>ERZ795053.7704-NODE-7704-length-10296-cov-3.990724_pt1 | contig 10296 bp, 11 predicted proteins | sample MGYA00375137_ERZ795053 | MGnify/ENA primary metagenome ERZ795053 (study PRJEB30182, sample SAMN05720284) | activated sludge metagenome | isolation source: Anaerobic digester | place: Hong Kong | collected 2014-12-17 ... | reverse complement strand
TCCTAAGCAGCTTCTGATGGGATTAGCCGATATTCACGTGTTCCATCATCAAGTAAGTCCTGAGACTGTTCCACCATTTGTTCTGCCATCTCACGTGCTTCCAAACGACTTACTCTCAGAAACTTTGCAAACTGGCCTTCAGTAATTAGTGCCTCCTCATATGCACGAACAGCTAAATACACATAGCGTTTGGGAAGCATCCCGTCATAAGCCTGAATCGGTTTAAGTGCTAGAGCCTTTTGCGTTTCTTGCACTTTAAATCCTCGTTCTTTTAAACTGTCCCAAAGCCCTGTAGGTAATAAACGCAAATCCTCTAAACGACGGGTAAGAGCTTCAACCGCAACACCGTAATAGTTAGCTAATGTACACAAATCGCCAGGGGTGACTCTATTTTGAATCTGCTTGATCCTGTTAAATCTTCGAGTTAGGCTGCCCGATGGCATCAAGAAGTGGTAGGCAAAGTGATCAGCAAATCGCTCACTTTCAGGTTGACGTTGGTACATCCCTTCAACAAGTACCGTCGATTTGTGGCGATGTGCCAAAAAATGTGCATAGTCGTGGGCAAGGGAAAGGCGCCGGCGTTCTTCCGGATGATAGGAATTTACGGCAATACACCCTCCTAGCTGTTCATTATATATGTACATCGCAGAAAATTTATTGGATGGTTCCATGGGAATATAGAAGATCCGTATACCTACCTCTTGCTCAAGAATATCACGCAAGATCGGCACGGGCCCATCACCAATCCCCAAACGATTCCGCTCCTCTTGGGCCAAGCTTTCTGCCGCCTGTTCGACCGGTACGCCCTCCATTTGATATTCCGGAGGATAGCGATGGGGAAACGGTGATTGAGTAATTTTTTCAAGCTCCAAATAGTCTCTACACAGATCCTCAAATTCATCAATGTGTTTGACGATTCGTTGATCGTCTTCCATTGTCCGTTTATATGAGCTCCGGAATTGTACTTGGAATGAATCAATCATTGGACGTGGGTGTACGAAATCGCCAACTTGCCTACCATACGCTCTGGCTAATTCGACTAACTCATTTGCTTTTATGCGTCTCTCGCCCTTTTCAAGGGCCGTAATGGTAGTGCGTGATACTTCAATAATCTCCGCAGCTTCTGCCTGGGTTAACCCTCGTTGTTTGCGCGCTTCCTGGAGTTGTTTTCCAAGTTCCTGTGCATTGATAGTGTCGAGAATAGTAGTTTCCATAATAGATTAGCTCCTACGCGCTTTTTTCTAAGCAGCTAATTGAACGTTCTGTTTCGGTGATCCGCCAAGATGAATTTGATCCCTTACTTGACGCCACTCATACACATATTGATTGTATAGCCTTAACAATCGGACGATCATTTCGTCTTTACCGAGGCCATGAGACTCTGCTGTTTGATTTACGACATCATTCAAATCGACAAATCTTTGTGAAAGATGATACCAAGGATCAGATTGATTTAGCTGCATTTCCAACACATCAACTTGGTGTAACATAGCCTGTAGATGGCTTGTTTCTTGCTCCTGTGCCTGTCTAACATGGGTTACCACATATCGGGTATTATCTCGTATACCAACGGCCGCAAGAGCCTGCCGGCGCAAAATACAAGACGAGCACCATCCACATTGTTTTATTTTTCCGCGATGGCGACGATCACAAGTTGTTGACCTATTTATCAATGCAGCGGCATTGCTGTGTAGAAAAACTTTGCACATTTCTGCTTTGGTCCAAAACAAAAATGGATTATCAAAGCGAAAGGTTTCTCCCAATATCAATGAAACCAATTCGCCCATTCTTTTTAATGATATGGGATGAACCGACCGAGCGTGATCTAATCCAACTTCAGACAGCCGATATGCTAGATTAATGGCACCCAACCCATTTTCATAAATATGCAGAGTGTTTTGACCTTGTAAGTAGGCACATACGGCACCAAGGATCATGAAAATGAAGCCACGCGCGCGCATATCACGATTCCTACCCCTGTGCGAGGTAGTTTCTCGCAAATAGATGGGGACTTGAATTAGCTCTATCTTGCTTTCTGGAAACTGCTTCGCAACAGCGGTTTTTAAATCACGCTGCAGCTTATGAATATAGGTATTGGCTCCTGTCCCAAATAGAATGTGTTTGAGATCTGGTTCGGCATGAAGGAAATTGCACAGCCCAGCTAACGAATCTACGCCTCCACTCCAGAGAGAAACCCGTTTATGGACAAAATGTTCATCTGTGTGTGGTAAGCTCAATTGCCATTCAAGAGGTTGGCGACTTTGAGATCTTCGCTCGGTAAAGGAAAAAGTCCAATGATCATGTGTAAACCAATACAGCAACTCTTCCAACGCCTCTTTGACTTGCTTGCTATTCAACATAGCAGGAAATCTCACAGGTAAGTTGATGTGAATGTGGCGTGGAACCTGTTTGCTCCGTACAGAAAGCCGATCTGCGGTGTAGACCGCAGCGGCAATATCCCCCAAATCAGCCACATTTCCATATAAACGATCATTGCAAAATGATGCAAGTTGGACGTCATCAATTGCGACCCGCAAAGTGTACTCTTGACCATCCCGCAGATTATTGATGTGCACAAAATCCAATTTGTCTCTGATATCTGAAAAAGTATATATGTAGTCTGGTTTGTACAAAACATGCCTCCCTAACCAAGAAGATTTTCATTAATATCTACAGGTCGTTTCTTTTTCTGAGGGCGTCGTAACGACTGCACCTTACCATTACCTGCTATATTCTCTGCCAGACGATGAATATGCTCTTCTATGTGGGGCCGCATTGCCTGCACCCTGGCTTCAACGTAATTAGGATCTGCATTGTTATAATGTTGTGACAGCGGTATTTTCTCTTCAAAATTTGCCTCATAGGCTGTCAACAGATAATCGTTCACTATTTTGATATCATTAACATGATTTATCGTATTTCCATACTGGATCTCATGGAGGCTTTTCTTACAAGCATCTAGTGCCAACGCCATACCTCTGTGATCGGAGCTTTGCAATGCATGCTGTCTTGCAAGTTTCTCAATTTGAAGGCTTATATTACTCCAGTCAATAGTTTGATTATTTCCAAACAATGGTCCAGGTAGAAGTTGATCCATGACTTGTGCGGCGGCTTGAATAAATTGAATAGGTGCATCACCATACCCTTTGATGTCGTTTCGCAAAGCAGCCAATTCATCATCTGCCAACTTCTCCTCAGAAAAGTACCCTTCACAGAGCTTTTTGTATACGCTTTTATGTCTGCCACTCAGTTTAGCGTGTACTTTATCCGCATCCGACATTTGCACGTCCTTAACTACATTCTCATTCAAACCCTACACATCGTCACTGCCCCAAAGTCTATCACGAAAAAACCAACATGTCAAAAAATAAAAATCAAAAATAAACAAATATGTCAAAAAATCTGACATTTTCTCTTTTTCTAAGCCGTACAAAAATACATTTCGTCGGATTCATTCTATTCTACAGTTACGTCGGACGTGACAACATCATTGTCAGATCCAGACTAACTGTAGAATAGAAAAGTGGCCTTACTCGTGTAAATCAGGTCTGAAAGTTCGTGACGACTGCGCATAGTAAATATCTAATCCACTGTAAGTGTGGAACGACGCATAAAATATCTTCCGCAAATGGAGAATACATGTTTTTCTTTCCCTGCCTGGGATTGGCAGAAATGCGCCGTTCCCCAGAGTAGCGACATTAATTACGTTTTCTTCGGTTACACTGGATTCCATTCTTTTCTACAGTTACGTTGGACGTGACAATCATCCAAATCCCAATCCTTTGTCGCGCAAAGAGCAGAACGTCTCTTTTCCAACAACCAGATGATCCGTCAATTCGATATCCAACAGGCGGCCACCTTCGCGAATCAGCTCCGTACAGCGCACATCTTCAGTATTTATATGGAGAATCAAGTGTTTCGCTAAACTATATAGCGTTCCACATTGCAAGATTACCATATATATATTGAAAGGGAAGGTGCTAGATGAGCGAGCTTGTCTCGACCGAGAGCGCTGTAACGTTTGACGTTGTATGGGAACATGGGAAACTTCTTTCTGCTATGACCGACTCGCCTGAGATCAATCATTTTCTGGAACTGTTGAAACTGACCCAGTCCTACAACACCTGGGTCAACTATGTGTTCGACTTGAAGTGTTTCTTCAAGGTGATTGCCAAACCACCCGATGCAATTACACGGGCAGATTGCCTGAGATTCATGCACGCACAAGATCAAGCTGACTATGCGGATGCAACCATCAATCGGCGGCTGGCTGCCGTTTCCTCACTATTCAATGAACTGACCCTGTTGGATAGCAAGCGATTTCCACTCAATCCCATCTATCCTCGGCCACTGAAGCAGCAACGGTATTCATCCAAACAAAGCCTGTATCGACGCCAAGCACAACGGGTGCCTGACATTCTGTCCGAAGAGGAATTGCAAACATTCTTTACGGCTCTTCCCAGTTGGCGAGATCGTACTTTGGTGCTGCTCATGTGGGTGAGTTGTCTGCGTATCGGTGAGGCGGTGGCCATTCGCTTTCAGGACATTGAGTGCAGTCGGCGGAGCATTCATATCCCCGTTGCGAAGTGGGGGAATATACGCACCGTCTTTATGGATACGACGACCTTTGCTGCACTCAATCGCTATCTGGATGAAGAACGCAAAGACCTCTTTCCCGATGTAGATCACCTGTTTGTTGCATTCAAAGGCAAAGCCCGTGGCCGCCCGTTGAGCATCAATGCGGTACAGAAGATGCTGAAATATCATGCGGAGCGTTGCAACTTGTTACACATCCATGCGCATCTGTTTCGCCATACAGGAATTACACAACTCGTTCAGCAGGGGATGAGTGAGCCTGTCATTCGCCAGTTTGTCGGCCATCGCTCACCCGATTCACTGTTACCGTATCTCCACTTGAGCGATGACTTTGTCGCAATGGAATTTGAGAAGGTGCAGACAGGCTTGGAACTGACAAATGAATTCCGGACAGGCGGTGCCCTATGATCCTGGGACGAGGGACAGCACAAACGGCCGACGCCATTATTGCAGAATATCAGGCGTTTTTGCAGACCAGCGATTCCCAAACGACCGCGCTCACTGTCCGCCGGTTGCAAGGGGCTCCTGCGGTCATGACCCACCGCATTGGCAAACCCGTCACGGAGTGGACTGACGCAGACTTGTTAGCCCTCTATCCAAATCGCGCAAGCACCACCTGTTACAGTTACAGTGCATTTTGGGCATTCCTCCTCTTTCGTGGGTATCGGTCCGCAACGGTCACTGGATTGCCACAACTCCCCTTCCATCTGACCCGTCACCATCGGAGTGCGTTAGCACCCTATCGCCATCGGCTTGAGCAAGCCCAAGCTGAGTTACAATATGTAGAGGCGACCGTGACCACAGAGCTACGACACCTGATTGGTCTCTTGGCCGTTGTCGGCAAACCGTTAGAAGAAATCTCCCGTGCAGACTTTGAAGCGTTTCGAGACGAATATCAAACCTGGTTCCGCACCACACAACGTCAAGCACAAGGGAAACCTGATTCGCTTCTCACGCGCCTTGAGTTCTACCTCATTCACTGGGGTGTTTTCCCACCTGCCAAAGTCGTCTTTGCCCACGAAACGCATTTTGCACAGTTGCGTCATCCGGCCATCCGCCAGGCTATCTTAGCCTATATGCAGTGGTGCGATGCCAAATACAAACCATCGACCATTTATAGTCAACGCGCTGCGTTGCACACCTTTTCCCTCTGGTTACAAAAGACCTATCCACACAGTTGTGGTCTCGACGATGTTACGCGCTCAATTGCCCTGGCCTATGCCAAGTATTTGCAACAACAAGTAGATAACCAGCTCTATTCGCCCAAATATGCCATCGACCTCTATCGCTATCTGCGCCTCTTCTATACGTTTGCCATTGACGAGCGATTGACTACTTCCCCTGACCGGAATCCCTTTACCCATAAGGATCTGGGCCCGGAGCCTGACCCGGTACCACGTTATCTGTCAGACCACGAGGTGTGTACCATCCTGGACTATTGCAACAACCACAGTACGCTTAAAGAACGGACCATCATCACCACTTTGTTACACACAGGAATCCGCGCCGCTGAGTTGGCAGCATTGCAAGTAACCGATATGGTTCAGGTCCAAGGCAAATGGAAATTGCACATTCATGAAGGCAAAGGCTTGAAAGACCGCGTCGTTCCACTCACACCACAGTGTTTGGCGGTATTACAGGCCTGGCAAGCTAACGGCTGGGAGCGGGCTAATGACTTTCTCTTTACCTATCATGGTCGTCGGTGGCGTGGTGGTTCTTACATTTGTCGGGTAGTCCGTGAGTTGGGTCACAAGGTAGGGCTGCACAACATCACACCACATCGCTTTCGGCATACTTTTGCCGTTGCACTGCTGAATTACGGCATGCGTGAATCAGCTCTCCAAAAGCTCATGGGACACGCAACTTTGAACATGACATTGGAATATGCGCGGATTCTCGACGCAACCGTCGAGCAAGAATTTCACCACGCCGTCGCTCAGATGGCAACCGGTGCTCGCAGTTGGGTCCCTGACTTTTTCCATGCTGATGACTATCCGTTATTTGTCGAAGGCGATGCCATCAGTTGGATCCGCTTGCCACATGGCTACTGTCGGCGCAATCCCAAACTTCACTGCGAAAGTGATGTGAAGTGTCTGCTCTGTGACCGCTATTGTGCGTCTGCGGTCGATCTTCCACGGCTTGAAGAGATGTATGAGCGGTTTGTTCGTTTGGGACTAGAGACGAAAGCGTCGGTCGTTGCCAGTCAGATTCACCGTTTGCAAACAGCTGAAAAGGAAATTCCCTTAATAGCCGTGTGAGTTTACCTGGCCAACTGCCTTGACGTGACAACCTTTTTTTCTTTTCATCAGCCAACTGATTTGACTTTTTCTCCATATAACCGGGCTGGGTTCCACGTTTGTCGTTGCGCTTGGATGGTTATGGGCCAATAGGATTGCTGGACTATTGACCAACACAGCCGGACGGAAGATCTCGGCGATCCGCACATTGCCGATACTATTCACCGTACCGCGATAGGCCATCATTTCATGGGTGATGATGTTGCGATTGTTCAACAGCAGGATCCATAGCTCTTCTTGCACGCATTGTTCCCACGGCGTGTAGACCAGCGTCATAAGATGGCGCACTGCGTCTTCCGGCGAGCGTAGTCGAATAGGTTCTGCCATCGCCCAGAGGGAGCGGTCGACCAGCGGTTCGCGTGGACGATGTTCTGCAACAATACCGGTGCGAATCTGGTAGCCATGCGCCGGCGGCTCAACCGGTCGACCAAGTTCCAGCGGCAGTTGGTAAAGCGGCGTTTCCGGTCTCCGAGCCATGGCTTGAGTATAGCGGCTCTACTGGGGCGCTTGACAAGCGCCGCGAGGGGAGGAGAATAAACCTATGCCCCCACTCAAAGACAATCAGATCTATGCCATCGATGGGGGTCTGTTCCGCGCCATTTATGACGAAGCAGCGCAACGCTTTCAACTCTGGACCTATGCAGGACAGTCAGGGCGGGTGATTGCTCGCACCGGTTTTGATATCGAGGCTGATGGCACGCTCTATCACCGAGTCTTTGATTTCGAGAGCAGGGAGCAGGTACGGATCCCTGTCGCAGAATACACCGTGAACGATTTGGAAGCGGTGGCTGAGGAAGCGTGAGCAGCGCGGGAGGGGAGGGGAGGATGCAGACCTTCAAAAAATCCCCATTTGTGTTATGATTAGCTTGTAGCACACCTTGTCTAGCCACCTTATGCAGCCTTTAGCCACCTATGCCATCATTCAAGACCCTTGCAATACCGCGCAGGGTGCGGTGGTGCGCATGATGCGCTTACCCCCAGGCTTCCCCGCTGCGCAAGTCCCGGAAGGATGGCATATCCAGCCGATTACACCCAACATGTACTATGGTCTGCGCATTGTCGAAGACCAGCCACCAAGCTAAGGAAGCGAAGCGATCCTATGTATGTCGTGATGAAGGACGGCCAATATTTCACCGGCATGGTTGCCCGTACCAATGGGCATGACCTGCGTTGGACACGGCATATCGCCGGTGCCAAAGTCTGGCAGGAGAAACGGGCCTGGGCGCAGCAGGCCGCACACAAGTGGCAGGGAACAGTCGTCGAGATCAAGGACAAGGCCCTGGTGCCCAGTCGGTGAGCAGCGGTTTCATCCGGCAACTCATTTGCGCAGCCAACAACGATATGCACATAGAATCCTCTCAAGCATCCAGCCCGAAACAGCAGGGGTTGACCAACACAGCCCGCGCCGGGTTCCCGATGTGACCGAACATCGGTACCACGCACAGACAGTGGAAACCAATCGCCCATGCATTTGGTACAAGCACCTGCAATGGACGACAAAGCCCCTTCATCGGCACGACCTCTCACAATCATAGCTAAACACAAATCACTGCGTTGCCATTACGCATCTCTGCTCTGGAGTACGCCCCAGGATGCTGGCTGATGTACTCAAGCGCCAAACGCTCAGGTGCTGACACAATGTCGTTCTGTCCGTCCCACCTCGTTGTAAATCCCACAGATTGCGGTAGAGTAGATACTGCTGCACGTTGACATTCTTGCTTCTTGCCTTTGCTGCACAAGCTTTGGTATCTCTCCAGGTGTTTCGCTTTTCCATGACAACCAAGCCATCTCCAAGCGCTTCGCTGGGTGGTGGTTTCACCACGAAACCACGCCCTGGCGGAGCGCCGCCATTGACGTTTTCCAGATCGATGCAAGGAGGTAGACCATGGAAGATCGCACGTTGCAACTGATCACCGCATTTGCGCAATTGGATGCCAATCCCCAAATCACGGCTGTGCTGATGGAGATGGTAGAAGTGGATAGACGATTGGTACGCTATATGGCTGGACCGGTGATACTTCACCGCAGCCCGTGGGTGGAAACGCTGCCGGCGTGGGTGATCCCCGCCGTGTATGCGGACCGTGCCGAACAGATTGCCCAGGAAGTTCGGGAGGAGACATTCGGCGAGTTGGCGACCACACTGGAGGTGATGGCCTACATGTATCCGGCCACGCTAGACACGCCGCTTTCGTATGAGTGGGTGCAGGTCTATCTCTATTGTGGTCAGGAAGCCCTGGCCAAGCATGGCAAACTCCCAGCCGGGCAGACCTTTGCGCAAGCCGTGTTGGGCGAAGAACAGCCGTTGGCACTGATGGACTACATTCAGTCCCAGTTCCTCATGCCCCTGCAACGAGATATCCGGCGCAAAGTCGTTCAAGTGGCGGCGGAGCGGGGTGTGGCCAAGCCGTCACGATCACGTCCCAAAACACTTGATGAAGCAGTAGAGCGCGCAGTTGAGGAGGAGCAGGAGCGCCTCCCCTACGGACCACTACAGATGAGCCTGTTAGAGTTAGGCGAGTAGGGGAGGCCCGTGCATCTTCAATCCACCGGTGCGGCCAATCGGCTCTGCACCGGTGGATTCTTTCTCGGAGGCCATAAATACAGTGCTATCAGGCGAATAACGGCGAAGTTGCGCAATAGCGCGCTCTGTTGCATGCTATTGGTGGTAATCACTGCCAGAGTTTGACAGAACAATGTTACATTAACAACTGAAGACGACCACCGTGTCCAACGCAGGCGATCAATTCCAGTTCTTTCGAGAACTGGCGACCAAGATCATATCGGTCACGGAAGCTTCTGAACTTGAGGTACAGGGCGAAAGTCTCTCCACCCGCCAGATCCAACGCCTGATTAAAGAGGGGAAAATGGCGGGCATCCGTTTGGGGCACAACTACTATACCTCACGGGAAGCTGTACGCGACTATTTACGCTCAGATCGTCGTACCGGTCCCAAGCCCAGCACAACAAGCTGAAAACTGGTTCCTGTAGGACGTTGGATCAGATTTTTGCAATTATGTCGTATTTGCGACATAATTATTATGCTTCTTGCAAGGGCTTTGTTCGGTTGATGGAGTGTATTCCCACACGGAGGTTTTTTATGCGTACTGGAACAGGCGACGGCGCCTAACGCGCCAGGGTAGGGAACTGGCATGGCAGGTCATTCTTAATCGGATCGAATTCGAGCCAGCTCCCTATTTCTCGTTTCCCCAAACATGCTTATGGGTTACATGACGCAACGCACGATCACCAGTCCCATTTCAGCGTGTAGACTTCGGCCCTGCGTGGATCTGCTTTCTCCCAGACCAACATCTGCCTGCCATCGGGTAATTCGCGAAAATGTTCGGGACCTAAGGGCGTAGAGCGGTCAACCTTCCGTTCCAATAGCACCGCGCGTTTACAGGAA
>ERZ795053.7703-NODE-7703-length-10296-cov-6.973440_pt1 | contig 10296 bp, 10 predicted proteins | sample MGYA00375137_ERZ795053 | MGnify/ENA primary metagenome ERZ795053 (study PRJEB30182, sample SAMN05720284) | activated sludge metagenome | isolation source: Anaerobic digester | place: Hong Kong | collected 2014-12-17 ... | reverse complement strand
TGGAAACACGATACTGGTATTGAGAAGGATATCGTTGTCACCGAGAACGATATCAAAAATCTCATCATGAGCAAGGCATCGATCCTTGCGGCCTGTATCACACTGATGAACCAGGCAGGCATCAGGAGGGAAGATATCTCGAACATCTACTTTTCCGGCGCATTTGGCAACTACATCAACAAGGAGAATGCCATCATCATCGGGCTTATCCCTGAAGTGCCGCCAGAGAAGATCAAAAACATCGGCAATGGTGCAATCGAGGGGGCGAATATCGCTCTTTTGAACAGGAAGAAGAGAAAGGTGCTCGACGAGATAGCCCGGACAATGGCATATATCGAGCTGAACGCCGAACCGTCGTTCATGGATGAATACACGAGGAGCACGTTCCTTCCCCATACGGATCTTGCACAATTCCCGATGGTCGAAGAACTGCTCGAGGCCTGCCGCATCAGGAGGGACTGACCAGTGGCAACCAACCTGCAACCCCCCGAAAGCCTCGCAACAGGCGTCGGCGCTCTCCCCCACACGGACCCGGTCCGGGCCTGCGATGACGTGATCGGGATATTCGCCAGGTTCCCATATGTTCCAACCCTTCCCAACCGGTCATTGAAAGAGAGCATCGTCTTCTGCGACTCTCCCCGTGTTCCGGGAGCAGAGATACGGGACAACAAACTGCTTGTGGGAAAGGAGAGGGATCTCATGCCCGAGATGGAGCAGGTTTATCTCGACTACCTCGAATTGAATTACCGGGAATATGGAATAGATTCGGAGTATGGTTCAGGATTTGCCGAGATGCAGAGACGGGATCTCTCGGGCGCACGTACCCTCAAGTGCCAGATTACCGGGCCGGTCACATTCGGGATGCAGGTGACAGATACCAACCGGCGCCCAATATACTATGACGAGCAGTTTGCCGACCTTCTGCCAAAGATCAGTGCGTTGCGGGCACTCTGGTGCGAGAAGGAGATGTTGAAGATCCCCGGAATATCCGAGACGCTGGTCGTGTTAAACGAGCCCTATCTCGCAGCGCTGGGCTCGTCTGTCATCCCCATCCAGATCGAGTCGGTCAGGGCCGGATGGGAAGACATCTCTTCGGTCCTCGACGGGGGCCTTGGGATTCACTGCTGCTCGAATACCGACTGGAAATTCATTTTTTCGCTGAAACCTGCGTTCCTCTCATTCGATGCCTTCTCCTGCGCAAAGGAGTTTCTCCTGTACATGGATTCCCTTTCAGATTTCATGGAGAGCGGTGGCGTTGTCGCATGGGGGATCGTTCCTGCCGACTACACGGTATTTTCCGTGCAGTCAGAGGATGGCCTCTTCGAACAGTACCAGGAGATCAGGAGAAGAGTCACAGAACATGTCGATCCGGTTATTTTCGATGCCCAGTCGATGATCACGCCCACGTGCGGAATACGGTTTTCAGACGAACAGGGATCCCGGGAGATCATGCGATGCGCGTACCGGATCTCCGGGAGGATCAGAGGGGAATGATCTGATATATGAACCCGTTTTCCGTGGCTGTTACCGGGAAAGGAGGGACCGGGAAGACAACCGTCTCTTCTCTTCTCGTCAGGTCTCTCGTCGAATGCGGCCGGACACCTGTGCTGGCAGTCGATGCAGACCCGAACGCCAACCTCCATGAAGCACTGGGAGTGCAGCCGGGCGAGACCCTCGGGAGCATGAGGGAGGAGGCCTTCACCAGGAGTATCCCTCCGGGGATGTCCAGGACCCAGTACATCAGGCTCAGGTTCAGGCAGGTCCTCAGTGAGCAGGAAGGCTACGATATCCTGACAATGGGAAGACCCGAGGGGAGCGGCTGTTACTGCTTTGCAAACGATCTCCTGCAGACCTCTGTCCGGCTGCTTGAGAAGGACTACCGCTTTCTCATTATCGATAACGAAGCAGGCATGGAGCATATCAGCAGGGGTACCATCGGAATTCCGGACCTTCTCCTCATCGTCACAACCCCCGGGGTGAGAGGGATCCGGACCGCTGCCAGGATCCATGAACTTGCACAGTCACTCGGGTTGCAGTCAGTTCCAACGGGACTGGTCTTCAACCGGTACAAGGAGGAGAAAACGGATATGATACCGGGCCTTCCGCGGCCTCTCGCATGGATACCGGAGGACCCGTCCATCGAAGACGCCGACGTGCAGGGGAGACCTGTTGCAGGAATAGGGCACTCGTCCCCGGCAATGGTTGCAGCACGAGCGCTATCGAAAAAGATCATCGATTGTGCAGAGAAGAGGCAATGAACACTCTGCTCATATCGACTTGCTCAGCTGCTCTATCTGGTGCAGGATAAAATCGAGGAAGTCCTGCAGTGCCTGGATGATCCGCTCCATGATGTATTCTGACCACAAAACGAATGTGTGGATCGCACCCGTCTCCTCCTGCGGGGCGTCACCGTAGTTAATCGTGATCGCAAGCCCGATGATGACCACGAGTGCCAGCAGGATAATAATGAGCAGCATCGCAATCATCAGGATAGTAAATGAGCTTGATCTCATCCTGAGTTTACCATAAGAGCGTAATCTCTATTTAACTTATCATATCGATTGCGGTGCGGGAATGACCGATCCCTGCATAATAATCCAGAAAGAGAGTGCTTTCAACCAGTCTGGCCTTTTTCCTGTCTGCTCTCGATCACAAGCAACACGAGGAGGATTACGGAAAATCCAAGCACGGTGATAGCAAGGAAGGCAGCGACCCAGAGCATCACTCCACGCTGGTATATGAATCCCGACCAGAGAAGTGCAACAAAAGAGATGAGATAATAAAAGACCCATCCCCGTGGGTCTGCAAGTGCCATGTTACATCATCATTTCTCATGGTATATAAATAGTTTTCTTTTTTTAGGAATAGAAAAATGACGCCCATTCCAGCTCGATTCGCGAAAATGAAAAGAGATTTAAGGAAAGATGATCCTCGTGATAGATATGAGATACGTGGTTGCCGCACTCGTCGTGATCGCCCTTGTTGTTCCCGGAACTGTCCAGGGACTCGTCACCTCCAGCGATGGATCGGTCGTCATCGACCAGCCGGTTGCTGATGACCTGATCGTGAGTGGCGCATCCATCGAGATCAACTCTCCCGTTCAGAGCCTGGTTGCCGCGGGAGGGATCATTGAGATAAACGCACCAGTGGAAGGGGATGTCATCGCTGCAGGCGGGACGGTGACACTCAATGACGATATTGGTGGAAAAGCCGTCCTTGCAGGGGGCACAATCAGGATCAATGGAAACATCAGCCGAAACCTCCTGGCATACGGTGGTGATGTCGCCATATCGCCCTCGTCCGTAATCGGGCGGGACGCATCCATTGGGGGCGGAACGGTCACGAACAGGGGCCATGTGACAGGAACTCTCCAGGCATCGGGCCAGCACGTGGAGAATACGGGATTTGCCGGTGTTTCCCGGATACATATCGAAGAGGAAGACTCCCTGGATGCGGTGGCGTTCCTCATTGCTCTCCTTTTAGCCCTTGGGATGCTCATTCTCGGGTTGATTCTCCTTCGCCTGTGGCCTGGCAGGTTCCGGGCGGTTGCCGGGAGGATCCAGAAAAGACCCATTCTCTCTCTCGCTCTTGGAATTGGTGGACTGATCGGATGTGTGCTGGTGATCGTTCTCCTCGTGATCACTGTCGTCGGTATACCGGTTGCGGTGTTCCTCCTGCTTGTGTTGATCGCAGGGCTTCTCCTCTCCACCCTTTTTATCGCCCTTGACCTGGGAGACCTGATCTGTTCATGGCTGCACCTCGAATGGAAGGAGTGGCAGAGGTACATCCTCGGATTCGTCGTGCTCTATGGATCGTTTCTGATCCCCATAGCAGGACCCATTATCATCATACTGGCAACAATCGCCGGATTCGGAGGATTGATAGGCGCATTCTACGACAATCGGACAAATATCATTGAACGATCCGGGTAAATCCCGCCATTTTTTCTATGCGATATATCGAACCTTCCGCGATTTATGCACCTATCAATATGACTATATAGTGGCACAAACCCTACAACTCAATGCGGCATATCCCAACCAGAATGGCGATCCCGTGCAGCAGCATCCGGTCTTTCCTGCATGTTGGATTCGCCATGATATTTTCCCCCGCCTTTTGGTCGGATGAGGATCCAGGTTCCGCAGGAGAGGTATGAATGTCCAACGACAAAGAGAGAGATGAGGTGAAGATCTCCGAACTCGAGAGGGCGAAGATGTCCCTCATGAATCCTGAAATTATTGCACATAAACTCGATTCGAGAACGATCGACGAAGTGGCCAAACCGATCATCGAACGAACGCTGAAAGAGGGCATCGAGACAGTCTGGGACCGATTCGAGATACAGCAGCCCCCCTGCAGGTACTGCTCGGCAGGGTTATCCTGCAGCAGGTGCGCCATGGGGCCGTGCAGGATCATGCCGGGTATCCGGGAACGGGGAGTCTGTGGAGCTGATGCCGATCTCATCGTAGCACGAAACCTCCTCGATACGCTTGCTACAGGAGCTGCTGCACACTCCGACCACGGGCGTGACATCGTGGAGACTCTCTACAAGACGGCTATCGGCGAATCGGACGGATACGTGATTACAGACGGTCAAAAGCTCAACGTTCTTGCAGCAGAGTTTGGCATCGACGTGGAAGGGCGATCCGAAAACGACGTTGCCAGGGATCTCTCACTGGCCATGCTCGAAGAGTACGGGACGGTAAAGAATCGCCTGCAGCTGACAGAGAGAGCCCCGCAGCAGACGCGGGATCTCTGGGACAAGGCAGGAATAACTCCCCGGAGCGTCGACAGGGAGGTTGTCGAGTCGATGCACAGGGTCCACATGGGAGTGGGCGCAAGCTATGCAAATATCCTCCTCCATGGACTGCGGACAGCACTCTCGGACGGCTGGGGCGGGTCCATGTTTGGAACGGAGATCTCTGATGTGCTCTTCGGGACACCGGCACCAATCATGTCCTCCATGAACCTCGGCGTGATCAAGGAAGATATGGTAAATATCTCGTTGCACGGCCACAACCCGATCCTCTCGGAGATGGTCGTCCGGGCGATAGACGACCCCGAGATCAAGGCACTCGTGAAGGAGAAGGGGGCTCGTGGGATCAACCTCGTCGGGCTCTGCTGCACGGGAAACGAGCTCCTGATGCGGAAAGGGGTGCCGATGGCAGGAAACCACTTAAACCAGGAACTGGTTATCGCGACAGGTGCGCTGGAAGCGATGGTCATTGACTACCAGTGCATCTTCCCGTCACTTCCACGAACGGCCAGCTGCTTCCACACAAAAGTTATCTCCACCAGTGAGAAGTCCAAGGTTCCCGGCGCCATCCATAAAGGCATAACGCCGGAGAATGCCTATTCGGTTGCGAAGGAGATCGTCGCGATGGCAGTGGACAATTACCCCAATCGTGACAGGAACCGGGTCATCATTCCGGGCAAACCCGTCGAGGTGATGGCAGGATTCTCGGTGGAGGCCATCAGGAAGGCACTCGGTGGTTCGTTCGATCCGCTCATCGATCTCATCGCAAAGGGGAAGATCCGGGGTGCGGTCGGGATAGTGGGATGCAACAATCCAAAGATTAAACACGATTTCGGCCATGTCACCCTCGCAAAGGAGCTCATCAGGCAGGATGTCATCTGTGTCGAGACAGGGTGTGCGGCTGTTGCGTCCGGAAAAGCCGGACTTCTCTCTCCGGAAGCTGCCGCACTTGCCGGTCCCGGACTGTCAGAGGTATGCAAAACCCTCGGTATCCCCCCGGTCCTCCACATGGGATCCTGTGTCGACTGCTCGAGGATCCTCGTGCTGCTCGCAGAGCTTGCCAGGAAACTCGGTGTCGGAATCGACCAGCTGCCTGCAGCAGGAGCCGCTCCTGAATGGTATTCCCAGAAGGCGGTCTCGATCGGGAGTTACTTTGTAGCCTCAGGCGTGTACACCGTTCTCGGGGTCATGCCAAAGATCGCTGGAAGTCAAAACACCGTGGATCTCCTCACTTCAGGGCTCGATTCAGTGGTACATGCTAAATTCGCCGTTGAATCGGATCCCTTCCGTTCTGCAGAATTGATCGTTACGCACATCGAAGAGAAGAGGGCCGCACTCGGGATATGATAGACGAGATCTCACGACGAAAGAGAGAGATGCGCAGGGTTGCAGCCTCGATCTCGCCATCCCGTGACCGCGGGGGAAGATACCGGAAGGTGATCGTCACAGGGAAAGGCGGTGTGGGAAAGACCACGCTCACCGCGATCCTGGCCCGGCTCTCCCACCAGGCGGGGAGATCTGTTCTCGCGGTCGACGAAGATCCCCAGCAGAACCTCGGTTTTTCACTTGGTTACCCGCAGGAGGAGGCTGGCAACCTGCTCTCTCTCTCAAAACGTTTCGAGTACATCAAAGAGAAGGTCGGCGTCTCCCCGGGGGAGGGATATGGACAGGCATACATCCTCAATCCTGATGTATCGGACGTTGTCGACCGGTTCGGAATCGAGCTCGAACCCGGACTCTCCCTCCTCGTGATGGGGGGTGTCGAACGGGCATCCAGCGGTTGCCTCTGCCCCGAAAACGCCCTGCTGGAGAGCGTTGTCAGGTACATCCGGGTACGGGATGACGAGATGATCTTTCTGGATACGCAGGCTGGACTGGAGCATTTTGGCAGGGCTATCGCCGGAGGGTTTGGCCAGGCCGTAATCGTTGCCGAATCGTCGTACAATTCACTCTCGGTTGCAGCCGATGCCGCCCGCCTCGCAAAACAACTGCAGATCGCGGTGATCCACCTGGTCATCAACAAATGCCGGAATGAGAACGACAAGGTGAAGGGAAAAAAGATTATCGATCCCTCGCTCTTCAACACGATCCGTTTCCTCCCTTTCGATCCACTTGTTTGGGACACGGAGCCGGATATATCCCCCCTGCTCACGAACCAGTCGCCATTCATGGAGAATGTGCAGATGCTGCACCGGGAGATCATGAAATTCAGCACAAAATTGTGAATATCAATAATAATTACTCATCCCGACACCTCTCTTCGGGAAAAAATAACGCAAATCCCCATTTTGTGGAATAAATCGAAAGATATATGGTTCCACAACAGAACATTCGATTATATGTGTGCACGCTTTTTTGATCGCTTTTTTAAGGCACGTCCCCACATTGTCGAGAGTCCGCCCCCTCCCTCGATTTCACACGGACCCGGCGTATATATCCCTGAATTCAAGGTAAAACCCTATTTTATTGTTGCATCGGTGGAGATGGGAAATACGACGACGAAGTGTATCCTCACCGGCGTGAACCTCGAGACCGGGATGAGCTACGTCATCAATAAAACCGTCAAGATGAGCAGGGATGTCAGAAAACCAAGACCTGGAGAGTCGATTTTTGGAGAGACACTGGACGGTACAGAGCTCACCCGGGAATCTGTGACGGAGCTTGTTCGTGATACGTTGATCCAGTGTCACGAGGACGTCCACCTGGATATCAAGAAGGACCTGGATTTCGTTGTCAGGAGCACCGGCGTTGTAGCGGCAATGGATTCTCCTGACCAGGTGGGGGAGTTCGTCCTTGCACTCGCAAACGGCTGTCTCCTGGCCGGTGTGCCTCCAAAGAAGATGACACCACCTATGTCGAAGGCAAACCAGTCCATGAAACTCCAGCCTCACAGCTATGCAGACAAGGTCGTATTTGTGGGGGCGGTGGCAGGGGTCATTCCTCCGGTCGGGAGTACGGGTGTTGAGATGGTTGCCAACGAGATGGAGGGGGAGCTTGCCATGGCCGGGATAAAAGAAGGCGCAAAATGGACACCTGTCGACTTCCGAAACCCCTGCATCTCCATCGATTTCGGGACAACCCTGGACGGGAGAATCACGAGCGATGTCGCCCGTGATGACCCAAACCCGTTCGCAAAGACAGTCGGGAACTTCTGCGGTCTCGCGGGAGCGATCCCTGACGCGATCATCAAGGGGACAGGTCTCGTGGATGACAAGACCGGTACGGCACTGGATGTCTTTGGCGACAGGAGCGTCATCAGTGATTTCTCCCTGAAAGGCCAGAGCAGCCATGTGAAAGAGTATGTCAGGAGATGCCACGAGCACATCGATATACGGGTCGTACCTCCGGAACGACGGCGTTTCGGCAGGGTCCCTGTTTATGCCGATGTCGCAAAGGAATCGGGGGTGTTTCTCATCGGCTGCGACTCAGGGGAGAATGGCGGTGATCTCGATAAATTGAAGGAGATCGGTGCAGAGATATATAAGAACCACAGTATTGGCCTGCTCAACGAGGTGATCGACAGGGTCTGTGCCGAGATGGCGCTCCGACTGATCGACGTGACCACACAGGAAGGTCTGACATTCGAGAATTCTTCAATTGGTTTCACCGGGCGGGCAGCAATCTCCGGCAGGAAACCCGAGTATATCCTCCAGGGGGTCCAGGAGAGAGGTCTGTTCCCGGATCCCGTGGACCGCCTGGTCTTCGTTGATGACGGACTTGCCAGGGGAGCCGCACTGATGGGAAGATGCATGAACTCGCTTGGCAAACCGAAGAACCCCATAGGAGGGGTCCGCAATGGCCCGTGTATCATGGCCAGGCGAATAAAAGCAGGCAAGTAACGTGGGGAGATGATACAGGTGACAGAAGAAGATCCACAGAAGAATGCCGACACGCAACTCTATGACGTTCTCATCCCTCCCGGGGTGCCGAGGAAGATTATCGCAGATGTACTCAACAAATTCGACGTGGAGCTTGTTGAACGCAAGCAGAGACTCTACTTTGCCAATATGGAAGGCGATGAACGCGAGATCCTGGCCTTCAGGGCACCACTGGAGGTTGCACAGGAGGTGGAGAAGTTCATCTTTGCCGAACTGAAAGAATTTATTGAAGAGGAGTGATCCTGGAAAGATCCCTGGTCGAGGACCTCTTCCTTCAATGACCTATACTATAGAGTTATTTTGAATAGTGCCGCCACTACCTGATACGATTTACGCACGTGGGGAACCGGGACTCCGGGTAACTATATACAGCTAACACAGAGAGGCATTATCAGAACCTTGATAACCAAACCAGTAGACGTACATGCAAAGAGGCTCTCCTTCAGGTGCATACTATTGATCTACATTGGCATCGACGATACTGACACTCCTTCATCCAGGGGCACAGGACGGCTGGCACGGGATATTGCTGCCAGCCTGTCAGGGATATGCGAAATCGCAGGGGTAACAAGGCACCAGCTCTTCGTCCATCCTGCCATTCCCTATACCTCACACAACAGCTCAGCGGTTATTCACATCAGGGATCGTCAAGGGGAATCGCTCGAGATGATCTTTTCTCACGTGAAGAAGATCATGTGCGAATCGTTTATCGAGGGAAGCGACCCGGGCCTGGCTATTGCCAGGTCGGCCGAGATCAGCCCGGGAACAAGAGAATTCGGGATTCTTGCGAAGAAGGATGTCGTCTGCCAGGATGACGCCCGGGGAATAGCCGATGAGTCGGGTATAATCCTTGAGGGACTTGGCGGCACGGAAGACGGCGTTATTGGTGCCCTTGCAGGTATCGGTCTTGCATCGTCCCGAAACGACGGCAGATACGTCCTCCTCGGCCGCCTCCGGGACTATTCAGGCGAACAAACGGCCCAGTCCCTGCTCAAGGCGGGCATCGACAGGATATGCACCAGGGATAATGTCGACGTGGCATCCGGTACTGTCCGTGTCACCAAATTCCCAAAACCATCGCTCCGTGATGGAGCCGCCGTTCTGTACGTCGAACGGGAGAATGGAGGATTCAGGGACCTGAAGGTAGATTAAGGCTGGCGGCAGGCCCCCCGGTCTGGCGACTGTTCACGGATCGATTCATAATTTTGCACAATCCCCGGTCAACCCTGCCCACCAGATATCGCCGGCGGGGGGTGCAAGGGGGGCGGCAGCACCCCTGTCGGCATACAATCTGAGACACTCCTGGGGGCTGCGCTTCTTGCCCCGCCGTTGCGGCGTCCCCAACGAGGCGATAGGGACTATACCGGGGGAACTCTGAATCAAACACAATCCCCGATCAACCCTGCCCACAGGATATCGCCGGCGGGGGGTGCAAGGGGGGTTGCATTCCCCCTGTCTGCATACATTTTTAGACACTCCTGGGGGCTGCGCTTCGCTTGCCTCCTCTCTGCGGCGTCGCCAAAGAGGCGATAGGGACTATACCGGGGGAGCTCTGAATCAAACACAATCCCCGGTCAACCCTGCCCACATGACATCTCTTGGTGGTGAGGCAGATTCCCCCCAACCAATCAGGCATCCATTTTTAGATATCCATGACCGATT
>ERZ795053.7700-NODE-7700-length-10297-cov-5.290373_pt1 | contig 10297 bp, 11 predicted proteins | sample MGYA00375137_ERZ795053 | MGnify/ENA primary metagenome ERZ795053 (study PRJEB30182, sample SAMN05720284) | activated sludge metagenome | isolation source: Anaerobic digester | place: Hong Kong | collected 2014-12-17 ... | reverse complement strand
GTACTAGCCATGCAATTCTGTCGGCAAAACCGCCGGTACGGTGAGCGTCTCTTCCTGGCGCACCAAGACCTGCCCCGGATGGCCGCCCGGTGCCCGGCTAACAAAGCGCCGTGGCGTCACAATCACGGTGGCGGCATGTTCACCGGCCAGTTTGGAGTGGTAGGCCGCCAGTTGTGCGGCCATGCGCAGGGTATCATCGCTGACGGCCTGGCCCCCACAGCGGATCACCACGTGGGAACCCGGTGCACCCCGCGCATGTAGCCAGAGATCCTCGGCTTTGGCAATATCGAAGGTTACTTGTTCATTTTGCCGGGCATTGCGCCCCACCACAATTTGAAAGCCCTCGGCACTATAGTAGCGGTGTGGCTGGCTACCACCAACTTTGGCACCGCCGCCGCGATTAGATGGCGCGGTGGGCGCCGTCGACAACAAGCCCATGGCGCGCAGCTCTTCCTGGATGGCCGCAATTTCCGGTTGATTTTCGGCCTGTGCCAGGTCCAGATGCAACTGCGCCAGATAGGCCAGATCGTCCTCCAGTTTTGCCCGCCGTTCCGGAATAATCTGCGCGGCCCGTTCAAGCTTGGCGGCGCGGTTGAACATCTGCTCAGCTTGCTGTACCGCGCTTTTGTCATCGGCCAGCGGAATGGTCAAGGTGCGATCCCCGAGATCCACCTCGAGGGTCTGCTGGCCCACGGTGATCTGGCTCTGTAGGGCGAGCAACCATTCTGCCTGCAACCGCAGTGTGGCTGCTTCTCCCTCAGCCGGTTCATCTTCGGCCAGCGCACGCAGTTGCCGTTGCACGCGCCGCTCTGCCTGGTCGAGTAGCTCGGTGACCGTGCGGCGCAGCACTTGATAGCCGTCGTGCGCCGCGTCCGGGGTGTTTGCCGTGGTTTCAGTAGTGGGTCTCTGTGTAGCGACGGCGGGCGGTGCGTTGTAATAGCGCTCCACTGCTGCGCTAATTGAGGCCATGGGCGCAACTTGTTCACGCCCATGCACGACATAGGGCGCAAACCCGGCCACAGCACCATCGACAAACCAGACACCGGGCTGCCATTCCCCCGTGTCAATGGCACGCCACAATGCACTCATCGTTTCGATAATGGCGTGTGCGTCGGCCTCGTCTGTCGCGCCCTCAAGTTGTCCTGTTACCCGCCAGGCGATTTCACGGGCAAGCGTGGGGCTAACGCCGGCAAATTGATGGACCAAGAGGCGCCAGAGAGCGCCGCCGGCTTTGAGCAGTAGTGAAAGTTGGGTGGGGGAAATCGCCGGCACGCCAATGCGCGGGTGCGCCAGCGGTGCAAACTTTTCTTGGGCCGGTGGTGGAGTATAGGGTTGCTTGGGCATCAGGGGCCGCTCAACGCCGGCACCAGCCCAAGAACGGCGGAGACAGTCCAGAATTGTGCCATCCTCCTTGACCAGAATCAGATTGCCCCGTTGCGTGATACACTCGACAATGAGTTGGGTGGCGCCATGTTCTGGGTGAAAAAAGTGCAGGATTAGCACCCGTTCCGTGGGGTCGGGCTGCATAATGGCGGTCAGTTGACCACCACGTACATATTTGCGCAAGAGCAAGAGCAGCGGGGACTCCTTCTTGACGCCGCGCCGCAACTTCTCCTGGGCCAGATAAACACGGCTCGCTTTCGGATCGGCACAAAGCAGCAAGTAATGTCGCTGGCGCTGCGCATAGATTTCCATGCCGATGCTGTTCTCATCGACGGCGAGCACCTGCTGCACCCGCCCCTCTTCAATTGTCTGTTGTAGTTCGGCAGCCACCGCGGCCACCGTGAGTGCATCGAAATGCATGTGCATCCTCTTCAAATCTTTTTCGGAGAAACTATCGCCGTCGTCGCCTAGTAAATCTGGGCAGAAATCAGTAGAAAGATCTTTCAGTGGCGGCAAAAGCAACATACAAATGCGAGTACTCAGTGTTCAGTCGTCAGTCGTCAGCAGTCAGTAGTCAGTAGTCAGTAGTCTGCACAGCGGTCACTGATAACTGTTCACTGATAACTTTGTATATCCCTTTTGCGGCTACTGAGATCTTTTGGCAGTTTACCAGCGAGAAGCGCTACTGGTTTCTATCCGGGTTTTACGCCAAACAGTACTAGCCAATGAGTGATTTGGCCCCTGTGTCAAAGCGTCCTATAATGGGTCGAATGTTGGCCTAACCTGGCGAGCGGGGTTGCCAGCCATGGGTTTTGAGAAAGGCTCGGTCTGCTGCCGTCAACGGCAACGTTTCCAGCAACTCAGGCCGGCGTGCCAGCGTACGCATCAGGGACTGTTCGTGGCGCCAGCGATCAATGTTGGCATGGTGACCACTGATCAGCACATCCGGTACAGGTTCACCTCGGAACGTGTAGGGGCGTGTGTACTGAGGCCCTTCCAGGAGGCCACCCAACCCCGGTGAATGACTATCCTGATGTGCGCCCAAGGCATAGCCGAGGGCACCAGGAACAAGGCGAGTGACAGCGTCGATCATGACCATTGCCGCCAATTCCCCGCCGCTCAACACATAGTCGCCGATGCTGATTTCGTCGGTCGCGAGTTGGGTACGTACCCGTTCGTCGAACCCTTCGTAGCGTCCACAGACCAGCGCCAGGCGTTTGAATTGATGCAACTCAGCCACAACCGTCTGGGTTAAGGGGCGGCCCTGTGGTGTTAACAGGATAACAGCAGTGTCAACGGGCCGTGTGGCCGGCGTGGTTTCTTCCCACGGCGGCAAATTCTCGTAGGCGTCTTCGGGGGGTAGTGACCACCCAGCAGAACGAGCGAGCACACTCTCAACAGCGCGTACGATCGGCGTCGGTTTCATGACCATGCCCCCGCCCCCACCATACGGGGTGTCATCGCAAATGTGATGCCGGTCGATGGTATAGTCACGGATATTATGCAGAGCAATCGAGATCAATCGGTTTTCCAGCGCCCGATAGATAATACTCTCGCTCAAGGGCGACACGAACATCTGCGGGAAGAGCGTGAACACATCAAAGTGTATCGCCGGCGTGTCCGGCGTCGTGTCAACAGCACCGGTGGCAGAATGGTTTTCATCCAGAAAATCAGACACAGTAGTTCCCAACTTGCGCAATCCATTCGACAAATTTTTCGACGCTCCTCCGGCCGATCTCGGTCAGGAGCACGTCCCCGTTATGCACCACCCCACGGGTATGTACAGGCGACCCAGCCATCCGCACCCCCGTTGCCGCCCGAGACGCGGCAGCGTTCGGATCTCAACCAGCAGCCACGGGCGTACTTGGGGCCGCGCTATGCCGCCAATGAAACATTGCAAGATCGCTATGTGAGCCAGTGGAATCGGCAACGACCACCGGCCGAACCGCAATCGCGGCATGCCCCCCAAGACCCTCACCCTCGTGCCGATGAGGTGCCCCCCTACCGGGAACGCCACCGCGGCGCCGCCAACGTGCCACCAGGGGATCAATCATTGCGGCCTTCTCCCGCCGAGCGACCCGCCGCCCGTCAAGATCGAAGGGAACAGCATCCGGCCAGCAATGAGTCAATGGCCGCCAACGATCACGCCGCGGCTTACCGGCCATCGGTTCAGCGCGTGGAGATGCGCTATCCAGGACAACAGACAGGCGCCACCGTCGGGGATGAGATCCCTTCTTTCACACAAGCTGCGGCGGACGCATCAACGCGGCCACTGCGCCAGCGTCGATTGGACGCCACGGTTCCCCCTGCGTCTCTGCAAAGCCCGCCAATGTTTCTGCGGGAGTGGTCGAAGCGGTGGCAGCGCAGCCATCTGCGCCGCCGGCTTCTGGCCATTGTATCACAAGGTTTGCCGAGCCAGAAGCAATCTACCACCGCGGCAGTCAATTCCGGAGTAGGTGCCTCCCCTCATCGTCACGCCGCAAGGCCTCAGATGACCTATACACCACCACGTACACTGGCGGTGCTAGGAGAAGCGTTGCTTGCTGGGCGCTTTGCGGAAGTGGCTCGCCAACTCTCGTGGCCCGATACGGTACGGATGGGGCTCCTCAGTGTCATCATTTTTCTGCTTTGGTGGACCTGGCCGAGCGCGCCCACATTGCCGGCCACAGGCACATCACTGGCCCGCAATGCCCTGGCCATGGCACCCGCTTTCCAAGCGAATGCTGAAAACCGGGCAGCACTTGCGCTTGCCCCGCAGAGTCAGATCAACAACCAGTCGACGGGATTCACCATTCTCGTGCCAACGGCGACGCCTGAGCAGGGAGTAGTCAATCCTCTCGCCAACAATGCGGTTGCGCCCGCAGTGGTGAGCATGCGTGTTGACGGAGAAGTTGTCGATGGCTCGGGGTTGAGTGCACTCAATGGAATCCTCGTTGCCACCGCAACGCCGGCCCGGATCGATGCGGCGGTGATGACCGTCTCTGTGCCGAAGATCCAAATTATTCCTGGTGTGAGCATCAACCTGCCTTTTGGCCAACCGACGCCGACCCCAACGCCCGAACCAACGCCAACCCCGACACCCGTGCCTATTAATTTGGTGCCGGGGCGTCTTTGGTCCACCTTTGCGCCGGGGCCGGAGAGCGATCACTTCTGGGTGGGCCGCTCCTTTGCGCCAGGTGCCGAACAGTTGGCGAGCCCCTCCTACCAATTTGGTTCCACCGCGGGAGACCGCTATCGCACCCACCACGGCGTCGATATTTCCAACCCCTTCGGCACCCCTGTCCTTGCTGCTACCGACGGTGAGGTGGTCCACGCGGGCTTGGATGATCCGGCGCTCTTGGGGCCCTACAACAACTTCTATGGCAATGCCGTGGTAATCCGGCTCAACCGCAAATTGGCGGTCGCCGGCGGAGAACTCGATGTTTTTCTGCTCTATGGGCATCTGAGCCAAGTCACCGTACAAGTTGGAGATCAGGTTCGCCCCGAAGATGTGGTCGGCATGGTGGGCATGACCGGCATTGCTATTGGTCCCCATCTCCATGTTGAGATTCGGCTGGGCGCCAATACCTACTTCAACAATGTCAATCCCTACCTGTGGGTGGCGCCGTTGGAGGGGAACGGCGCCGTGGCGGTACGCGTGCTCACCGCCGACGGGCGCACCTGGCCCAATGCGCGCATTTCACTCGTGCGCTATGCCGGTGGCACGGCCGCTTGGGCGCGCCAGATTATAACCTACATGGATGTGGAGAATATTGGGCCGGACCCAGCTTGGGGGGAAAATGGCGCTATGGATGGTGTGCCCGCCGGCAGCTACTATGTGATTGGCCTGGTCAATGGGGAACGGTTGAGCGCCGAAATCACGGTGGAGGCGGGGCGCACGAGCTTCGTGGAATTGCGTACGCAGCAGTAGGTTGCCCAAAGAAACACACCCTTCCGCAGGCCAAGTTTCTATCGTGCGGTTGGCTTGAAAACGGTAAATGTTTCGCAGTCTACCGTTGAAGATTCTTTCGCTATACTCTGCTCTGAATAAGAACCGGAGTATAACACTCCAGAATGACAATAACCGCCGGGGGCATTGCGGCGTGTTGAGCTTCTGATAGATGTTCAGAAAAAGATCCGTGCTAAGACCCCGAGTGATTATCTGAGTCTCGATGAGAAGGAACGTAAACGAAAGCACTCTATGGCAGACAGTGACAAACCCACGCTCGGGCGTGTGCTTATCTATACCGATGGCGGCTGTATCGGCAATCCAGGACCGGGTGGCTGGGCCGCGGTCCTACGTTACGGTGACCACGAGAAAGAATTGAGTGGTCGCTTTCAAGATACCACCAACAACCGGATGGAACTGCGTGCCGCCATTGAAGCATTGGAGGCGTTGAAACGCCCCTGTGCCATCGATCTCTACACCGACAGCTCCTATGTTCGCAATGGGATTACCCAGTGGATTCATGGCTGGCGGCGCAATGGATGGCGCACGGCGAATAAGAAACCGGTCAAGAATCGCGATCTCTGGCTCCGCCTGCTGGCAGCACTTGACCGCCATCGCACCGCCGGGGGGGTCGAATGGCATTGGACCAAAGGGCACGCCGGCAATCCCCTCAACGAGCGGGTGGATGAACTGGCCAATGGCGCGGCGCGCAGCGTGACGACGGCCGATCCGGTCGATCGCGAAGAAGATGTCGATGTTGGAGAGGCACTGTTTCAGTAGCTACTATCCATTGTCCAAAGGTCCTGATCCTACCTTCTCACTGAGGTCCCGTGCAATCAACGTCGGCAAGACCCCCGGCCCTTGCTTGCGCACGCAACGCCCGTGCCGAATCCCAATGGTGCCGGAGCGGATATCCGGTTGGCTCCACTGCCAGCCATAACGGACAAAGCCAAGGATCTCCCAAGCCCATAGAATGGGAGTCGCCAACAGGGTCGGCAACCAGTATCCCACGAAGACAAACGCCGTATAGTGCCGAGCCGGCTCCTGGTCGTCGACGAGATCGCGGCGAAAGCCACTGGCGCCAAAGCAAACGGGCGGTTGGCCCGACAGTTGTCGCAAAAAGCGCAGCGGTCGATAGAGATCGGCCAGGCGAATGTAGGAATAGCGTTCGGCAATCTGTAGAACAAAGCTGCGTGTGCTCATGTCCTGTGCGATCGCCCTGTCAACGTGTTGGTTGACATCTTGTAGAAAGCCCGGAAAACCGCGCAGCGATTCTTGATGGTTCGTCAATGGGTTTCCTTTCGCAGTCACACTTGCTTGCTCTCGCCAAGGGTTTACACGCAACTATAGTTTTGGCATTGTGTCGGACGCTTTAGGCCATTGCATGAAAATCAATCCTCCGTAGGTGCCTACAGGATGGGGTGGTTATTATTTGCAGAAGCCCTAGTGAGTCCTTCTGGGCAATCCCCAAATAGGGGACGCACGCCAGATTCTTTGCGAGCTTGGCGCCTTTGCGAGATAATAACATTTGAAAGTCCCTCAATCCTAACACGCTATACCTCTGTATACGGTAAGCACAGCGGGAAAGTTGTCGTGCATGAAGCGCTTTTTACAAGCCATCTTTCTGGATTCCGGTGACACACTGGTCGATGAAGGCACCGAAGTCAAAGATGACGCAGGCGTGGTGCAGTGCGCCGAGTTGATCCCCGGCGCGGCCGCCATGGTGCAGGAGATCAAACGCCGCGATTATCCGCTGGCGCTGGTCGCCGATGGCCCGGTGGGCACCTTCCAAAATGTGTTGACCCAGCACCACCTCTATCACTATTTTGATGCCTTTGCCATCTCCGGCGCCGTGGGGGTGGACAAGCCCGATGCGCGCATGTTTGAACATGCGCTGCGTGCCCTGCACATTGCACCGCATGACTATCACCGGGTTGTCATGGTGGGCAACAATCTGGCCCGTGATATCAAAGGAGCCAATGCGCTGGGGCTGATCACGGTCTGGCTGGACTGGGCACCGCGCCGGCCCAAGATCCCCGCCGATGCCGCCGAAGTACCTGATTACACCATCAAAACACCAGCAGCACTGCTCCCTCTCCTGGAGCAGTTGGAACAGCGCCAGTTGACCAAGATCTCATGAAGCAAATTGACATTGTCTGCCACAAAGGGGCCAACGCCGTCGCCCCAGAAAACACCTACGCGGCGGCGCAACGCTGTATCGAATGGGGCATGGATTACGTCGAAATCGACGTGCGGACCAGTCAGGATGGCGTGCTCTATCTGCTCCACGACCCCACCCTCGAACGGACGACCAATGGCACAGGCTATCTGCACGAGCGTTCTTCCACCTACCTCGATCAGCTTGACGCCGGCAGTTGGTTTCACCCGAATTTTGCCGATCAACGGTTGCCACGGCTGGAACCATTTCTCCACTGGATCAAGGGCAAGGCAAAGATCTTCTTCGATGTCAAAGCGGCCGACGCCCGCCAATTGACCGATCTGGTTTACGCCACCGACTTTGCGCACGACTGCTTTTTCTGGAGTGGTAGCAATGTGTGGGCCAAGGAGTTGCGAGCACTGGCGCCGGAACTGGCGCTCAAAATCAACGTACGTACCGTGGAGGATCTCCGCCGTGCCTACGAAGAATTTCATCCTGAGATCGTCGAGGTGGGGCTGGAGCACATGAACGACCCATTGCTCGCTGCCTGCCGTGCACATGATATCAAAGTGATGATCTATCACCAACGTGCCGAGCCCGACGCCTTTCGGCAAATCCTGAGTTGGGGCGCCGACATGGTCAATCTGAACCACGGCGATCTCTTTGCCCAGGTCTTGCGCGAGTACAACGAGCAGCGCTCTATCTGAATCACCAGCATTCTCCCACTCTCTACACTGCCATCGTCAACCTGCAACAAAGTGAGCATCCACTGTGATCATCTGTGTAACACCCAATGTGGCCGTCGATCGAACCTATATCGTGCCCACCGTGCGCCTTGGGACAGTCTTGCGCAGCAATCGGACCATTGTCGCGGCCGGCGGGAAAGGGATCAATGTCGCCCGTGCCATTACGATTTTGGGCGAACAGCCATTGGTGATGGGTATTCTCGGCGGGCGGAGCGGCGAAATGGTGGCGGACCTGGCCGAAGCGGAAGGGCTGGTTGCGCAATGGAGTTGGGCCGCCGGCGAAACGCGCAACTGCGCCATCCTTGTGAGCGAAGATGGCAGCCCCGAAACCGTCATCAATGACCGCGGGGGGAAGCTCACCATGACGGAATGGCTGCAATTTATCCAAGATGTCGTTGAGGCGGCCCGCGGCAATCCGACCACATTGGCCGATGAGCCACAACCACCCGCCACCGTTGCCGGTCGGCGCGCCGACGCCGTCTGCATCTGTGGCAGTCTTCCCCCCGGCACGCCGCCCCATGCTCCCGCTGATCTGGTTGAGGCATTGTTGGCAACAGGCATTCCCGTGTGGCTCGATGCCAGCGGTCCAGCGTTGGCGCATGCCCTGGAGGCGCGCCCAACCGGCATCAAAGTGAACAACGAAGAGGCCGGCGCGCTTTTGGGACAGTCCCTCAATTATCTGGATGATGTACACGACGCGGCCCGGCAATTACAAGAGCGCGGTGTCGACTATGTCGTAATCACATTGGGCGCGCGCGGTGCGGTCTGCCACAGTCCCGAGGGCGAGTATCATTTGCGAACTCCTGTGGTGCAGGCTGTGAGTGCTGCCGGCAGCGGTGATGCGTTTCTAGGAGCGCTATTGGTGGCACAGAGCCGCGGCTTGCCGACCGAAACGGCTCTGGCCTGGGGCATAGCCGCCGGCGCGGCCAATACGATGATGCCCGGCGGTGGCCTCTTTGCCCGTGCCGATTTTGATGAACTCCTGGCCGAACTTCAGTAAATCCCCAAGATCACGGTATATACTGAGCTGCGCCATAAATTAACATTTTATACAGGAGCAAAAATGTTAATATGTGCTGCGGCGGAGTATAATTACCACAATACAATCAACTCCGAGTGCATCATCCTACCGCTGTCGCTGTCGATGGCCAAGGATCGTGCGCCGTCTTTGTCCTGTGACAGAGCATTGATCGGCTCGCATACCGATTGATGTAGGGTCGTTGGGGAAACGCAACGGCCTCCCGCTGTGTTGGGAGTGAGGGTTTACCTCCGACTGGATTCGCTCGGCTACGTCAAGCGCAGCCGCCGTTTAGCCAGCGATTGTGTAAACCGGTTCGCTCAGCACAAACTTGGAAAGGAGCCTATCCTCGTGGATTTACAAGCCATTTTGGCGATCTCTTCGGCGCGCCACCAACATCTCTGCCCGCGTCAGATTCTTGGCGCCCGCATGGGGTTGGCTGGTGGGCAAGTGCTCGATCTCGCCCTGCCCCGCACCGACAAACGCATGCTTGTGATTATCGAGACCGACGGCTGTTTTGCCGACGGCGTCGATGTCGCGACCGGTTGCACGGTGGGACACCGCACGCTGCGTGTGGAAGATTATGGCAAGATTGCCGCCACTGTCATCGATGTCAAGAGCGAAGTCGCCTTCCGCATTGCCCCACAACGGGATGTGCGCGAAAAAGCTTATCGCTACGCGCCAGACGAACCGCGTCACTACTTTGCCCAGCTCCAAGCCTACCAAATCATGCCCGACTGCGAGCTGTTGACAATCCAGCCGGTGCAACTGACCACGCCGATCGCGGCTATTGTCAGCCGGCCGATCGTGCGGGTGAACTGTGAGTCGTGCGGTGAAGAGATCATCAACGAGCGGGAAATGTTGGTGGCGGGACGGATACTCTGTCGCCACTGCGCAGCGGGCGGATACTACACCCTCGATTCTTGCACAACCTCACCAATTCGCTAGTAAATCCCGGCGTAAATAAGCCCATAGCTCAACCCCTCCCTAACCCTCCCCGACATCAGGGCTTAGTTTTATAAGTAAGTTTTGATGATAGAAGAGAAAAAATGGCACAAATAATT
>ERZ795053.7690-NODE-7690-length-10313-cov-4.933125_pt1 | contig 10313 bp, 10 predicted proteins | sample MGYA00375137_ERZ795053 | MGnify/ENA primary metagenome ERZ795053 (study PRJEB30182, sample SAMN05720284) | activated sludge metagenome | isolation source: Anaerobic digester | place: Hong Kong | collected 2014-12-17 ... | reverse complement strand
TTGTCGTATCACACACACTTTTACTTTTTTATCATCTTCAGGTCAAACGTCAAGTTACTCTATAATCTTTCTGTCATATAGCTCACGTCCTAAGCAAAGACATATAAGGTATAATAAAAGAAAAAGAAAAAGTTGAGGTTATTGAAATGGAACTCAAACAACTTACAAAAGATGAATATCAGGGATATATTCATAATGCCATTACAGGTTATGCAAATGAACTCGTAACATCAGGTATCGTTGAACAAGATAAAGCAATGCAGCAATCAGAATCAACGTTTGAATCACTTCTGCCCAAAGGGATCAACACAGAGAACCATTATCTTTATTATGCCTATGATAAGCATATTCGTGTTGGTTTCATCTGGTATGGTTTTAGAAATCAACATGATGCTTTTATCTTTGATTTTTTCATTGATGAATCTATGAGAAGAAAAGGTTATGGTAAAAAGGTCTTAAAAGCATGTGAAGAAGATGCCAAGAACAAGGGTGCTAAAACAATCGGTTTACATGTCTTTGGACACAATCATGGTGCAAGATTATTATATGAATCAACAGGTTATGTAGCAACAAGTATTCAAATGAGAAAAGACCTTTAATGCTTAATACATGAACATCGAAACATAAAAATACCCCCCATCATGGATGAGGGGAATTCTTTTATAGTTCAAATGCTTCAACAAGTGAGTCTTTAGTTACTTCATCTTCAACTAAAACTTCTTCAATAAAGATTTTAACTAAATGTGGGTCAAACTGTAATCCTGAACAATTCTTAAGTTCATTGATTGCATATTCTTTAGACATTGCTTTTCGATAAGGTCGATCGGATGTCATAGCTTCATAAGCATCACAGATGCCAATAATTCTTGAAAAGAAAGGAATTTCTTCTTGTTTCAATCCTTTAGGATATCCTTTTCCATCCCATCTTTCATGATGAGTTAATGCATAATCAGCAAGTCTTGTATATTTGTCTGCTGATCTCAAGATCTGATAACCATTGGTTGTATGTGATTTCATCACTTGCCATTCATCTTCAGTTAACTTACCAGGCTTCTTTAAAATGTGATCTGGAATAGTAATCTTTCCAATATCATGCATACGACCTGCAAGTTCAAGTTCTAAGACTTCACTGTAAGTTAAATTCATTTTCTTACCCATAGCAAGACAGTACTGACTGACACGATCAGAGTGAACACGTTCTTCATTGTATTTTTCTTTAAGCGAATTAAACAGTGCTGTAATAACTTGATTTCTTGAGCTTTGATTATGTAATGTCTTTTTAGAATACATATCATTTTCTGCTTTAACAATGATATCTTCAATCAGATCACTATTGGTTGTTTTAACGGCAACACCAAATGATAATGAAATGGGTATATCATTGACTCTCATGTGTGAGAGTTCATCTAAGACTTCATCACGTTTTGACTTAAATGCTTCTATCGTTTTCTGTGGTGAGATAATCATGAATTCATCACCACCAATACGAGCTACAAAGCCATCCTGTTGAAAGTGTTTGGTGAGAACTTCTGAGATTTTGATGATCACTTCATCGCCTGCAACATGTCCATATGTATCATTGATTAATTTCAAACCATCAATATCAACCATCGATATGATGAGTGGATAATACATCGCATGATTAAGTGACTTCATCTTTTCATCTAGATAACGTCTATTGGGTAGTTTGGTTAAAAAGTCATGTTGACTCGCATAAAGTATTTTATCTTGATATTCTTTCCTTAGCGTGATATCTTCTGCAATGACGACAAATTGATTGTCCTTAAGAGGATATGTCACAACCCGGTAATATTTTCCTAATGCTCTTGAATAATCTTCAAAGGTCTCTGTTTGGCCTGTTCTTATAACATGTGCATAATTTTCAATCCATGAAGGTTCGATGTCAGGAATTACTTCTTTGGCAGTTTTACCGATAATATCTACTTTTCTTAATCCTGTTATCACTTCATAGTAATCGTTGGCATGTAAGAAACGATAATCGGTTGCGTGACCTTCTTCATCATAGATGAGTTCCCGTAAATTAAATCCTAGTGGCATTTTTTCAATAAAGTCGCCCCATTGTTTTTCAAGAAGTAAGTTTTTAGCTTCTTGTTGTTTAATTTCTGTAATATCACGAAATTCTGTAACACGTACTTTTTTATTTTTATAAATAATATTTTTGGCTTCAATGCGAACAGGAAATGCTTCGCCATTTTTTCTAATACCTAGTGATTCATATGACTTCTCATAACCGGTTTGAATTTGGTGTCTAACAAAATCTCTTTGACTTTCTTCAAGTAACAACAAACCATCCATACCGATTAACTCTTCTTTGGTGTATCCCGATAAGTCGGATAATCCTTGATTACAGGCAACGATAACACCATGATCGTGAATGGCGATACCACCAAAGGATGCATTATGTAAAGCTTTAAAACGTTCTTCACTTTCCCTTAAAGCTTTATTTTTCTTTGTAAACATCGTCACTATGGTAAGTGTAACAACAATCCCCATAGCAAGTATCCCAATAATGAGATAGTTTAATAAACGTTCTGTATCTTGTTGTGCTAAATAGGTTGTCTCATCAACAACGATGGAATAAAGATAGGTTTCTTCACCAATCTCAATGGGATAAGAGTGCACATAAACCGTTCTAATCTCACCACTAGCTACACGATGTTTAAATACAAAAAAGTTTCTAGCTTCTACAAAAGCTTTTTGTCTTTCACTATAAATTTCTTCAGGAGTTAATGTGTTGATATCATCAACGGTCATGGAAAGTAACGTTTCTCTTGGATAGCCATAAAAATCAACTGCCGCTTGATTAGCATAATAAATATCACCCGTTTCTGGATGAATGATTAGCATGACACTCAAATGTTCATTAAAAAGTTTCTCAAAGTCGATCTCGATAGCTGCGTGAGTCTTAGGAATTGAGAGAAATGTTAGAAAACATAAAAAAAGTAAGATGGCAATCTTTCTCATATCAATGGTCCTTCCTGCTACATTAAAAATCGTAAAGAAATAAATATGAAATAAAGACATTTTTATTATACATAAATAGTCTTACTAAACATAGATGTTATTTCTTAAGTTTATCTTAATTCGCAAATTGAAAAAAAGACTCAAGCCATCAGGCATTGAGTCATGCTGTTCAAAATCTAAAGAACTGCAATATCTTATCAGCTACCTCATCTGGTGATAAGTTTGTATTATCAATTTTGATGTAGTTTGGTTTATTGATTTCGCCTTCATATGAATTCAGTCGATATGTATCTTCCATTCGAACAAAACGATCTGTACTTACTTCAATATCACGTTTAGATGGTTTATGTTTCAATCTGTTTTCTGATCTGTTACGATCAAGACGAATGTCTCGATCAGCACAAAGCTCTACAAAATAGACATCTGCACCTTCACGGATAAACATCGTTTCAAGTTCGTTCATGTAATCATGATCTTCTTTCATATCAAGTGCCCACATAAAAGTAAAAATTAGCCCTAAACCATGTGCCTGTGATACATGCTTAAAGACAACAGCTCTAATCTCTTGACTTAAAGTGCCAAAAGATACGTCTTTGGGTAAGAGAGATAGTGCAAGTTCAATACTTTCATGGTTATGAAATAAGGGTATTTTGGTCTTTTCAGATAATGCTTGACCCACTGTCATTTTACCAACAGCATGTGGACCGAAGATAATGATCAGTTTCATAGATTTCCTCGTTATAATAAACCAGCCAATAATTTATCTTTGATAAATGTTTGACAAGCTTCAAAGCCGTGAGAGAAATAGAGTGCGCCAATAATCGCTTCAACAGCGGTTGCCATTTTCTTTTTTCCTTGTAAATCCGTATTTGATGAAAATAAAACTTCATCAATCTTAAGTTTATACGCAATCTCTTGAAGTGATGCATTACTTTCTAATTCTTTCTTACGATCTGTTAAATAACCTTCTGTAAGTTCAGGACTAAAGAAATGAATCGAGATAACTGCTTTTAAGACTGCATCACCCACAACAGCTAATCCGTCGTGTTCATAAATGACATCTTGTTTACATTCATTGTACTCTTTAGCAAAGTTAGAACATGTGATCGCACATAAACTGATATCTTGATTGCGAAGCGGATATCCAATGATATCATAAAGTTTTTTAAGTCTTTCTTCTTTGTTTTCGTGATATTCCTGATAACGTGTTAATTTCATGGTGAAACCCCCTATTTTTTACTATTTTTATTGTATCACAAACAGAACCTCTTTGATTGCTTCAATTTGATAAAATATCCTTAAACTAAGATGAAATATGATAAAATAAAACTATCAAAACAGTGAAAGAAGGCAATCTATGAAACAACATATTGAAAATCTTATTTTGTATGCATTAGAACACACGTTAATCGATGGTAGAGACTTAAATTATGTCAGAAATCAAATTTATTCTCTTTTAGAAATCGAATTTGATGGTACATATCCTGAGGCTAAACAAATCACCTATCCTGCAGATGCACTTAACCCCATCCTAGATGAACTCGTTAAAGAAGGTTTTATTGAAGATGATATCGCTGTGCGTGACTACATGGATACCAAGATTATGAACATCTTCTCAAAATCACCCTCAGAACTAGAAAATCGTTTTTTTTACTTTTACAACAAAAAGCCTGAACGTGGCATCAACTATCTCTATAGTTATGCAAGACATACCAATTATATCCGCATGGACCGGATTGCTAAAAATAAATCATTTTCAACGCCATCCAAATATGGTGATTTACAGATTACCATAAACCTTTCAAAACCAGAAAAAGACCCTAAAAATATTATTAAAGCTTCTCAAGAAACCTCAACAAGTTATCCCATGTGCTTACTCTGCATTGAAAATGAAGGTTTCCCTGGTGATTTAAAACGTGATGCAAGAGATCAATTAAGACTTCTTCAAGTCGATTTAAAAAATGGTCCCTACTTCTTTCAATACTCACCCTACATTTACTATAACGAACATGCTATCGTGATTAATGAAAACCACATCCCCATGAGAATTGATCAAAAGACATTTGAAAATCTATTGGAACTCACTGATCGTTTCCAAAACTACTTCTTTGGATCAAATGCAGATCTTCCTATTGTGGGTGGCTCGATATTGTCACATGATCATTATCAAGGAGGACGTTATACGTTCCCGATTGAACATGCAAAAACGTTAAAGACATGGCAGGTTGAAGGTGTATCTTATCACATGCTTAACTGGCCTTTATCAACGATTCGTTTAGTCAGTGAAAAGAAAGTTGATCTTGTTGAACATGCTGTTAAGATACTTAATGCATGGAAAAAGTATACGAATAAGAAACTCATGATTTATGCTAAAACAGAAAAAACACCACATCAAACCATCACACCTGTTGCACGTCATAAAGATGGTCATTATGAGCTTGATTTAATTCTAAGGAATAACCTTACAACCGATGAATACCCACTAGGCTTATTCCATCCTCATCAAGATAAATGGCACATTAAAAAAGAAAATATTGGTCTCATCGAAGCGATGGGATTAGCTATTCTTCCAGCACGTTTAGAAAAAGAAATGATGGATGTTAAAGCTTATCTTTGTGATGGTGTTGAATTACCTGAACGATCAGATAAGCACTCAGATTGGGTGAATCAAATTAAAGATAAACATACCTACACCAAAGAAAACATTGATCGTCTTATTGAAGAAGAAATTGGTTTAGTCTTTGAACACGTTCTAGAAGACTGTGGCGTCTTTAAACAAGATGAGCAAGGTATAGAAGCTTTCACCACATGGATTGAAGAGGTACTTTTATGATTGATCATCTCCATCAAGCTTTTAACACATATTTCAATAGAACCGATGGTAGAGTTTTCTTTTCACCATCACGTGTCAACTTAATCGGTGAACATATCGATTACAATGGTGGGTTTGTATTTCCTTGTGCATTAAGTTATGGTACCTATGGTGTTGCTCAACTTAGAGATGATGATTTAGTTCAAGTCTTTTCAGCATCATTTTCTAAGAGTGTCTATTCATTTTCATTACATGATTTAAAAAAAGATGTGAGTCATGCATGGGTCGATTATATCAAAGGATCCATCGAAGCACTTCAAAAAGAAGGCTTCATAATTGATAAAGGTATCGATTTATACATTGAAGGTGATATGCCTCTTGGAGCTGGTTTATCTTCTTCTGCATCTTTGGAAATGCTTGTCATCTATATCTTTAATACGTTTTATCACTTGAACTTATCTAAAGATAAAATGGCTCAATTAGGCCAATACGCGGAAAATAAGTTTGTCGGTGTTAACTCAGGCATCATGGATCAATTTGCAGTGATTGCAGGAAAGAAAGATCATGCGATTTTGTTAAATACAGATACGTTAGCTTATGAATTAATCCCCATTAATCTACAACACGAAAAACTTATCATCGCGAACACCAACAAACGAAGAGGACTTGCAGAATCAAAATATAATGAACGATTTAGAGAATGTCAAGAAGCTTTATCCATCATTGAAAAAACAAAGCACATTACACATTTATGTGAACTCAATTTAGATGATTTAAATGATGTTAAAGACGATTTATCTCCTGTTGTTTATCGTAGAGTCAAACATGTTGTAACTGAACAACAGCGCACGATTCAATCAACAAAATCGTTAAAACAAGGAGATATCACACATTTTGCAAAACTCATGACTTCTTCTCATGAATCACTTCGTGATGATTATGAAGTCACTGGTATTGAACTTGATACACTACAAGAAGAACTGATCAAAGCTGGTGCACTTGGTGCACGTATGACAGGTGCTGGTTTTGGTGGATGTGTGGTTGCTATCATACCTGATCATGATATTGAAACATTAAAAGAAACCGTGATTCATAACTATGAAAAAAAGATAGGCTACAAGCCTACCTTCTATGAAGTTAAGATAACAGATGGTACACAAGAATTAAACGCCTTATGATGAGGCGTTTTTTTATGCGAATTCCAAGACACAGTCTCTTAATATTTCAGCAAATCCTTCACCATGTTGATCATAGTATGTTTTAAATCGTTCATCTTCGACATACATCATGACTATTTGTCGATGAGCATCTTTTTGATATATTCCACCCCATGCTTGGGTTAACCAAGATTTATGCTTACTAAATAATTCATATCTTTTTGAATGATTATGTATATCATTTTTTAAGTCATGGAGACATTGAATGATGTCACCAGCTAATTGATTAAAGGCGTCTAACTCATCTTTTGTCATGCGGCTAAATGTTTTTCTTGAAGTTTCATATGCTTGGTTTCCCCAACGATCAATCACTTCGTTTTTATACTTTTGATCGTTCTCAATTAACAAAACTTCTTTATACCCTTCAAATTTTTCCTGATTGTTCATCTGTGCTTCTCCTTTTAGTGATGCTATCGTTTGTTTTACATTATGAATCATTTTTTGTGTTTTTTCTTGACGTTGATATAACTCAATCACGTGTTTTTCAAATATGTTTATCATGTGTTCACTTGATGATTTTTCTAGGATGACTTTTATTTGATCTAATCCAAACCCCATCTCTTTTAAAATTAAAATATAATGGAGGATATCAACATCAGATGTTTCATAAACGCGATATGATGAATCTTTTCTACGTTTCGCAACTAATAATCCTATTTCATCATAATATCTAAGTGTTCTTTTTGATACGCCAGCTAAGTTTGAAAGTTCTTGAATCGTATACAACATGACTAAACCACCTCACATTCAGTATAAACCTTAACGTAGCGTCAATGTCAATCATTTTAAATAAACATTTGACAAATCATATCCATCTATTATACTATATATAGTAGTGAACAATGAAGAGGTGATATTATGGATATGGTTTTATCTGGTTCAATCTTGGCGTTAAGTGCTTTACTTATTAGGATTCCTCGACGTTATCAGAATTTGATATTAAAAACAACCGTAAGTGCATTATTGATTTATAAGACTATTGAATATACGCTCTATGGGCTATTTTTAGATATCACAAAGATTCCTTTAGAATATTCAACATTAAGTTACTTTATCTTTTCGATTGCTGTTCTATTTAACTTGAAAAAGATGATGCCTATCGCATCATTCATGGGATTCATATCTGGTATCGGTTATCTTATATCATTTATCTTTTTAGCAGATCGCTACATGGAACAAAATGGATTTCATGTGACTATGATGGCATTTATCAATCACAGCATCTTATTCTTAGGTAGCATGTTAGTGATGAATGGTATCTCTTTTCATAACGTAACCAGAAAATCAATTCTTACATTTACAGGCATCTATGTCATTTACGTGATTGTGATCAATCGATTTGTTTCGTTCACTCAACCTTTTATTTTCATAAGAATGTTGCTAGGTGGTGACCTTCTTGTCTACCTTTTTGGAAATCAACAGATTTCTAGTTATGACTATTTGCTCTATTTCCTTATCTTGTTCTTCCTCTATCAAATAGTCATCCAACTATTTTTAAAACTGAATCACATATTATATACCATCAAAGAAGGAGATAAACGACATGAATATACAATATAAAAAAGGCATTTTAGATCTACTCGTACTCGCGATGCTTCAAAAGAAAGATCAGTATGGTTATGATATTTCTGAAAGCATCAGTATGAAGATTGAAATATCACCTGGAACGATTTACCCGATTTTAAGAAAGATGAAAGATGATGGGTTTGTGACAACTTATTTATCTGAAGTTAGTGGTGGACCTGCCAGAAAGTACTATCACATAACAGAATTAGGTATCCATCAATATCAGAAACTTAAACAAGAATGGAACGAACTTAAAACTATCACATCATATTTTTTGGAGGAAAACAATGACTAAGATCACATTTATTGAATCACTCAAACAAGGTTTACTTAAACATCATGTTCATGATATCGATGATATCTTAACCGATTATGAAGATTATTTTAATGAACAACTCAACTTAGGTAAATCTGAAGAAGATATTGCTAAAAGATTAGGTGATGTCAAAAGCATTATCAAAGATTACACTAATTCAAAAGAACAGCAACATAAAAAATGGTTTGATTTGGTTGCTGTAGGATTTATTGCGATGCCATTACTCATCATGTTATATGGTGTTTTAATCGTGTTTGCAGCAACAACACTTGTGATGTGGGCCATTGGTGTTTATTATCTGTTTCAACTAGATACTTTCTCATTTATGCCTTATATCCCTATGGGTGTTCATGTATTATACATTATCTTATCTTGGGCATCTGCTGTGTTATTCTTTAGTTTAAGTGTGAGATTGTTTTCAACAACAAAATCCATGACGATGCAATACCTTGTGAAACAAAGTATTAGAATCGGAGATTATCACATCAAACCAATCTATCAGAAATTACTAATCTATAGTTCGATTGTTTCAGTTTTAATGATGATCGTTGGCTATGTGATATCAAGTATTGTCGCGAAAGATTTTCAATATTGGCATGCATGGAATTGGTTTAGATAGCATAAAGGGATTTCGGCTGAAATCCCTTTTTTATTTTTTATTGATATTTTCTGGCATTCACCCATGCTAATGCATCTTCGAAACCAGCTTGATATAGTTGATTAATGTGCTCCTTTGAAAAATCTAAGACACCGCCTAAACTCTTCTTGTGTTTAATTTCATGAATGGTGACACCTTTAATGTTTTCTGGTTTAAAGAAATATTGTTTATTCAACTGAATAATGATGATTTCATCACATCCTGATTGAATCAGTGGTTTGATCGGTGTGTTATCAAAGACACCGCCATCATAAAATTTATGATGGTCATTTTTGACTGCTGGGAACACAACAGGAATCGAACATGATGCAACTACAGCCTTATGTGCTTCTTTAGGTGTTAGTTCATCTAAGGGCAAATAGATGACCTTGGAATCTTTTCTTAAATAATGTTCATAAGATGATTTGACTAGACCAAACAACCCCTTATTTTCATCACCACCATCAGAAACAGTCACAAACACACGTTTTGCATGAACAGTGATTGGACTGACATGTTGCATCATGATCGATGAAAAAGTATCCATGGAATAAATGCCTTTATCAATCGCTTTTAATTTATCTTCTAAAAGACGTGAAAGCAATGGCTTTTCATGTTTATAAGCATTTTCTGGTATGTTAAACCAGACACTTTCGAGTTGATCAATCGATGTCGATGCATAAACAGCGGCGTTAGCTGCACCAATGGATGTTCCTGAAATATATTGAACATCTTTTAAAATACCTGATTCGTGAAGTGCGCGTAGTGCACCTGCTTGAT
>ERZ795053.7688-NODE-7688-length-10314-cov-4.165806_pt1 | contig 10314 bp, 21 predicted proteins | sample MGYA00375137_ERZ795053 | MGnify/ENA primary metagenome ERZ795053 (study PRJEB30182, sample SAMN05720284) | activated sludge metagenome | isolation source: Anaerobic digester | place: Hong Kong | collected 2014-12-17 ... | reverse complement strand
CCGTGAAGGTGGACGTACTGTAGGCGCCGGCGTCGTCGCTAACATTATTGAATAGATAAAGTCTTTTTAGGAGCGCAGACCGAAAGGTCTGCGTAAATTTTTATGTTGGAATCACAAAACATTCGCATTCGCCTTAAAGCATTTGATCATCGTATTCTTGATCAGGCGGCAGGTGAAATTGCAAATACGGCGAAAAGAACAGGAGCCAGCGTTCGCGGCCCTATTCCAATGCCGACGCGAATTGAAAAATATACAGTCCTAAGAGGGCCACATATTGATAAAAAATCTCGTGAACAATTTGAAACACGTACTCACAAACGTCTTTTGGACATTGTTGAGCCAACACCACAAACCGTTGATGCGCTGATGAAGCTTGATCTTGCGGCTGGTGTTGAAGTTGAAATTAAATTGCAGGGGTAATGGATATGCGTTCAGGACTTATTGCAAAAAAGGTGGGCATGACCCGTATATTTGCCGAAGGTGGCAGACATATACCTGTTACAGTACTTCATGTTGACGGGGCACAGGTTGTTGCGCATAAAACAAAAGAGAAAGACGGCTATAATGCTCTTCAGCTTGGTGCTGGCACAGCGAAAGTAAAAAAGACAACGCAGCCAATGCGCGGTCATTTTGCCAAAGCTAATGTCGAGCCGAAAGTGAAACTCGCTGAGTTTCGCATTAATGAAGACGGATTTATTGATCTTGGTGCTGAACTTACTGCAGATCACTTTGTTCCGGGACAGATAGTCGATATTACAGGTACATCAAAAGGTAAAGGCTTTGCCGGAGCTATGAAACGTTGGAACTTTGGTGGTCTCCGCGCTTCTCACGGTGTTTCTATTTCTCACAGATCACATGGTTCGATTGGTCAGTGTCAGGATCCAGGCCGCGTTTTTAAAGGTAAAAAAATGGCGGGTCATTATGGTGATGCGCGCATGACCCAGCAAAATCTTGAAGTTATTTCAACTGATGCGGAAGAAGGTATCATCCTTGTAAAAGGGGCCGTGCCTGGAACTAAAAACAGTTGGGTACTGATTAATGATGCGGTTAAGAAAGAGCGTCCTGCTGATGCGCCATATCCTGGTGCAGTAAAATCAGCAGCAGTTGCGGAAGTAGCAAATGATGCTCCGGCAGAAGAAGCGCCTGCAGAAGAAACCGCAGCAACAGAGAATGAGGAATAAGAACGATGAAAGCCCAAGTAATTACACTTGATGCCAAAAAGGCCGGCGATATCGATCTTGATGATGGTATTTTTGGTCTGCCGGAGCGTGGTGATATTCTTCAGCGCGTTGTGGTATGGCAGCTTGCAAAGCGCCGTGCTGGTACACATAAGGTCCAGTCTCGCGGTGAAGTAGCAGGTACAACAAAACGTATTGGTCGCCAAAAAGGCGGCGGATCTGCACGTCATGGTTCTGGTAAAGTTAGCCAGTTTCGTGGTGGTGCCCGGGCATTTGGTCCGGTTGTCCGCTCTCACGCGATCAGTCTTCCAAAGAAAATTAGAGCTCTGGGTCTTAAGACAGCGCTTTCAAGTAAGGTTGCCAGTGGTGATCTGGTTATTCTTGAAAATGCCGACCTTAAGAACAGTAAAACTAAAGACCTGCTATCAAAACTTGATAAGCTGGGTGTATCCAATGCGTTGTTTGTTGATGGCGCAGAAGTTAATGAAAACTTCCGGAAAGCTCTTAGTAACATTCCAAATGTGGATGTTCTGCCAACTCAGGGAGCAAATGTTTATGACATCCTGCGCCGTGAAAAATTGGTACTCACTAAAGCTGCCGTAGAAAGTTTGGTGGAGAGACTGAAATGACCGATATCAAGCATTATGATATTATCCTTGGCCCGGTTGTTACAGAGAAATCTACAATGCTCTCTGAAAATAACGTGGTGACATTCAAGGTCCCTATGACAGCGTCAAAGCCTGCTATTAAGGCTGCTGTTGAGGCCCTTTTCAATGTGAAGGTTGAAAAGGTAAACACAATTCGTCAGGACGGAAAAACAAAACGCTTCAAAGGCGTAATGGGCCGTCGCAGCGACAGTAAAAAAGCAATGGTAAAATTGGCCGAAGGTCATTCCATTGATGTGACGACGGGGGTGTAGGAAAATGGCATTAAAAAAATATAATCCTACAACACCTAGCCTACGTTCGCTGGTAACAGTTGATCGTTCAGAGCTTTGGAAAGGTAAGCCGGTTAAGGCGCTTACCGAAGGTCTTACAAGTAATGGTGGTCGGAACAATATGGGCCGTATCACTGCGCGTCGTCGTGGTGGTGGCCATAAGCGCGCTTATCGTCTGATTGACTTCAAGCGTCGTAAATGGGATATGGAAGCAACAATTTTGCGTCTAGAGTATGACCCGAACCGTTCTGCTTTTATAGCCCTGATCGAATATACAGATGGTGAAAAGACTTATATTCTGGCACCACAACGTGTTGGTGAAGGTGATAAGGTTATTGCCGGCGAGAAAGTTGATGTTAAGCCTGGTAATGCAATGCCGCTTTATTCAGTTCCGGTCGGCTCGATCGTGCATAATGTTGAAATGAAGCCTGGTAAAGGTGGGCAGATTGCCCGTGCTGCCGGTGGATATGTTCAGGTTACCGGTCGTGACCGTGGTTATGTATTGCTTAGACTGGCATCTGGGGAACAGCGTTATGTTCGTTCAGATTGTATGGCAACAATTGGTGCTGTATCAAATCCTGATAATCAGAACCAGAAACTGGCAAAAGCCGGACGTAGTCGCTGGCTTGGCAAGCGTCCTTCGGTTCGTGGTGTGGCCATGAACCCTGTTGACCATCCACATGGTGGTGGTGAGGGTCGTACTTCAGGTGGCCGTCATCCGGTTACACCTTGGGGTAAGCCAACCAAAGGTAAGCGTACACGCGCCAACAAATCGACAGACCGTTTTATTCTTCGGTCACGTCACGAACGTAAGAAGTAGGAGCAAGAGATATGTCACGTTCCGTTTGGAAAGGTCCATTTGTCGATATGCATTTGCTGAAGAAATCTGAGGCAATGACTGAATCAGGCAAATCGTCACCGATTAAAACATGGTCACGTCGTTCAACGATCCTGCCACAGTTTGTCGGTCAGACATTTAATGTACACAATGGCCATAAATTCGTCCCTGTTTATGTAACAGATGAAATGGTTGGTCATAAACTTGGTGAATTTGCACCTACTCGTACTTATTACGGGCATGGCGCCGATAAAAAAGCGAGGAAGAGATAGTGGGTAAGAAATCAGCACCACGTCGCTTGGCCGACAACGAAGCGAATGCGGAACTCCGTATGGTTCGCATCAGCCCTCAGAAACTTAATCTGGTGGCCGGTCTAATTCGTGGATTGAAAGTGGAAAAGGCACTGGCCAATCTGACTTTCTCAAAGAAACGTATTGCAAACGATGTCAAGAAACTTCTTGAAAGTGCGGTTGCCAATGCAGAAAACAACCATGGTCTGGATGTTGACAGCCTGATCGTTGCTGAAGCCAGTGTAGGCAAGGCAATGGTAATGAAGCGCTTCCGTGCACGTGCACGTGGCCGCGGCGCCAAAATCCTGAAACCATTCAGTAACATGCGTATTGTCGTGCGTGAAGTAGAAGAGGGAGACGAATAATGGGTCAGAAGGTAAATCCAATTGGTTTCCGTCTTGGCGTCAACCGTACATGGGACAGCCGCTGGTATGCTGAAGGTGACAATTATGGTGTCATGCTGCACGAAGATCTTAAAGTTCGTGATGAGCTGCTTAGCTCACTTAAAGCTGCTGCAGTAAGCCGTATTGTTATCGAGCGTCCATCTAAAAAGATGCGTGTAACAATCTATTCAGGACGTCCTGGTGTTATTATTGGTAAAAAAGGTGCAGATATTGAAAAACTTCGCCAGAAGATTGCCAAAATGGCACCTTCTGCAGGGGATGTCAGTCTGAATATTGTTGAGATCAGAAAGCCTGAGATTGATGCACAGCTGGTGGCAGACAATGTTGCTCAGCAGCTTGAACGTCGTGTTGCTTTCCGTCGTGCCATGAAACGCGTTATGCAAAATGCGCTGCGTTTAGGTGCATTGGGCATCCGTATCAATTCAGCAGGTCGTCTTGGCGGTGCCGAGATCGCCAGAACAGAATGGTACCGTGAAGGTCGCGTTCCACTTCACACTCTTCGTTCAGACATCGATTATGCAGAAAGTAAAGCTTACACTGCATATGGTGTGATCGGAATTAAAGTGTGGCTCTTTAAGGGCGAAATTCTGGAACATGATCCAATGGCACGCGATAAACGCATTAATGAAATGCAGAAATCCGGTGGTAGCGGTCCTAGCCGTGGCCAAGGCAACTTCAGAAACGCAGGATAAGGGATATGTTACAGCCAAAAAGAACAAAATTCCGCCGCGCACATAAGGGCCGTATTCATGGAAACGCAAAAGGAGGCACTCAGCTTGCTTTTGGGTCATGTGGACTTAAAGCTCTTGAGCCGGAAAGGATCACAGCACGCCAAATCGAAGCGGCGCGCCGTGCAATGACACGTCATATTAAGCGTCAGGGTAAAGTCTGGATCAGACTATTTCCAGATGTGCCTGTATCCAAAAAACCTGCTGAGGTTCGTATGGGTAAAGGTAAAGGGTCTGTTGAATTTTGGGCAGCCCGTGTAAAACCTGGCCGTATTATGTTTGAAATGGATGGGGTTCCGTTTGATATTGCCCGCGAGGCTTTTGAACGTGCCGCAGCTAAACTACCAATCGCGACGCGTTTTGTAACACGTCTTGGTGAAAATTAGGAGAGTTCTTGATGAGCAAAGCATCTGAACTTCATAATAAGTCGATTGAAGAGCTACAAGGTGAGCTTGCTGACCTGAAAAAAGAGCAGTTTAATCTGCGTTTTCAGAAAGCAACAAACCAGCTTGAAAATACGGCTCGAATTCGTCAGGTTCGTCGGGGAATTGCCCGTCACCGGACAGTAATTAATGCAAAGCGTTCTGGCGCGGCGACTAAAGAATAAGGGATTACTTGAATGCCTAAACGTATTTTACAGGGTACAGTTGTAAGTGATGCAAATGATAAGACAGTTACAGTTCTTGTTGAGCGTCGTTTCTTGCACCCAATGGTGAAAAAAGTTGTGCGTCGTTCCAAAAAATATCGTGCGCATGACGAAAATAATAGTTTTAAAGTTGGTGATATTGTTCGTATCGAAGAATGTCGTCCAATCTCTAAAAATAAATCGTGGACTGTTATCAGCGAAACCAAGTAATTGGCAAAACTGATAAATTAATTTTAACTAAGTAGGAATTACCTATGATTCAAATGCAAACCAACCTTGACGTTGCCGATAACTCAGGCGCTCGTCGCGTGCAGTGCATCAAGGTGCTCGGCGGTTCCAAAAGGAAAGCGGCCGGTGTAGGTGACGTAATTGTCGTAAGCGTAAAGGAAGCTATTCCGCGCGGACGTGTCAAAAAGGGAGAGGTGCATCGTGCAGTTATCGTACGCACTAAGAAAGATGTAAAACGTGTAGACGGAACAACAATCCGTTTTGACACCAATGCAGCTGTTTTGATCAACAAACAAAACGAGCCGATTGGTACACGTATCTTTGGTCCAGTAGTACGTGAGTTACGAGCAGCTAACCACATGAAAATTATTTCACTCGCTCCGGAGGTGCTTTAATGTCTAACGTTAAGTGTAAAATCCGCAAAGGTGATGAAGTTATTGTTCTGGCCGGTAAGGACAAAGGAAAGTCTGGTGAAGTCACAAAAATGTTGATTTCAGAAGGACGTGCCATTGTTCAGGGCATTAATCTGGTGAAACGTCATACAAGACAGACCCAGGATAGTGAAGGTGGTATCATAACCAAAGAAGCATCGATTCACATTTCTAATCTGGCTCTTAAAGATCCTAAAACCGGAAAAGCATCAAGAATTGGATTCAAAATTGAAAAAGATGGAACCAAGAAGCGTATTTCCAAAGCATCAGGGGAGGCAATCTAATGGCTTATAGTCCTCGTCTTCGTGATGTATATGAAAAAGAAATTCGTGCTAGTCTGCAAAATGAATTTAATTATTCAAATGTCATGGAAATCCCAAAGCTTGAGAAAATTGTGCTCAATATGGGCGTTGGTGGTGCAGTAAGTGATAGCAAAAAAGTTAAAAAAGCTGTTGAAGAAATGGCCAAAATTGCTGGTCAGGCACCGGTTACAACACGGGCAAAAAAATCGATCGCTGGTTTTAAAGTCCGTGAAGATATGCCGCTCGGTTGTAAGGTTACTCTGAGAGGAGCAAAAATGTATGAATTCCTGGATCGTCTTATTCAGGTTGCTCTTCCTCGTGTTCGTGACTTCCGTGGTGTAAATGACAAAAGCTTTGATGGTCGTGGCAATTATGCTCTCGGTATTAAAGAACAGCTCGTCTTTACAGAGATTAACTATGATGATGTCGACGATATTCGCGGCATGGATGTTATCATTTGTACTACGGCGAAAACTGATAAAGAAGCTCATGCGCTTTTATCTGGCTTCCAGATGCCATTCGCTTCAAAGGTTGGAGAAATCAATGGCTAAGTTAAGTGCTATCAATAATAACCTTAAGCGTGAGCGTCTGGTTAAAAAATATGCGGCAAAACGTGCCGAGCTTAAGGCAAGAGCTAAAAATCCTGAATTGTCATTTGATGAACAGTTTGAAGCGCGCCTTAAACTCGCAAAATTACCCCGCAACAGTGCTAGAATTCGTCTACGCAACCGTTGTCAGGTAACAGGTCGTCCACGCGGTTATTACCGTAAATTTAAAATGTCTCGTGTCTCTCTTCGTCTGCTGGCCTCACACGGCTATTTACCAGGCGTTGTGAAATCGAGCTGGTAGGAGGACTGATAAATGTCTATGAGTGATCCTCTAGCAGATATGCTGACACGTATCCGTAACGGACAACGTGCTAATAAAAAAGCTGTTCTTTCACCGTCTTCAAAGCTGCGCCAGCGTGTTCTGGATGTGCTTGAGCGTGAAGGGTACATTCGCGGTTATGTCAATGGTTCTTCTGAAACCGGCAAACCGGAAATTAATATTGAACTGAAATATCATGAAGGTGAACCTGTGATACGTGAAATTAAACGTATTTCAAAGCCAGGTCGCCGGGTTTATTCATCCGTGCAGGATTTGCCACGGGTTCGTAACGGTCTGGGTATTTCGATTGTATCAACCCCCAAAGGTGTACTTTCCGACGCAGAAGCTCGTGCTGAAAATGTCGGTGGCGAAGTCATCTGTACAGTATTTTAGGAGAATATTATGTCTCGAATTGGTAAAAAATCTGTACAAATTCCAGCAGGAGTTGAAGCAAATCTTATTGATGGAATTTTGACTATCAAAGGTCCTAAAGGTTCGCTTAACATGTCTTTTGTTAATGAAGTCGATGTGAAACTGGAAAATGGCGAAGTGTCAGTTATGCCACGTGGTGAGAGTAAACGTGCTCGTTCTATGTGGGGAATGCAGCGTACGCTTGTAAGCAACCTTGTAGAAGGCGTTACAAATGGGTTTTCTAAAACTCTTGAGCTTAACGGCGTTGGTTATCGCGCTCAAATGCAAGGCAGAAATGTGAATCTTCAACTCGGGTATTCACATGACATTCTTTATGAAGTTGCTGAAGGCGTGGAAGTAAACTGTCCGAACCAGACCACAATTATTGTGTCTGGTATTGATAAACAAAAAGTTGGCCAAGTTGCGGCGGAAATTCGTGAGTTTCGTAAGCCTGAACCTTATAAAGGTAAGGGTGTTAAATACAGCGACGAATATATCTTCCGTAAAGAAGGCAAGAAGAAATAGGTGGTCGTTATGCAAAATGGTAAAAAATTATTTGAGCGTCGCCGTACACGTGTGCGGACCAGTCTGCGCAAAGTAGCAAATGGCCGTCCACGCCTTTCTATTCACCGTACCAACCAGCATATCTATGCACAGGTTATTGATGATCAGAAAGGTGCGACTATTGTTGCTGCTTCAACACTTGATGGTGACCTTAAGGGCCTTAAAGTGGGAAGCAATTCAGAGGCTGCTGCAGCCGTAGGTAAATTAATAGCAGACCGTGCTAAAAAGGCCGGTATCGAGCAGGTTGTTTTTGATCGTGGTGGTTTTCTATACCATGGTCGTGTTAAAGCACTTGCTGATGCTGCCCGTGAAGCCGGTTTGAGTTTCTAAGGAAAAGGTTATGGCTAGAGCAGAAAGAGAACCTCGTCAGGAAAGTGAACTAACTGAAAAGCTCGTTCACATTAACCGCGTTGCCAAAGTTGTTAAAGGTGGCCGTCGTTTCGGTTTCGCAGCACTCGTTGTTGTAGGGGATCAGAAAGGCCGTGTTGGTTTTGGTAAGGGTAAGGCACGTGAAGTTCCGGAAGCGATCCGTAAAGCAACGGAAGCCGCTAAAAAGAACATGATTCGTGTTCCACTTCGTGAAGGACGTACGCTTCATCATGATGTTGAAGGTCGCCATGGAGCAGGCCGGGTGGTTATCCGCTCAGCACAGCCAGGTACCGGAATCATCGCAGGTGGTCCGATGCGTGCTGTGTTCGAAGCACTCGGCGTCCATGACGTTGTGACAAAATCACTTGGAACGTCAAACCCATATAACATGGTTCGCGGAACATTTAATGCACTGACTAATCAGGTGTCACCACGTATGGTGGCCTCTCGTCGCAGTAAAAAAGTAAGTGATATTGTTGCCCGTCGTGGTGACCGTAAAGCTGATGCTGCCGAAGCAACGGAGTAAATTAGATGGCGAAGAAAACAATAAAAGTGACTCAAATCGGTAGCCCGATCCGTCGCACAGAAGATCAGAGAGCAACGCTCATTGGTCTTGGTTTAAATAAAATGCACCGGACACGCGAGCTAGAGGATACTCCGGCAGTGCGCGGGATGATCCGCAAGGTTCACCATATGGTCAAAGTTGAAGGTGAATAGGTGGAATTATGAAACTTAATGAACTTGCAAATAAACCTGGCTCAACCAAGCCGAGAAAACGCGTTGGTCGCGGCATCGGCTCAGGAACAGGTAAAACGGGTGGACGAGGTGTTAAAGGTCAGAAGTCACGTTCCGGCGTAGCCATTAAAGGCTTCGAAGGCGGACAAATGCCACTTCATATGCGTCTTCCAAAGCGTGGATTTAACAATATCAATTCAAAATCTTTTGTTCCTTTGAACATTGGTCGTTTACAGGAAGCAATTGATGCCAAGAAAATTGATGCAAAAAAGCCTATTACAGTAGACGTGCTCAAAGCAGCTGGCGTTGTTAATAGTGTTAAAGATGGTATCCGTCTTCTTGCAAAAGGTGAAATTAAAGCTAAAGTAAACATCGAAGTATCCGGTGCTTCTGCGGCTGCTATTGCTGCCGTTGAAAAAGCGGGCGGTACAGTATCTGTGCCGGCTAAGGTTGAAACTGCAGCATCTTGATCTTAAATAGAAGTAATTGATATTAAGGCATAGGGATTAAACAATGGCATCAGCGGCGGAACAGTTAGCGGGAAATTTAAACTTTGGCGCTTTTTCAAAGGCGACAGAGCTTAAAAAGCGCATTTGGTTTACGCTGATTGCGCTTATGGTTTACCGTCTGGCGACTTATCTGCCGTTGCCGGGGATTGATCCTGTTGCCTTAAATCAAATGTTTGAGCAAAACCAGCAAGGTATTCTTGGAATGCTGGATTTGTTTAATGGTGGCGCAATTCAGCGTATGAGTATTATTGCCCTTGGTATTATGCCTTATATTTCCTCATCGATTATTATGCAGCTTATGACATCGATGAGTACGAATCTTAAAGAGCTCAAGAAAGAAGGCGAGGCCGGCCGTCGCAAAATTAACCAGTTTACCCGCTATGGTACTGTGGTTCTTTGTCTGGTGCAGGCTTATGCGATTGCAACGGGACTGGAACAAAATATTGCGACAGAACCGGGCATGTTCTTCAGAATGACGACGGTGGTTACGCTGACAGGTGGCACCCTGTTTCTTGTCTGGCTGGGAGAACAGATTACATCGCGCGGTGTCGGTAATGGTATTTCACTGATTATTTTTGCCGGTATTGTGGCGCGTCTGCCTGTTGCTATTGCCAATACTCTGGATATGAGTTCAAAAGGCACCCTGGGCGGTCCGATCTTCATTGTATTTATGATAGCGATGGTTATTGGTGTGATCGCGTTGATTGTTTTTGTGGAACGGGCCCAGCGTCGGGTGCTTATCCAATATCCGAAAAGACAACAGGCAAACGGTATGAGTCAGGGTGAACAGTCCCATATGCCGCTCAAGCTTAATACTGCAGGGGTTATTCCGCCAATTTTTGCTTCCAGTATATTGTTGTTCCCGGCATCGATCGGG
>ERZ795053.7684-NODE-7684-length-10316-cov-13.338271_pt1 | contig 10316 bp, 8 predicted proteins | sample MGYA00375137_ERZ795053 | MGnify/ENA primary metagenome ERZ795053 (study PRJEB30182, sample SAMN05720284) | activated sludge metagenome | isolation source: Anaerobic digester | place: Hong Kong | collected 2014-12-17 ... | reverse complement strand
TTTTCCCGGATGGAGTCCATGGCCATCGGATTGGTCTCGTAGCTGGTGCCGGGGGCGACGCCGAAGAAACCGGCTTCCGGGTTGATGGCGTGGAGGCGGCCGTCCGGCCGGATTTTCATCCAGGCGATATCATCGCCGACGCATTCGCACTTCCAGCCGGGGAGAGTGGGCTGGAGCATGGCGAGGTTGGTCTTGCCGCAGGCGCTCGGGAAGGCGGCGGCGATATGGAAGCGCTTCCCTTCCGGATTGGTCAGGCGCAGGATGAGCATGTGCTCGGCCATCCAGCCCTCGTGGCGGGCCATGTTGGAGGCGATGCGCAGGGCCAGGCACTTCTTGCCGAGCAGGGCATTGCCGCCGTAGCCGGATCCGTAGGACCAGATCAGGTTTTCTTCCGGGAAGTGGGCGATGTATTTTTTCTCCATCGGGGCGCAGGGCCAGGGCACGTCTGTCTGTCCGGGCTCCAGGGGCGCGCCGACGGAGTGCAGGCAGGGGATGAACTCGCCGTCTTCCCCCAGGGTCTCGATCACCTTGTCACCGACGCGTGTCATGATGTGCATGTTCAGCACGACGTAGGGAGAATCGGTGATTTCCACGCCGATTTTTGCGATGGGGGAACCGACAGGGCCCATGCTGAACGGAATCACATACAGGGTGCGGCCCTTCATGCAGCCGTCGTACAGACCGGCCATGGTCTTCTTCAGTTCGACGGGGTCGATCCAGTTGTTGGTCGGGCCGGCTTCGGACTGGGTCTTCGAGGCGATGTACGTGCGGTCCTCGACCCGCGCGACGTCGCTGGGGTCGCTGCGGAACAGTAAGCTGTTGGGGCGTTTCTCCAGGGGGGTGGCGGCACCGGCTTCGACCATGGCCTTGGACAGAGAATCGTATTCGGCCCGGGAACCGTCGCACCAGTGGATGGCGTCGGGTTTGCACAACCTGGCAATTTCATCGACCCAGTTCAGCAGCTTCTGATTTTTTGTCTTCATGGATCCATTTCCTTTCTATGGTACGCGCGGGCGGGGATCGGTGGTCCCGCGGCGGCCCGGAGGAGGAAGAAGAGAAGTACCCCATCCAACGAAGATGGCGGGAAATCGCTTCGGCATGTCGCCCCGGACCCGTGCCACGTTACGTGTCCTGCCCCGTGCCTGCAAGAGGAAAAATGGAAACCGGGATCGTTTTTGGGGGGCGGATTCGGCCTTTTCCCGCCCGGCACCGGCGGATGGTCAGGGAATGACCCGGTATTTCCTAAAGGTCCGGATGGTGCTGGATTCGGATTTGATCTGGTGGATGCCGACTTCATAGATCCGTCCGCGCCATTCATCCTGGTCGGCCATGTTGTCGGGGAGACCCTCGACAATGATCTGAATTTCCTCGAACACCTTGTGATACTGGGCGCGTCCGGTGGTGAACCCGCCTTTCTCGTATTGAAACGGCCGGCAGAGCCAGCTGCCGTCCTCGAGCATGTGGATGAGCCTGAGATTCCGGGTTCGGGCGGTGCTGCCGGATTTCAGGGCGTCTTCCTTGAGTTTGATTTCATCGAGACGCTTCTGGTGTTCCTCCGCCTCCAGCCGGGCGGCTTCCATCTGGCGCTGTTCCCAATCCTGCTGGGCCTGCTGCGTGTAGTACCAGTAGGTGACGGCCAGGACCGGATCATAATGGTAGCGTTGGCGGATCTCTTCCGACAGTTCGTGAAAAAACACCTTGGTGACGCCCTGGTCATGCATGTAGGAGAGGCCGTCGGGTTCCACGCGGGTCACAAAGACATTGGTGAGGGAGGTGCCGTCCGCCAACGACAGGGTTTCATAAAAAGCATGGCCGGTTTGAGCCAGCGCCAGCAAAACCAGGGGAATCCATTTCTTCACGGGGAGACCATAGGGGTTTCCAGGCGGAGACGCCAAGAAGAAACGCCGCGCTTTCCGGGGCGGGGACGCGCCACTTCAGTTATGGCAATAAGTGACATCACTTATTGCCATAACTGAACTAATTGGAATCAGCCGGCGAGGGCCTTGAGGTCTTCGTCGGGGGTCGAGATCGGAGTGAGCCCGAATTTTTCGACGAGGACGTTGAGGACCGTCGGCGAGACGAACGCCGGAAGGCTGGGCCCGATGCGGATGTTCTTGATGCCGAGGGAAAGGAGCGTCAGCAGGATGCAGACGGCCTTCTGCTCGTACCAGGAGAGCACCAGCGAGAGGGGCAGGTCGTTGACGCCGCAGTTGAACACCTTGGACAGGGCGAGGGCGACCTGGATGGCGGAATAGGCGTCGTTGCACTGGCCCATGTCGAGCAGGCGGGGGATGCCGCCGATGTCGCCCAACTGATCCTGCAGGTGGTTGAAGCGGAACTTGCCGCAGGCGAGCGTCAGCACCAGGGTGTTCTTGGGGGTCTTTTCGACGAACTGCGTGTAGTAGTCGCGGCCGAGCTTGGCGCCGTCGCAGCCGCCGACGAGGTAGATGTGCTTCACGGCACCGGATTTCACGGCGTCGACGACCTTGTCGGCGACGGACATCACGGCGTTGTGGGCGAAGCCGGTCATCAGCTCGTAGGCGCCGGGAGTTTCCTCCGTCCATCCGCCGAGGTCGATGGCCTGCTGGATGATGGCGGAGAAGTCCTTGCGGCCCTGTTCATCGGCGGCGATGTGCCGGACGCCGGGCCAGCCGACCTCGGCCGTGGTGGCAAGGTGCTGGATGTAGCTGGGGCGCGGCGGCATGATGCAGTTGGTGGTGAACAGCACGACACCGGGCAGGTCGGCGAATTCCTTCTGCTGGTTCTGCCAGGCGGTGCCGAAGTGGCCGCGGAGGTGCTTGTATTTCTTCAAGCCGGGATAGGCGAGGGCGGGCAGCATTTCGCCGTGGGTGTAGATGTTCACGCCCTTGCCCTCGGACTGCTCCAGCAGCATCTTCAGGTCGAGCAGGTCGTGGCCGGTCACGATGATGAACGGGCCCTTGTGGCGGGTGACGGACACGCGGGTGGGTTCGGGGTGTCCGTACGCGCCGGTGTTGGCGGCGTCGAGCAGCGCCATGCAGTCGAGATTGACCTGGCCGAATTCCATGATGAGCCCGAGCCATTCCTCGACGGAATGGTCGTCGCCCAGGGCCTTCATGCCCTTCTGGAACCAGGCGGAGACCTTGGGATCGGTCTTGCCGAGGACGCGCGCGTGGGCGGCGTAGGCGGCCATGCCGCGCAGGCCGAACAGCAGGGTGGAGCGCAGGGAAACCACGTCCGGATCGCCGTGGAAGAGGTCTTCGGGGCGGTAGGTGTTGGCGCCGCCGGCGGCGACGGCCGCCTGCAGGATCCGGTCGCGCATCGCCGCGTTGTCCTTGGGATCGAAGTTGACGTTGGTGATGCACATGAACAGCGCATCCATGAACAGCGCCTCAACCTTCGGATTGGCGGGCTGGCCGTCCACGGCGCGGGCCAGGGTGATCAGGGCCGCGGTGATTTCGTCCTGGAGGTTCGAGACCTCGGGGGATTTGCCGCAGGCGCCGGTCTTGGTGCAGCCTTTGCCGCCGGCGGTTTGCTCGCACTGGAAACAGAACATGTCGGTCATGGGGGGATCCTTTTCGTGTGGTTGTATTTTTATAAATTGAATCCAGAATTCAGGATTCAGAATGGAGGCAGAAAATGAACCCCGGTTGGATTGGATTCATTCTGAATTCTGACTACTGTTTACTCTTCCAAAATCGCTCCATCGGTGGAAATCGTGACAACCTGCCAGGGGATCATTTTGCCGCTGGCCTGGAGAGCGCGCTGGACGGCGGAGGACAGGCCGCCGCAGCAGGGCACTTCCATGCGCAGGACAGTCACGCTTTTGATGTCGTTGAGGCGGAGCACCTCCGTCAGCTTTTCGGCGTAATCGCCTTCGTCGAGCTTGGGGCAGCCGATCAGCGTGACCTTGTTGCGCATGAAACGGCGGTGGATGTCGGCGAAGGCGAAGGCCGTACAGTCGGCGGCAATCAGCAGCGCGGCGTTTTGGAGGTAGGGGGCGCGGACGTTCAGCAGCTTGATCTGGACGGGCCAGTTGGTCAGTTGCGTGACAGGAGCGGTGGAGGAAGCATCCGAGGGCGGGACGGTCGCGGGCCTGGGAGCCATGGACTTGGCCATCATGCCAGGGCAGCCGGCAAATAGGGGGAGGTCCGAAGCGGGGGCCGGGCGTTTGGCCTCAGCCATGCGCGCCGCGACGGCGGCTTCGTCGTAGTCGGCGGCATCCCGCTCAATGATTTGAATCGCGCCGGTGGGGCAGGCGGGCAGGCAGTCGCCGAGGCCGTCGCAGTAGGAATCGGAAACGAGCCGCGCTTTGCCGTCCACCATCTGGATGGCGCCTTCGTGGCAGGCGCTGACGCACAAGCCGCAGCCGTTGCAGAGGGTTTCGTCGATGGATACGATCTTGCGTTTCATGCGGGCACCAGCTGGGTTTTATCGAGCGAACGGGCGAGGTTCGCGAGGGTGGTTTGCTTCATTTTGCGGTGGAGCAGTTCGTTTTCGCGTTCCACCAGATGGCCGAACGCGCAGGCCCGCCCGGCGCAGATCTTGGGATCGAGCAGGCAGCGGTGGGGTCGCAGCGGCTCGCCGCCGGCGGCTTCATACACGTCCAGCAAAGTGATGGTTCTGGGGGCACGGGCGAGGCGGATGCCGCCTTTGGGGCCGCGCTCGGTTTCGAGAAGGCCGGAACGGACGAGGCGCTGGACCACCTTGGCGAAGTGGTGGTACGAAAAGCCAAGCTCCTTGGCCAGCGCGGGGGAAGAGCGAAACACGCGGTCGCCGTCGCCGATCCACAGGCAGAGGTGGAGGGCAATCGAAGTCGCTTCGGGGATGTGGATCAGTCCAGGCATGGGAAGGGGGCTCCGTTTAAACTGGTATTAACATACCAGATTTGGGAAGACCCGCAAACGGAAAGATGAAAAAAGTCGAAATTGGCGGGGCGGAAGGGGCGTGGTAGGTTGGAATCCAATTCATGGAAAGGGAGTTGGAATGAAGACGATCATCATCGGCGGCGTGGCGGGCGGAGCAAGCACGGCGGCGCGGTTGCGGCGCATGGATGAGCAGGCGGAGATCGTGCTGCTGGAGAAGGGCCCGCATATTTCCTACGCGAATTGCGGCTTGCCATACCACCTGGGGAAGATCATTCCGGAGCGCGACTGGCTGCTGGTGATGACACCGTCGGATTTCCGGGCGCGGTTTAACGTGGATGTGCGGGTGAACCACGAGGTCACGGCCATCGATCGCGACAAGAAGACGGTCCGGATTCTGAACCGGCACACGGGGGCGGAGAGCGAGGAGCGCTATGACAAGCTCGTGATCGCGACGGGGTCGTCGCCGATGGAGCTGAACCTGCCGGGGATCGACCTGCCCGAGGTGCTGCCCCTGTGGACGCTCGAGGACATGGATCGGATCGCGAAGAAGCTCGACGAAGGGGCGAAGAGCGTGGTGGTGGTCGGCGGCGGCTTCGTGGGGATGGAGCTGGCGGAGAGCCTGCGGCACCGGGGGCTGGAGGTGACGCTGCTGGAAATGGGCCGCCAGCTGCTGCCGACGATGGACGAGGAAATGAGCTCGCTGCTGGCGGAGGAATTGCGGCTGGCGGGGATCGTCGTGGAACTGGGGGCGGCGGTCTCGGCGTTCGCGCCGGCGGACGACGGCGGCGTGACGGCGACGGTGAAAGACGGCCGGTCGTGGATGGCGGATCTGGTGGTGATGTGCGTGGGCGTGAAGCCCAATTCGGCGCTGGCGGCGTCGGCGGGACTGGAAACGGGACCCAAGGGGCATATCGCGACGGATGACCGGATGCAGACGAACGACCCGGACATTTTTGCGGTCGGCGATGCGGTGTCGGTGAAGGATCCCGTGTTCGGCGAGACGACGGCGGTGCCGCTGGCGGGCCCGGCGAACCGGCAGGGGCGCATCGCGGCGGACGGAATTCTGGGCCGCGAACACCGGTATGCAGGCACCTACGGGGCCTCGGTGGTGAAAGTCGGCAAGCTGACGGCGGCGAGCTGCGGGCATACGGAGGCCCGGCTGAAGGCGATGGGGAAGGCCTGCCGGAAGGTGTATCTGCATCCGGGATCGCACGCGGGGTACTATCCCGGGGCCCGCGAGCTGCATATCAAGCTGCTGTTTGGCGACGACGGAAAAATCTACGGCGGGCAGGTGATCGGCGCGGAGGGCGCGGACAAGCGCGCGGACGTGCTGGCGACGGCGATGCGCGCCGGGATGGATGTGCGTCAACTGGCGGAGCTGGAGCTGTGCTATGCCCCGCCGTTCAGCTCGGCGAAGGATCCCATCACCGTGGCGGGCATGATTGCCACGAACGTGCTCGACGGAGTGACGACGCAGGTGCACGCCGAGGCCTTGCCCGAAGGCGCGCTGCTGCTCGATGTGCGCGAGCCCGCCGAGCTGGTCCAGGGCGCCCTGGACGGCGCGGTGAACATTCCGCTGCACCAGCTGCGAGCACGGACCTGTGAACTGCCAAAGGACCGGCAGATTGTGGTGTACTGCCATCAGGGGTTGCGCGGCTACGTGGCGGAACGCATCCTGAAACAGCTCGGCTACCATGTCGCCAATCTCTCCGGCGGATACCAGACGTGGAAGCAGTTCCAGCCGGAACACTGGATGCCGTCCGACGATGAAATCGCGGTGTCCAGCACGGGCAGCGAGGGCGGACCGAAGATCGAAAGCGATGAGGCCGAGCCGGCGCATGGGGTGGACGTGCGCGGGATGCAGTGTCCCGGCCCGGTGGTGCGGATCAAGCAGGAGCTGGACGCGCTGGGGGCGGGGGCGTCTCTCAAGGTGGTGGCCGCGCCGGGCTTTGCGCCGGACCTGACCAACTGGGCGAAGTGCGCCGGCCACAAGGTGGTGAAACTGGCGCAGAAGGGCGACCGCCTGGAAGCCGTGCTGCGCAAGGGCGGGGCGGCTGCGCCGTGCGCGGTCGCCGGGAGTGCCGATTCGGCGGCGCTGATCCTGTTCAGCAACGATCTCGACAAGGCGCTGGCGGCGATGATTCTGGCCACGGGCATGGCGGCGGCCGGCATGCGGGTGAGCGTGTTTTTCACCTTCTGGGGACTGAGCGTGCTGCGGAAGAATCCGGGGCCGGCGGTACGGAAGAGTTGGCTGAACCGGATGTTCGGCTGGATGCTGCCGAAGGGGGCGCGGAAGCTCGCGCTCTCCAAGATGCACATGGCGGGAATGGGCACGGCGATGATGAAGCATGTCATGACCGGCCAGAACGTGGCGTCGCTGCCGGAGATGCTGCAGAGCGCGCGGGCGCTGGGCGTGAAGTTCATCGCCTGCGACATGGCCATGGGCGTCATGGGCATCACCCGCGAGGAACTGATCGACGTGGACGAAGTGGCCGGCGTCGCCACGTTCATCGCCCGCGCCAAGGAAAGCGGCCCGACGATGTTCATCTAGGAATTCCTTTAGACAGGATTAACAGGATTTACAGGATGGGGAGGAGGGCGAGTTGGCTTGCCCGACGGGGTCAACCCGCCCGGCTTAATGCGCCGGGCTGCAGCGGGCGACGGATCGGTTGCCGGCCGGGGGGATCAGTTGAAAAGCCGCAGGGATGCGGTAGGTTGATGCATTAAACAACGGAGGTAAACATGAACAAGCAAATGAAAACCGGATGGATTGCATTGATCGCGGCGGGGTTGGCCGTTGCGGCGTTCGGACAGGAGGCCGCGCCGGCGGCGGCACTGGAATTCGAGCCGCTGCCGTATGCCTTCGATGCGCTGGAGCCGTACATTGATGCGCGGACGATGGAGATCCATTACAGCCGGCATCATCAGGGATACTTCAACAATCTGGTCAAGGCCGTTGCGGGCACGGAATTGGAAGGGCAACCGCTGGAAGCCTTGTTTGCCCGGATCAGCGAATTGCCGGTGGCATTGCGCAACAACGGCGGCGGGCATTGGAACCATACCCTGTTCTGGAAGGTGATGTCGCCCGACGGCGGAGGGATTCCGGACGGGGAACTGGGGGCGGCCGTAGATGCCGCGTTCGGGTCGTTTGATTCCTTCAAGCAGCAGTTCGCGCAAGCGGCGGCCACGCGGTTCGGCAGCGGCTGGGCCTGGCTGTGCGTGGCGGAGGACGGATCGCTGTTCATCACCTCCACGCCGAACCAGGACAATCCGCTGATGGATGTAGCCGATCGGCAAGGCACGCCGATCCTCGGCCTGGATGTCTGGGAGCACGCCTATTACCTGAAATACCAGAACATGCGCGGCACCTATGTCGACGCCTTCTGGAACGTGGTGAACTGGCCGGAGGTCGCTGCCCGCTACGCTGCCGCCCGCTAGGCAAAAGTAAATAGTATAGACTTCACCCTTATGAGGGTGAAGTCTATACATTTAACAATTGGGCTTCGGCGGCTTTCTTCAATCGCTGGAGGGAGCGGTCGCTTTCCAGGCGCTTGTCAAGACGCCGAAGGGCGTTGGAAACGGCGACATAATGCAATCCGCCGCCCTTTTCTCCGATCTGGCGCAGGGTCAGGCCGGAATGGCGCCGGGCCAGATGGAAGACCAGGTCCCGGCCGACATCGCCGTGCCGGTCCCGAAAGGCATTCCAAGGTTCCCCTTTGGCGGATTCCACGGCGGCCACGATGGTCTCAAAGGATATGGCCTGGTCCCATTGGCGCAGTTCGGGTTGCTCGCGGCGATCGCCTTTCAGCAGGGGGCGCATGCTGTCGCGGAAAGCGGAACTGCCGCTTACCAGGGTCTTGGGGAGTTGTTCGTCACCGATTTCCTTCACATGCTGGCGGACATAGTCTTCGATCCACTTGCGATAGGCATTGGCACCGTCTTTGCGGCTTCCGGATACGCGCCGCCACAGTTCGGCGGTGCAGAGCCATTCCGGCACGCTGCGGTAGCCGGCAAACGCAGGATAGGAACTCCATCGGTACCCCCGGAGGGTTTTAAGGCGGCGGGTGATGAGTTCGGATGAAGGCGGGAGAGTGCCGCCGCGTTTTTCCTGGGCCCGGGTGGTTTTGTCCAGGCCCAGGGCCGCGGTCCGGATGGGGTTGAGATGGATGTAGCGGCTGAGATCCAGTGCCCAGGATCCGTTCTCCTCGACGAGGATGGCTTTGTAGGGGGATGAAAACACCTTGCCGAGCCGTTGATGGCGTTTGTTGAACCAGACGCCGTAGCTCATGTTGAACCATTGCATGGCGGCATCGAGGTTGTTGCGGGGGACTTGCAGCAGGAAATGGTCATGGGTATCCATCAGCGCGAAGGCGTGGATGATCACGCCGAAGCGGTCAGGCAGTGTCGAAAGCAGTTCCAGGCGGTGTTCCCGGTCGCGGTTGTCGAGGTAAATCGTCATCCAGTTCAAGCCGCGATTGATGACGTGGTGCCAGCCGTTGGCAAGGCGGATGCGCAGGGGTCTCATGGCCGGAAGGATGGCCGATAGGCAGGTCGGCTGTCCATCCAAAAGTATAAAGTACAGACTTCACCCTCCTGGGAGGGTGAAGTCTGTACTTTATACTTTTGGCGGGAAGTCGAGGTAGAGGACGTCGGGGGTGCGGGTCCAGCCGCGGGCGGTCTGGAGATGGGCGAGGACGCGGAGGCAGAAGGCGCGGATGGCGGGGGCGTCGAGGGGGGTGTAACGGGAATGCCGTTTGGCTTTCTGGCGTCGGCGGGGGGTGGGGGCGAAACCGGCGGCGTAGAGTCCGCGCAGGCCGAGGAGGCCGGCACCGTACGTTTCATCCCAGGCGGGGGCGAGCTGTTCGATCAGGGCGCGAAGGCCGGGGAGGAGGGTGATTTCGAGCCAGCCGGCTTCTTCGCGGCGGAGGCGGCGGAAGTCGAGGGTCCAGAGGATTTTTCCTTCGGCGGTGAGGGTGCGGGCGGGGCGGACGAGGCGGGAGGCGAAGAGCTGCCAGACGAGGAGGGGGACCGGGCCGGGCCAGAGGTCGGGGTCGAAGACGGGGAGGTCGATGCCGGGCAGGTGGGTGGCGGCCCAGGAACGGGCGGCGTCGTTCTGGTTGAGGGTGCGCAGGGCACGGTAGATGAGGAGGTGGAGGTAGTCGTCGGGGAGGGGGGGGGCGAGGCGCTGGTCGGCGAGGTAGGCGATGACGGCGGAGGAGACGGCTTCGGCGGCGGCGGGGTCGAGGGGGGCGGTGTTGCCCGTGGTGCGGAGGAGTTCTTCGAGGTGGGCGCGCAGCGTGGCGCGGATGTCGTCGCTGGAGGGGATGGGGATCATGGAATTAAAAATGAAGAATTAAGAATGAAAAAATTGTAAAATCCACGTCCACGCCCATGGCGTGGCAAGCCTGCGGACGGCGGACAGGAAGTGGATCCCCCTTCGCAGAAGCTTCGGGGGACAAGTCCGCCTTC
>ERZ795053.7682-NODE-7682-length-10318-cov-3.770340_pt1 | contig 10318 bp, 3 predicted proteins | sample MGYA00375137_ERZ795053 | MGnify/ENA primary metagenome ERZ795053 (study PRJEB30182, sample SAMN05720284) | activated sludge metagenome | isolation source: Anaerobic digester | place: Hong Kong | collected 2014-12-17 ... | reverse complement strand
CGCGGAAGATGGTCTCGCTTTCGGCCTGCTCAGCCCGCTCTTGGCGTCCGGCCCTGACGTGAGTATGCGTCGAGTCTTCGCCTTTCTCGGCGGCGGCGAATTCACCGGCGCGCTCCGGCCCGATGCCGTGGTCGGCGGCTCGTTTGGGGCTTGGTGGCTCTACTTAATCCAAACGTTTTGGGGCGTGCCGGTTTTGGAGCAAGACGCTTTTTTCCCGTGGGCTTATCTGATTGTTCTTGGCTTTTGTCTACTCTGCCTTATTGGTCTCTGGCAGTTTTGGCGGCTGGCCGATATGCAGTTGCGAGTAGCACTAGGCGTTCTCATCCTCATTATTGGTTTGCTTTTGCCGTTTCCTATCTTGCGCTACTTTCTCACCTTTAACATCCTTGAAACCGGCCAGGGCCGCCATATTCTCTACCCGGCCGCCCAGGCGATCCCCTTATTGTTGATGCTAGGCTGGCTGACCTTTATCGACGGCAGTGCAGCTCAGGTTGAGACTAAGGTGCAGAATTTACAATCCAAGACCCGCACTACGCACTACGCACTACGCACTACGCTCTACACCCTACCCCCTCTCGCCCTCCTCATCTGGTCCCTCCTCCAACTCACCCTGATGACCCGCGCCTACCCCGATCCGCTGCCGGTGCAAACAACCACATTCAACCCCGCCTCGATCCCCCAGCCGCTCAAACAAAACTTTGGCAACGATATCCAACTCTTAGGCTACGATTTCCAACCCGATCCCGACCAGGCCGTTATCAATCTTACGCTTTTTTGGCAGGCGCTTAACCCGGTTGATGAAAATTATCGCACCCAAATTCAACTCGTCGATCCCCAAGGTCAACCCCATTTTACCTGGCTGAGCCATCCGGTGAACGGCCTCTATCCGACCCGCGCCTGGGATCGCGGCGATATCATCCGCGACACGCTGCCGCTGCCTCTGGCCGCCATTCCGGCCAACCAATACGATATCGAACTCAACTTGCTTCACGAAGCCGAAGCCGTACCGCTTGTCGCTGAACCGTTCCAGTTCATCCAGTTCAATTTGGGGAAGGCGCAACCTATTCCCCAACCGTCCATATTGGACAACGGCCTCGAATACAGACTCTGGTTGGCGAATGATCCCGTGCGGAGCCGGCAGACCATCGCCTTAACCTGGCTGCCGAGGCCAGGCGCAACACCCCGTTGGACCCTGCTCGGCCCGGACGGGGTGGCTCACTCGCCAGTCACGGTCGGCGACGCTACCGCCATTTTTATCGTCGAACCCGACTGGCCCAGCGGCGACTACCGGCTTCATCTCGAAGAGGCCAACTTAACAACCGAGCCTCTATTCACCGTCGCTAGTGAAGCTCGGTTGTTCGATCTGCCGCCGGAGTTGGTCGATAACCCCAATTGGACGCCGCTGGAGGCCAACTTCGCCGACCAGATCAAACTGCTTGGCGCAGCGTTACCGAATCGGCGGCTTGAGCCGGGCGGCGTCCTGCCGATAGACCTGGCCTGGCAGAGCTTAGCCCCGGTGCTGCCCGATGCCGTCACCTTCGCCGTTCTGCTTGATGCCGAGCAGCAGCCCTTCGGCAGCGTCGATCGCTACCCGGCCGGTTTTTACAGCCCCATGCTGTGGGCTGACGGTGAAATCGTCCCCGACTCGTTTACCGTTCCCGTCCGGCCCGACGCGCCGCCCGGTATTTACCATCTTCACCTCGGTCTCTACCAACTCGAAGACGAGCAGCCGGAGTCCCTTGTCCTCTTTCAGGACGGCCAGCCGACCGCCAGCAGCGCCGTCGTCCTCGGCCCCTTCAAAATCGGCGGCCCTCCCCCCGATCTCGTCACGGACAACTTCACCCCCCAATTCATCGTCAACCAAACCCTCGGCGACCAAATCACGCTCCTGGGTTATGATCTTAAAGTGGACAGCCCTCAGCCGTCAGCCGATAGCGGTCAGCAGTCAGCCGTCAGCGAGCAACCGTCACCAACCAGCCAACCAACTCCCCAACCAACCAACCAACCAACCAGCCAACCAGCCAACCAACTCCTCAACCCCACCAACTCCACCAACTCCCTCACGCTAACCCTCTACTGGCAAGCCGACACGACACCCGTCGCCGACTACACCACCTTCCTCCACCTACGCGATGTATCGAACCAGAACGCCGCGCAAAAAGATTCACCCCCGGCCGATGGACGCTACCCCACCAGCCTCTGGAGTCCCGGCGAAATCATCATCGACGAAATCACCCTACCTCTCGACCAAGTAGAACCCGGTCAATACACCCCTGTCGTCGGTCTGTACGAACCCGCCAGCGGCGCGCGTCTCACCGTTCCCGGCAGCCCGGCGAACGAAATAGCCCTGTCGTCAATTCAACTGTCGGAATAAAGGCTAAGGCTGAGGCTAAGCTCCAACTAACCCCTCACCCAACCAACACACCATCCCAGTAACCAACTAACTCCCAACTCTACCAACGCCCCAACACTATAAACTCCACAAACTCCATAAACTCAAGAAATTTCTAAAATCAACAAACTGCCTATAATTTGAAGCTTATGCGTTTAGTTCAGTCACTCAAACATCATATCGGCCTGGTGGTGATCCTGCTCATCTACCTGACCCTGGCGACCGCTCACAGTCTGGTTGTGCCCTTAACAACCGGCAATGATGAATGGTCCCATTTTCTTTATATCCGATTCATCGCCGAGCAAGGCCGCCTGCCCGCCACTGAGGCCGAGCGCACTGAGGCCGGCTATAAATCCGATGCGCCGCCGCTCTACCACCTACTAGTTGCAGCAACCACCGCCGCCATCGAGCCAACCCACCTGCTGCGCCCGCTCGATACGCCGCGCCGCTATTTGGCCGATAACATCGTCGATTCTTATGCTGTGGTTCACACCGCCGTCGAGCAGCCGCCCTATCGCGGCGAAGTGTTGATTTGGCATCTAGGCCGCGGCCTTTCAATCCTATTTGGGGCAATCCTGATCGGCCTGACCTACCTGACCAGCCTGCAAATCTTCCCCGCCGACCGCCGCCGGGCGCTGCTGTCCGCCGCCCTAATCGCTTTCATGCCGGCATTGCTCTTTCACAGTTCCGTGCTTAGTTATGAGAGCCTCAGTGCTGTCTTAACGGCTCTTTTCCTGCTAGTCGCGCTGCAAACACTCAAGCAGCCCAACCGCTTACGTTGGTGGATCGCACTCGGCGCTTTGGCCGGTCTATCTATCGCAACCAAATACAGTGCAGTACTGCTGCCGCTGGAAATCATTTTTATCATCTGGCTCTCTAATCAATTCGAGGCTAAGGCTAAGCCCCAACCCACCCCCCGACTAACCAACCAACAAACTAACCCACCAACCAAATCCCCAACTCCACAAACTCTACCAACTCCCCAACTTTATAAACTCCCCAACTGGCAGCGTATCTTGGTCGCAGCGCTTGCTGCTCTCATCGCTTCCGGCTGGTGGTTTGGTTTTGTCGCCTGGCAGTTCAACACCATCGACACGCAAGGCCCGGTTGTTGGCCTGCTTCAGCCGCTGTTGGTGGGCGATGCCAGCGATACGACCTCGGTGCAGGTAGCCGGGTTTTTGTTCGGGCAGGAAACGGTAGCGAATGACGCCAGACCCCCTATGCCGCGTAACTATCCCCAACTCCTGCGCTCCTTTAGCGAGTCGTTTTGGGCCGCGCCGGTGGCCGGGCAATTTGTCTCGTTTCTACTGCCGCTGGGGTACAGTATCTTGGCTCTGCTCGCGCTGGCCGGTTTGTGGCGCGTTTGGCGGCAGTCTGATCGCCGTATCCGGCTTATTTTGAGTCTGCTGTTAGTCCACACCTTTTTGATTGTACCGCTGCTGCTCATTCGAGTACTCTTATCATTTGATCCGCGTGAGGTGGCTCAAGGGCGACATTTGCTGCTGCCTGCGGCCTCCGCTATGGCCATTTTGCTGGTTTGGGGTTGGGATCAATGGTCGTCCAAACTGAGTTGGCTGGCGGTCGGTGGGCTGCTGCTGTGGACGATTATCGGCCAATTGGGTTGGGCCGTGGCGGTCTACCCACCGCCGATTCCGGTCTGGCCACAGCCAGTTATGGCCGCACCGGCGGCGAATTCTCAAGGGACGACGTTGGTCGATGGCATCAAGCTGATCGATGTCTCCCATCGAACCCATTCCGACGCGCTTGAGGTTACGCTGCGCTGGGAGTCGCTGGCCACGATCAAGGCTGATTATTTGGTCGAACTATCGCTGCTCGATAGCGCGGGCAACGTGATCGGCTACAACCTGAGCCAGCCGGTCAACGGTCGCTATCCGACTCGCGCCTGGGAGCCAGGCGATACGATTGAGGACACGCACTTGCTGCCGCTGCTTGGTGATCTGCGCGACAACTATCGGCTGCAACTGCGCCTGTTGACCCGCGCCGGAGAAGTCGTACCCGATACCGAGACCCCTATCGACACGGTCATGCTCTCAACCACAGCCCAACCTGATCCCTGCGCTATCTGGCCTCCGCTAGATAACTGGCTCAACGCCCGTCCACTGCGCCCCGATGCGACCTTCACCGTCGTTAGCGCCGAGCCGCCGCGGCTAGAGTTGGGCGCGGATGAGGCGAGCACGCAAAATCCGTTCCATTCGGTCGGCAAATTTCATACCTTTCTGGTCGGCCCCGATTGGCCGGCTTCGGCCCAATTTCTGAGCGGCGATACCGACTGCGGCAGGCTACCCTTCGACATCCCGCCGCGTAATTTCACTGTGCCTGACATCCCGCAGCCCCTCGAAGCTAACTTCAATAACGAGATCAAACTACTCGGCTACGATTTGCCGGCTCGTCGCATCCAACCCGGCCAGCGCCTGCCGTTGACGCTCTACTGGCGCGGCCTGGCCTACATGGGCGAGGATTACAACCTGTTCGCCAACCCGCTCGACCACGATCAGCAGCGTTGGGGCGGCTACGACCGCCGCCCGCGTGACGGCTACAGCACCTTACGCTGGGTTCCCGGCGAAGTCATCACCGATCCCTTCGGCATTCCCATCGACGCCAACGCGCCGGACGGCATCTACACCATCGACCTCGGCTTCTACCGCCCGACCGAATCCGGCCCGGAGTCGCTGCCGCTGGTTCAAGACGGCCATCCCACCGACCAGCACAGCCTCCGCCTTGGCCCGATCAAAATTGGCGGCCCGCCGCCAGGTCTCACCCTATCCGCAGCCAACCCGGAATTTATCGTCAATAAGTCATTTGGCGACCAAATTACACTACTCGGCTATGATATTGCCGCCGTCAGCGGTCAGCCGTCAGCCGTCAGCAATCAGCAACCATCCAGCCAACCCACTCCCCAACTCCCTAACTCTATCAACTCCACAAACTCTATAAACTCTACAAACTCCCTAACCCTAACCCTCTACTGGCAGGCCGACGCCATACCCACTGCCGACTACACCGTCTTCTTACACCTGCGCGATGAATCGAACCAGACGGTCGCCCAAAAAGACAGCCCGCCCGCCGGTGGGCAATACCCCACCAGTTTGTGGGACCCCGGCGAAATTATCAAAGATGAGCTGACCCTCTCCCTCGATAATGTGCTGCCAGGCCGCTATACGCCGGTCGTCGGCCTGTACAACTTCACCACCGGCGACCGGCTGCCGACCAAAAATCCGGCCAATGAAGTCGCTTTGGAGCCGATACACATCGGAAATTAGAAATTAGAAACTGGAGATTAGAGCTTGAAGATTGGGAGATTAGTCCATTTCAATCACCAATCACCAATCACCAATTACCAATTACTAATCTCCAATTATCAATTGTCAATTATCAATTAATGAAGACTTACAAAATCCTCATTCCCATCATTCTGCTCACTTTTTTCCTGCGAGTTTGGCATCTGCCGGAGACGCCGCCCGGCTTGTGGTACGACGAAGCTTACTACTCGATGGACGCGGCCTGGCTGCTTGACGGCGGTCCGTGGTCGATCTTTTTTGTGGGCAACAACGGCCGTGAGCCGATGTTTATTTACCTCCAATCGCTCTTCATCTGGCTGTTTGGGGCTGCGCCGCTGACTTCGCGGCTCATCGCGCCGCTGGCCGGGACGCTGACCATCCCACTGATGTTTGTCCTGGCCCGACGCCTGACACGCCGGCTCGACCGGTCCACGCTCATCGCTTATGTGGCCACAATAGGCCTGGCCGCCTCATTCTGGCACGTCGGTCTCAGCCGAGGCGGCTATCGAGGCATCCTGCTGCCTCTAGTCGCTATAGTGGTTTTCTATACCTTCTGGCGCGCCTGGCAAGAACAGTCGCTCAAATTTATGATTCTGGCCGGCGTCGCTCTGGGAATAAGCCAGTACACCTACCTCGCCGCCCGCGCCCTCCCCCTCACCTTCGCCGTCTTCGCCCTCACCTGGACCGCTCTCACTCTCCTCCGTCGCCAATCTCTCAAACCTCAATCTCAAGTCCCTAACCCCCAATCTCAAACCCCCAACTCCCAATTCTCCATTCTCCATTCTCAACTCTCAATTCTCTGGCTCACCCTAACGATAATGGCCCTCCTATCGGCTATCGTCTTTGCTCCGCTGGGCTGGATTTTCTACAATAACCCTAGCCTCTTCTCGGCCCGCACCGGCGACGTCTTCTTTACGCCCGACACGCTGTCGGAGCTGTTGTCGCATCTATCACAAGCGGTGCGTCTCTTTATCGACAACGGCGATCCCAACTGGCGACATCATCTGCCCGGCCGTCCGATGCTGGGCTGGCTCGGCTGGCTGGGCTTCTGGCCCGGCCTGATCCTCTGCCTCCGCCGGTGGCGGCAACCCGCGCCGATGTTTCTGTTGGTTGCTTTGCTGACCCTTTATCTGCCCGCCCTACCGTCTGTGCCGCCGGTTCACGCTTTGCGTCTGGCAACCCTGTTGCCCATTTACTACATCATCTTCGCCATCGGCTTGGTCTGGCTGGTTGCCTGGCTGGTGAATTACGCCTTACGTACTACGTACTACGCCAGCCAACGCCGTGCGATCATAATACCCCTTCTCATCGTCCTCCTCCTCCTCGAAACTACGCTCACCACCTACGACTACTTCGTCCGTTGGGCCAACGCCGAAGAAACCTATGTCGAATACAACACCCCGTTGGTCGATTTTATCGACCACGTGGCCGATCTGACCCGCGAGTCGCCGGTTATCCTGCCCTTCCAGATTTACGTTCACCCGACTACCCGCTACCTGCTCCACGATCAATTTACCGAGCAACTCGCGCCCGACACCCTCTCCGGCCCGGTCAAACTCGTGACCCTACCCGACAACTTCCGCATGCTCAATGTGGCCAATATCCCGGAACTGCCGGCCTATGTTTGGCTGGCTCGAACGCCGGACGGGCAAGGCGTGGTCTACGTCTCGCGCCCGCCTCGATTGGCGGAGCAAGCCTACCTGCGGCAGGCCATTCAAACGGTCGAGCCGGAGTCTTACCTCGACCGCTTTGGCCGCAGTCTGGCCGACTTCCGTACCCTGCCCGATCCCACGCCCCTCCTGCCGATGTTCACCGACACCACCCCCCAGCGCGTCACCGATATTAATTGGGCCGATCAAGCCCAATTGATCGGCTACGAGGTTATCCCGGAGGTGGCGCAGCCTAACCAACCTATTACTCTTAACCTCTACTGGCGCAGCCTGACCGATCTCACGTTCGACAGCCGCCTCTTTCTGCAAATTGTCGACAGCGCCGGCAACCCGATCAATCAGTGGGAAGGTGAAGCCTTTCGCGAGGACATGTATCGCTGGCGGCCCAACGGCATTTTGCCGACTCAGCATACGCTCTGGCTCGGCCCCGACACCCCGCCCGGCCCCTACCTGATCCGGCTCGGCTTCTTCGACCGCCATACCGGCGAACGCCTGCCCATCCAAGCTATCAACGGCGCACCAGTCACCGCCCCCAACGGCGACACCCCGGAACCCATCGATCAAATCCACCTCGGCCTCTTCTACGTCACCCCTGACGGCGCCGATCCGCGTTCGCCCGCCCTCCCCCTATCGGCCACCTTCGCCGACTCCATCCAACTCACCGGCCTCACCTTCCCCGAATCCCCCAATCTCCAATCTCCAATCTCCAATCTCCAATCTCTGCCCATGACCTTCCACTGGCAATCCCTCCAGCCCACCGCCAAACCCTACACCGTTTTTCTCCAACTGCTCAACCAAAACGGCGAGGTCGTCAGCGGTTGGGACAGCCAACCCTTCAACGGCCTCTACCCGACGAACCGCTGGTCGCCCGGTGAAATCGTGGTCGATACCTTCACCCTGCCGCTGCCGGAGAACGGCCTGCCACCCGGCTCGTATCGCCTCATCACCGGCTTTTACGATTTCGACACCGGCCAACGGCTGCTGCTGCCCGACGGCGCCGATTTTGTGGTGGTGTCCGAATTTGCCGTGGAGTAAGGCTAAGGATTGTGAATTAAATAACTTCCACATTTGAGTTAGGTAATTGGTGATTAGTAATTGGTAATTCAATCTCTAATTACCAATTACCAATTACTGCCCTTGAAAATAGGGTGCTTATTTAATACTTATTCCTAAGCGGACGGCTGCCCTAACTTTTGTCTCATAGACTTCTTCCTTTGTGCGTGTTACACTATAGCCGTTGTTCATAAGTGGGTCGTGATTGAGTTGTGTCACCGGCGGTTTGAAATGACATGCCATTCAAAACTTAAACCCGAATTTTTGTACAAGGAGACGTCTGACAAGGCGTCTCCTTTTTTGTTTCATAACCCTACAATAATACATTTAGTCGATGTTTTGTTTTTCTTGAGAGGATTCAGTCATGCCTGGTCTATAGCCAGCCGGCCTATCGCCACCGAATGAATTCGGTCGCTGCTAAAGAAAACCGGTTGAAACCGGTTATTGGGTTCCCCCTTAACGTGTTTTCAACACGTTTCTTTTATCAGGCGGCGAATTCATTCGCAGATATTAAAATACCGAATCGTCTCTTTCTTCCTAAAAACTGGTTCGATTTTCGTGAAAAAACGGTGTGTGAGCTAATGGGTCTCGATTTTCGTGAAAAAACGGGGTATGTGAGCTAACCGGGTTCGATTTTCGTGAAAAAACGAGGGGTGTGAGCTAATTGGGTTCGATTTTCGTGAAAAAACGAAGGGTGTGAGCGAATGGGGTCCGATTTTCACGAAAAAACGAGGGGTGTGAGCTAATTGGGTTCGATTTTCACGAAAAAACGAGGGGTGTGAGCTAATTGGTTTCGATTTTTATGAAAAAACGAGGGATGTGAGCGAATCGATCTCAATTTTGGATGCAAAAATGGAGAGGGTGAGCGAATCGATCTCGATCTCTTTATAAATTAGCCAGTCGTGATCGAGAGCTTCAAAGCTTAAACGACGGAGTCAAAAAGATTTGAATGGAAAATTTGGCTTGTTAGAGGTTCTATGAAGACCATTATCTTGAAAATCAGCCTGAGCCTGGCTTTAGGAATGAGTGGGGTTATCATTTCTTTTTGCGCTGTGGCCGGTTTCTACTGGCCCTCTCTGCCGGCCTATGCCGCCGGTACACGCTATGTTACCCCCGCCGGCCTCGACGCCGGCAACACCTGCGCCGATAGCGCCAGTCCCTGTGCCACTATCCAACACGCTGTCGATGTCGCCGAGGCGGGCGACGTTATTAAAGTAGCGTCAGGTACATACACCGATGTCAATAATTACGGCGGTTTTGCTCAAGTTGTTTACATCAGCAAAACGGTAACCCTGCGCGGCGGCTACACCCCCGCCTTCACCGATCCCCCTGACCCCGAAATAAATTTGACCACCATCGATGCCCAAGGCTTGGGGCGAGTTTTGTACATTACAGGTGACATCACATCTACGATTGAAGGCTTTCAAATAGCTCATGGAGATGCCACGAATATAAATAGTGAGAACTATGACCTTGTTGGGGAGGGAGGAGGACTCCTTATTATTAGTGCCACGGTTACTCTGCGCCAAAACAGCATAACTTCAAACTTTGCACCAAATGCAGGTGGTGGTTTGTTTCTAATATTCGCCAATACTTCCTTGATAAATAATGAGATAATTTCCAACACTTCCTTTTACGGCGGCGGTTTCCACACGTATTTCGGTGAAACCTCCTTAAAGGGCAACACGATCAAGAACAATCGAGCCGATGCAGGCGGCGGCGGGGTACTTGGGGGAGGTAGTGGTGCTACAGTGGAGCAAAATTTATTCATAGACAACCAGGCCGGATCAGTAGCCGGTGGTTTGGGTATTGTCGGGGATAAGGTTCACGTGACGAATAACATTATTGCCGGCAACCAATCAAACGGCTCTGGAGCAGGTTTGTATATAGTCGGATATTCGCAA
>ERZ795053.7680-NODE-7680-length-10318-cov-7.265225_pt1 | contig 10318 bp, 9 predicted proteins | sample MGYA00375137_ERZ795053 | MGnify/ENA primary metagenome ERZ795053 (study PRJEB30182, sample SAMN05720284) | activated sludge metagenome | isolation source: Anaerobic digester | place: Hong Kong | collected 2014-12-17 ... | reverse complement strand
GTTGGAAAAAGTATTGAGATAAAATAATTTACAACTATTACCTGCTTTGCACTAAATAACAAGAACGAATTTCGCAGCAATGCGATTGCGCATTATTTTATAATGCGCAATCGCATTATTTGCGTTTATGACCCTTTTAAAAAAACTACGCAAACGAGCGATTTGCCATTTTGGCGGGCGTGTATTTACAAAGAAAAAATTTCGGAATTGGCATGACATTTGCAATATTCAAAAAATGGTGAACGAGTTTTACTTTCCGATACGGTTTTCATTTCTGCATTGATCCCACTAATGTGTTCCGGAGCAGGGATTCGCTTCCCTGGTTTAGCTTTTCTTTTTTCGTTTTATTCATGCTTGTTTGATGGAGGTGATAAAAGCTTTTCATGTCGCGCTGGATGCGTAATTCGAGATTTGTCTTTGGGGAGGAAATATCATGGGGTATGAAAATTTATTGCTGGAAAAGGAAGGCGCGCTGGCCCTTCTTTATGTAAATCGTCCCAAGGCAATGAATGCCTTGAATAAAGATACTTTGTTGGAAATGAAAGAGGCTATCATCAGTATTGCCAGTGACCCGGGAATTGATGCCCTGATTATTACCGGGGGCGGGAACAAAGCGTTTGTGGCGGGTGCCGACATCGCTTTTATGAAAAACCTGACCGCGGTTGAAGGCCGGGCGTTTGGAGCTCTGGGGCAGGAAGTATTTCGTATGATAGAAGCCATGGAGAAGCCGGTCATTGCAGCTGTTAACGGATTCGCTCTGGGTGGGGGCTGTGAACTGGCTATGTGTTGTGACTTTCGGATTGCATCAACCAATGCCAGATTTGGCCAGCCGGAAGTTGGACTGGGCATTACCCCCGGATTTGGCGGAACCCAACGTCTGCCTCGTTTGATTGGTGCCGGCATGGCCAGGCAAATGCTGTTTACGGCCGATATCATTGATGCTGCGGAAGCGCTTAGGGTGGGACTGGTCAATGCGGTGACTGCCCCGGAAGAATTAATGAACCTGGTCAAAGGTATTGCGGGGCGCATCGTTAAAAAAGGTCAACTGGCGGTACGGTTCACCAAGGCAGCGGTCAACGAAGGGCTGCAGACTGATATCGATCGGGCGATGACGATTGAAGCAGACCTGTTTGGTCTTTGCTTCAGCACCGATGATCAAAAAGAAGGCATGACTGCTTTCATGGAAAAACGTTCTCCCCAATTCGTGGGTAAATAGATCAAAAGGAGGTAGAAGTAGGTTGGCTATTCAAAAGATTGGCGTTTTGGGCGCCGGAACTATGGGAGCGGGGATTGCCCAGGTGCTGGTAGAGGCAGGATTCACTGTGGTACTGGTTGATATCAAAGAAGAATTCGTGGCCCGCGGGGTCAACGGAATCTTGAAAAACTGGGACAAAGCAGTGGACAAAGGGAAGATTGCCGCTGAAGCAGCGAAGAAATATCGTGAATTGTTGTCTACAGCGATTGACAACAAAGCTTTTGCTGATGCTGATATTGTGATCGAAGCGATCATCGAAAACATCGATGTGAAAAAGAGAGTACTGAAAGAGCTGGACGGGATTTGTGCTCCCGGGGCAATCCTGGCCACCAATACCTCGGCGCTCAGCATTACAGAAATTGCGGCTGCGACCAGCCGCCCGGACAAAGTGGTGGGCATGCATTTCTTCAATCCGGTGCCGGCCATGAAACTGGTGGAAGTCATCCCCGGAGTGGAGACTTCAAAGGCAACCGTGGAAACGGTCGTGGAACTGAGCAGCAAGATTGCCAAGGAACCGGTGCCGATCAAGGAATCACCGGGATTCATCGTCAACCGCATCTTGATTCCTTATATCAATGAAGCCGCCATCCTCTATCAGGAAGGAGTAGCTTCCGCAGCGGAAATCGACAAGGCCATGAAACTGGGGGCCAATATGCCCATGGGCCCACTGGCTTTGGCGGACTTGATCGGAATCGATGTTTGTCTGATGATTATGGAGTATTTCCTGAATGAGTTTGGCGATTCCAAATATCGGCCGGCGCTTTCCTTAAAACAGAAATTAAGAGCCGGTCACCTGGGCCGCAAGAGCGGCAAGGGATTCTTTGATTATAAATAAAACGGGGAGGTTTTGGAAAATTATGCAAAGAGAAGTAGTGTTGGTCGGCGCTTGCCGCACCGCAGTAGGAACTTTCAACGGCACCTTGCAGGATGAACCGGTGGTCAATCTTGGTGCGGTGGTCATGGCAGAAGCCCTTAAGAGAGCCGGGCTTAAAGGAGATCAATTGGATGAAGTCATCTTTGGATGCGTTATTCAGGCGGGGCAAGGACAGAACGTAACCCGTCAGTCGGCAATAAAAGCAGGGATTCCGCACGAAATATGTGCGATGACGATTAACAAAGTCTGCGGATCTGGCCTCAGAGCAGTCAGTCTGGCTGCCCAGATTATTCAATTGGGTGATGCGGATATTATTCTGGCTGGCGGCATGGAAAACATGAGCAATGCTCCTTACGGGTTGGAAAAAGCCCGCCGCGGCTACCGGATGAACAATGGCGCCCTGGTTGATTTTATGATCAAGGACGGATTGTGGGAAGCTTTCAATAACTATCATATGGGGATTACGGCAGAAAACGTCAATGAACAATATGGCATTACCCGCGAAGAGCAGGATGCGTTCGGCTTCCAGAGTCAGGAAAGAGCGGCTGCCGCGATTGCAGCGGGACGGTTCAAGGATGAGATCGTGCCGGTGGTGATGAAAGGCAAGAAAGGCGATATTGTATTTGACACGGATGAACATCCCCGTCAGACGACTTTGGATAAAATGGCTGCATTGAAGCCGGCCTTTAAGAAAGATGGAAGTGTAACGGCTGCCAATGCTTCCGGGATTAATGACGGTGCTGCCGCGATTATTGTTATGTCCAGGGAAAAAGCCGATGAGTTGGGCATCAAACCGATGGCGAAAGTGGTCAGTTATGCCTCCGGCGGTGTAGATCCTAAGGTTATGGGTTTGGGACCGATCCCCGCCAGCAAAAAAGCCCTGGCTAAAGCCGGTATGACGATTGATGACATGGATCTGATCGAAGCCAACGAAGCGTTTGCGGCGCAATCCATCGCGGTTGCCCGGGAAATGGGCTGGGTGGATAAAATGGACAAAGTCAACGTCAACGGTGGTGCCATTGCGCTGGGACATCCGGTGGGCGTCTCCGGTGCACGGATTCTGGTCAGCCTTTTGTATGAAATGCAAAGACGGCAGTCCAAATATGGACTGGCTACCCTGTGTATCGGCGGAGGTATGGGGACTTCCATGATCGTGGAAATGTAGCTGTCGATCAAAATGAATGAAAAATAGGAGGTAATGAGAGATGGATTTTGGGTTAACCGATGAACAAAAAATGTTTAAAAGAACCTTTGCCAACTTTTCCGATGAGGTCATACAGCCGGGAGCTGCCGAGCGGGATGAAAAAGAAGAGTTTGATATGGATTGCTGGAAAAAGATGGGCGAACTAGGCCTGGCTGGCTTGATTGTCCCGGAAAAATATGAAGGCACGGCGGCCGGCGCTGTGGTCTACGCCATGGCCGTAGAAGAAATTTCGCGTAACTGTGCTTCCCTGGGCGTCACCCTGTCCGCCCATACATCCTTGTGTACCTGGCCGATCCTTCATTTGGCCAATGAAGAACAAAAACAAAGGTGGCTGCCCCGTCTGGCCTCCGGAGAAGCATTGGGTGCATTGGGCCTGACCGAGCCAGGTGCTGGTTCGGATGTCGGTGCGACTGCCATGACCGCAGTCAAAGACGGCAATGATTTTATCCTGAATGGAACGAAAATATTTATCACCAATGCCTATTATGCTGACATCTATGTCATCCTGGTACGCACCGGCGGAAAAGATGAAAAGCATGGCAACAGCAGTTATTTTGTTGTGGAAAAGGGAACCCCCGGATTCAGCTTCGGGAAAAAAGAAAAGAAATTAGGAATTCGTTCTTCCTCCACCTATGAACTGGTCTTCGAAGACTGCCGCGTTCCCCAGGAAAACCTGATCGGCAACGTTGGTGACGGCTTCAAACAGACCATGCACGTCTTGAATGGCGGGCGGGTAGGTATTGCTGCCCAGGCTTTGGGAATTGCTGAAGGCGCTTTCCGCCACGCGCTGGCCTTTGCTTTGGAACGCCAGCAGTTTGGCAAACCGATTTTTGCCAATCAGGCCATCTCTTTTAAACTGGCCAATATGGCCATGAAGATCCAGGCCGCCAGAAACCTGGTTTACGAAGTGGCCTGGCGGGAGGACGCCGGGATGTCCTACCAGTTGCAGGGCGCTTTTGCCAAATGCTTTGCCGGTGATGTGGCCATGGAAGTTACCACCGAAGCGGTGCAGGTGCTGGGCGGCTATGGTTACACCCGTGATTATCCGGTGGAAAGAATGATGCGTGATGCGAAAATCACCCAGATCTATGAAGGTACCAATGAGATTCAGAGACTGACCATTACCAACTGTTTGAAACGCGGAGAAATCAGCAATTACGAGTATTAAATCGGATTGCGTTAACCCGAAAACGATAAAGAAATAAAATTCAAGAAGGAGGATGTGCGATTGGATTGGCTGAAAGAGTATGAGAGAAGGTTGATTACGGCGAAGGAAGCGGCCCAATTGGTCAAATCAGGCGATTGGATCGAATATGGTTTCGGCATCAACTGTGCCCGGGATTTTGATGAAGCCCTGGCGCGCAGAAAAGATGAATTATATGATGTGAAGATTCGTTGTGACATCGGGGCCTACCAGCATTTTACGGCCGAAGCTGATCCCACCGGGGAGCATTTCCTGTGGAACAGTTGGCATACAGCCGGTCACGACAAAAAGTTTATCGGCAAAAACTTATACTATATTCCCATGAAATTTCATGAAAACCCCATGATGACCAGAAAGGACTGTGCGCCTGATGATGTGGTGGTGCTGCAGGTCACTACCATGGATAAACATGGCTACTTTAATTTCGGCTGCAGCTCCGTCAACGGTTGGGCCGCCATGGAGACGGCCAAGATCAGCATCCTGGAAGTCAATGAAAAAATGCCGCGTTGTTTGGGCGGCAATCAGGAATGTGTTCATATCACCCAGGTGGACTATGTGATAGAGAGCCAAAATCAGCCAGTCATGACCTTAGGCTCTTCAGAGCCTAGTGAGGTAGACGTAAAGATCGCCGAACATATTATCGGCCGGCTGTATGACGGCAACTGTATCCAACTGGGAATCGGCGGAACCCCTAATGCGGTGGGCAAAATGGTAGCCGCTTCTGATCTGAAGGACCTGGGTGTCCACACCGAGATGTATGTTGATGCCTATCTGGATATGTACAAGGCCGGGAAAATAACCGGTTCCAGGAAAAAGATTGATCGTTATAAACAAGTGTATTCCTTTGCCATGGGCAGTCAGGAACTGTATGACTTCATCGATGACAATCCCGGTTTGGCTTCCTATTCGGTGGATTATACCAACAGCCCGGTGGTGATTGCCCAAATTGATGATTTTGTTTCTATCAATGCGTGTATCGAAGTTGATCTGTTCGGTCAGGTTTGCTCAGAAAGCGTGGGCACTCGTCACATCAGCGGCACCGGCGGACAGCTTGATTTTGTGGAAGGTGCCTACAAATCGAAAGGTGGACAAAGCTTCGTTTGTATGCCGTCGACCATTGAAATCAAGGGACAACTCGCTTCCCGCATCAAACCAATCCTGAGTCCGGGAGCGATCGTTACTGATCCGCGGACTGCCACCCATATGATTGTGACCGAATTCGGGATCGCCAATCTGAAGGGCAAGAGTACCTGGGAAAGAGCGGAAGCCTTGATTGCCATTGCGCATCCCATGTTTCAGGATAAACTGGTGCGTGAAGCCGAGCAGATGAATATCTGGAGAAAATCCAACCGACTTGAAGCAGCAGCCATTAGCATATAAAAAAACAAGGGACTGGTCCAGCCAGGGGGAGGGGAAGAGGGACGTTGATCGGCAGGGGGAAAGCCACGCTTTCCCCCCGGCCCATCACCCTGTGAACCATCATTTATGTTGTATGCGGGAAGCCCGTTTAATCCACGTACATTTTATGGAGATATTCCTCGTCGAGGAGTGTCCTTATGTCTTGTACGGCCTCCATCACGGGTTTCCTTTTTTCTGGCGCTTTCTGGTGCGGTCAAGCCAATTGAGGCTTGCTGCAAGGCGCTTCTCCATCAATGTTTTATACCGTATTTTTGTGCTTTGCGGACTACCGTGGACTGATTTATTCCCAGTGCCCGGGCAATTTGATAACTGGAACAGTATAAGGAGAAAGCTTTCTTCAGCAGATCCCGCTCGGTGTTTTCCAAGGCTCGTTTCAAGGGTATCAAGGGCGCATCTGTTTCTAATACACCGGGCATATTTCTGACATTCGCAGGCAAATCATTGACTGCAATGATATCGCTCATACAGGTTACCACCAGCCGTTCCATCAGGTTTTCCAATTCCCTGACGTTGCCGGGCCATTTGTAGTCTTCCAGGGCATGATATACCTTGGTGTCGATTCGCTTTTCCATGCCGTACTTTTGATTGAAGATGCTGAGAAAGTAATTGGTCAGCACCGGAATATCTTCCCGCCGCTCCCGCAAGGGGGGCACCATCACTGGAATCACACTGAGCCGGTAGAATAAATCAAGGCGGAACTGGTTATTGTCGATCATCGTGTTTAAATCCCGATTGGTGGCGGCAATGACCCGACAATCAATCTTTATCGGCTTGATGCCGCCGACCCGCATAATTGTCCGATCTTGAAGCACCCGCAATAGTTTGACTTGCAGTTTTAAAGGCAGCTCCCCGATCTCATCAAGAAAGATCATCCCTTCCCCAGCCAGTTCAAACATTCCTGCTTTACCGCTCTTGCTGGCCCCGGTGAAGGCCCCGCCTTCATACCCAAACAGCTCTGATTCCAAAAGGTTTTCGGGGATGGCTCCGCAGTTTACCTTAATAAAGGGCTGGTTCCGACAATTGCTGTGCTGATGAATAATTTCCGCAATTAATTCTTTGCCGGTGCCTGATTCGCCCTGAATCAATACGGTCGAATCAACTGCCGCGACGCGAATGACCATGCGGACCAGTTCTTTCATCTTCACGGAGGTCATGATAAGATTGCGGGTGTTTTCCAGCTTTAAATGTTCCAACTCGGTTTTGTAGAGTTCCTGCAGGCTTTCCACTCTTTCCAGTTGGCGCTGCAGCATGTTCAGTTCGGTTATGTCACGCACATTGGTGACCACCATAATAATGTTGCCTTCGTCATCATAAATCGGGTTGCTGGTTACGATGGCTTCCTTGCCGGTACTGGCTGTCAGCGATATGGTCGCCCGCTTGCCGCTCTCCAGCGCCACCAGTGTCCCGGACCTGGAAAAAACACCCTCCCGCACCAGATCCGCCATATTGCGGCCGATGCACTGTGCCTGGGTAATACCCATCACCTGTTCGAAACCTTTATTAATCCGCAGTGTATTGGCCTGCCCGTCGGTGACATACAGACCGTCAAACATGGACTCAATCACTGCTTCCATTTCTTTTTGGCGCAGGTCCTCCACCCTTTCCAGTTGACGCTGCAACATGTTCAGTTCGGTTATGTCACGCACATTGGTGACCACCATAATAATGTCGCCTTGCTCATCATAAATCGGGTTGCTGGTTACGATGGCTTCCTTGCCGGTACTGGAGGTTAGGGACAGCGTTGCGGTCTTGCCGGTTTCCAGCGCTGCCAGGGTTCCGGAGCGGGAAAAAACACCTTTCCGTACCAGATCAGCCATATTTTTGCCTATACATTGTTCCTTGGTAATACCCATGATACGTTCAAAGCCTTGATTCAGCCTTAGTGTATTGGCCTGTCCATCGGTCAGATACAAACCGTCAAAAGAGGATTCAATAATTGCCTCTAATTGCCGGTTCAATCTTTTGGTGTATTCGGATTCGCGCACCAACTGTTCAATTTCCGAGACATCACGCAACAACAGCAGGCGACCGACACATTCGCGGTTGACGATAATGTCTTTACAAAAGGAGATATAATGGTTTCCTTTTAAATCAATTCTTGTTTCAGTATTTTCGCCATCTTTCAGCAAGGCAATGATGGACGGATTTCGGATCACTGTCGTGGCAATGGCCAGCAAATCCTGATTCGCGTCCAAATCCAACACCCGGGCCATCCATTTGTTGAGGATACGAATGCGGTCTTCATTGTCAATTGCCATAATGGGCGTAAAGACTGCATCGGTGGCCGCTTTGAACTCGGCCCGGCCAAAGTCGTCCTGCAACGCAGCTTGCATCAGCAGGTAGGGATAATCAATCATTCCTGTCAGCTGACCGTCTTTTTCCACCAGCGTGAAGTCATTGACGTTGTAATTGACCAAGGGAACTTCATCCATATAAGCCAATTTGCCAAACTCGCTGTGCATGACTTGCTGAATTTTTGTATCTGCCGGCAGATCCTGCAGCAGTGCATTCAGCAGGATGTCTTTGCTGACGATTCCCAGGCACTGGTCAAAACTGTTGATGACCGGTGCGGCATACAGATCCTCTGCCAAAAGCAAACGGCAGGCTTCTTCGATTGTTTGCCCGGCAAACAAAACAATTCCGTTGGGCTTGACTGCCTCAAACGCTTTCACAAGCAACCACACTCCTTTTATAGGCTGAAGGTTATGAACTCAGCCCTGATCCGCTTCACGGACAGGTATGCCAGTAATCACAGGTGTTTCGGTATAAAGCATGAAATAAAAGGTTGATTGATAGAAGTGTTGCATGTGCATGGGATGACAAAAAGGGATGCATTGCAATAGATTTTGGTATGGATAATGCACTCTATTCGCTTACTACTTTTATTATTATCATATTATTATGATAATTCAAACAGTAATTGCGCAGAGATTTTTGCGAATTTCATCCTGTCACTGTGGTTGCGGCGTCCAAGGCGACAACGATGCGCGAAGCAAGAGGGCACCGTTCAAAAGTGATTGGCAAAATAAACAACCAGTTAACGTGGCAAAAAACTCCGGGAACCAACTGATTTTGGTTGGCTACGTGAATCAAAATGGGAGGCGATATTGTGAAAACAGAAAAAAGATGATAAAAATTGTAATTGCATAAAATGCCAAAAGTGATATCATATTAATATAATAACAATATATAAGGAGGCATTTTCATGGTTGAAAAACAAGCTTGGAAAATGAATGGATTCCTGGCCCTTTTACTCTCTCTGGTCACTTTGTTTGGTGCAGGCTATGCGTTTTTTCAAGTACAGATTTTACTTGGTATCTTGCTGATCGTTATTTTCATTTTAATGGTTTCCAGTATTATGGTAGTTCAGCCCAACGAAGCCAAGGCCATTACCTTTTTTGGAAGTTATATCGGCTCTGTCAGAGAAAGTGGCTTGTGGATGACCATCCCGTTTACATCCAAACCCAAAGTATCGCTGCGGGTACGCAATTTTAACAGCAAAATGCTGAAGGTCAATGACATCGACGGGAATCCCATTGAGATCGCTGCAGTGGTGGTTTTCAAAGTTATTGATTCGGCCAAAGCCTTGTTTGAAGTCAACAATTATGAAGAATTCGTGGAAATTCAGAGCGAGACGGCGTTGCGTCACGTCGCCAACAAATATCCGTATGACCAGTTTGAAGAAGGCGGTTACTCCCTGCGCGGCAATGCTGATCAGGTGGCCGGGGAACTGGCCGGCGAGATTCAGGAAAGATTGAAGTCCGCAGGGGTGGAGGTCATCGAAGCGCGTCTGACCCATCTGGCCTATGCGACTGAAATTGCCAGCGCCATGCTGCAGCGCCAGCAGGCGACAGCCATCATTGCGGCCCGCCAGAAGATCGTTGAAGGAGCCGTGGGCATGGTGCAAATGGCGTTGGAAAAACTGGAAAATGAAAATATCGTTGATTTGGACGATGAACGCAAAGCGGTCATGATCAACAATTTGATGGTAGCCATCGTTTCCGACCGTGCAGCTTCTCCTGTAATCAATACCGGCACCTTGTATTAGAGGTGGTGGGAGTATGTCTGCCAAGAAGAGTTTCCTGTTAAGGATTAACCCCAACCTGTTTGAGGTGTATGAATCCTGGGCGGCTGACGAGTTGCGCAGTGTCAATGCTCATTTGGAATTTATCCTGCGCGAGGCCGCAGTCCGTGCCGGCCGCTGGCCCAAGGGACCTTTGCCGGCCGCAACCATTGAATCGGCCAACAAACCTAAAAGAAAAGAGCAATAAAAGGGTCATCAGGTTGTTCCTCAAAATGGGGAACAACTTTTTTTGGTGCGCCCGGCACGGGCGCAGTCTAATGGGTGAAAGTCCCTAGTGC
>ERZ795053.7677-NODE-7677-length-10321-cov-8.034288_pt1 | contig 10321 bp, 5 predicted proteins | sample MGYA00375137_ERZ795053 | MGnify/ENA primary metagenome ERZ795053 (study PRJEB30182, sample SAMN05720284) | activated sludge metagenome | isolation source: Anaerobic digester | place: Hong Kong | collected 2014-12-17 ... | reverse complement strand
CGAACAAGGACAAGTAAGATGGCCCGCATCACCGCTTCGGTCTATTCCTCGCACATTCCCGCCGTCGGCGCGGCCTTCGATCTCGGCAAGACGCACGAGCCCTATTGGCAGAAGGTGTTTTCCGGCTACGACTTCTCCAAGCAATGGGAGAAGGAGCAGAAGCCGGATGTCATCTTCCTCGTCTACAACGATCACGCGACCGCCTTCTCGCTGTCGATGATTCCGACCTTCGCCATCATGACCGGGCCCGAATTTCAGCCCGCCGATGAAGGCTACGGCCGCCGTCCGGTGCCGCCGGTGATCGGCCATCCCGAACTTGCCTCTCACATCGCCTCCGAAGTCATCCAGAAGGATTTCGACCTCACGATCGTCAACGAGATCGACGTCGACCACGGCCTGACCGTGCCGATGACCTGCATGTTCGGCAAGGTCGACGCCTGGCCGTGCAAGGTCATTCCTTTCGCTGTCAACGTCGTGCAGCATCCCGTGCCCTCGGGCGGGCGCTGCTTCGCGCTGGGCCAGGCCATTCGCGCGGCGATCGAGTCCTATCCGGAAGATATCAACGTGCAGGTATGGGGCACCGGCGGCATGAGCCACCAGCTGCAGGGCCCGCGCGCCGGTCTCATCAACCGCGACTGGGACAACGAATTCTTGGACCGCCTGATCGACGATCCCGAGGGCCTGTCGAAAATGCCGAACATCGACTACGTGCGCGAGGCCGGCTCCGAGGGTATCGAGCTCGTGATGTGGCTGATCGCGCGCGGCGCCATGGCGGACACGCGCGGCGGCCCGAAGCCGAAGGTCGCGCACCGCTTCTATCACGTGCCGGCGTCCAACACGGCGGTCGGGCACCTCATCCTCGAGAACGCCTGACGCATTCGGCGCGGTCGCCGCTGCAAAGGCGACCGCGCATGAGCGGCAAGCTTCTTCGGCATGGCCGAAAGGTCGCGCCCGCGCTAAATCTGTCGTCATGAGTTCCGAACATCGGGCTGATTTCACGCGCCCGGAAATCCTGTCCATCCTGCCCGGTCTCCTGCTCGCCATGTTGCTCGGCGCGCTGGACCAGACGATCGTCGCCACGGCGATGCCGACTATCGGCCGCGAACTCGGTGACGTCGAACAATTGCCCTGGGTGGTCACGGCCTATCTGCTCGCCTCCGTCGCGGTCACGCCGCTCTACGGCAAGCTCGCCGACATTCACGGCCGCCGCATCGTCATGCTTTCGGCCATCGCGATCTTCGTCGCGGGCTCCGTCGCCTGCGCGCTCTCGCCGTCCGTGCCGATCCTGGCGGTCGCGCGCGCCTTGCAGGGCGCGGGCGGCGGCGGGCTCATTTCGCTCGCGCAGACCATCATCGCCGACATCGTCTCGCCACGCGAGCGCGGCCGCTATCAGGTGCACATCGCCAGCGTCTTCGCGGCCTCGAGCCTCGCCGGTCCTCCGCTCGGCGGCCTGCTGGCTGACCATATTCATTGGTCGGCGATCTTCTGGATCAACATTCCGCTCGGGGCCGTCGCTCTCTTCTTCACGAGCGAGCGCCTGCGCCATCTGCCGAAGGTCGCACGGCCGCACAAGCTCGACATTGCCGGCGCGCTGCTGCTTGTGCTCGCGACCACGCCTTTCCTGCTCGCACTGAGCTGGGGCGGCGTCAAATTTCCATGGTTCTCGCCCATCGTCCTTTCGCTCTTCGCCGCCGCGATACTCTTCACGCTCGGCTTCGTCTGGCGAACGCGCGCGGCCGACGAACCGCTGATCCCCGCGAGCGTTCTCGGCAATCAGGTCGTGAAAACCGCGACGATCGCCGCGGGTCTCGCCATGGGGGTCTTCATCGGCCTTTCCATTGTCATGCCGGTTTATCTCGAGGGCGTTGTCGGCCTCACCGCCTCCATGTCGGGGCTCGCCCTCATTCCGCTGATGATCGGAACGGTCATCGGCGCGACGACTGCCGGCCGTTCGATGGCGCGGTTGACCAACTACAAGCGGCTGCCGATGGCCGGCATGGTCGTCGCCTTCGTCGCCAGCGCTATCATCGCGTGGCGGCCGCGCGGCCTGCCGTTTGCCGTGCTCGAATGCGTCCTGCTGATCGTCACCATTGGCCTCGGCACGGTCCTGCCGACGGCGACCGTCTCGATCCAAAACGCTGTCGCGCGGCATGAACTAGGCGCGGCGACCGGCGCGAGCAATTTCTTCCGGCAGATCGGCAGCGCGCTCGTCGCCGCGGTCTTCGGCGCCATCGTCTTCGGCGCCTCCGGCGTCGCGCAGGAAGTCACGCGGTCCGAACATGCCGCGCTCGATCCAGCCGCCATCGAAGCGCTGACGCAGGCCTTCCGCCACGTCTACATCGGCGCCTGCATTCTCATCGTCATCGCGATGGCGTTTTTCGCGGCGATGGAAATGCGGCCTCTGCGCAGCGGCGCCGAGCCGCCGGCGGAATCTGGCCACTAGTCGCGCGGCGTTTCCACGAGCGCGACGACGGAGCGAGCGCCGACGCCGAAACGATCGCTCTCGATGGCGCGCTGTCCGACAAAGCCGGTGCCGCTATCGATCGCGAGCGCCCAACACATGCCGGCACACGGCGGGGGCAAGGTCATCCCCACGACGACATCGCCGCGATTGAACGCCATGTGCATTCGGGCGTCGCCCCCTCGTGCGGGCGCACGCGTCAGCGCGACGAAATCCGCGTGCGACCAATCGGCATCCGCCATTACGCTACCGTCGGCGCGCAGCCATTTCGCATCGGCGCAGAGCGCGCCGCTTTCCGTGCGCCCGGTCAGGAAGCGGTTCTCGGTCAAGAGCGCATTGTCCGCGCGAAACCGGGCGAGACCCGCGACGAATTCAGCAAGCCTTCCGTCGGCTGTCGCCCAGTCGAGCCAGATCGTTTCATTGTCCTGAGCATAGGCGTTGTTGTTGCCGCCCTGCGTGCGGCCGAATTCGTCGCCGGCCGTCAGCATCGGTGTACCGAGCGACAGAAACAATGTGGCGAGAAGCGCGCGTGTATCGCCATGCCGCCGCGCAATCATGCGCGCGTCGTCCGTCTCGCCGTCCGCGCCGCCGTTCCAGCAAATCTCGCTCGAATTGCCGTCGCGATTGTTTTCGCCATTGGCGTGGTTGTGCTTGCCCGAATACGAAACGAGATCGCGCAGCGTGAAACCGTCATGAGCCGCGATGAAGTTGAGGCTTTCACGCGGAGAACGCGCATGGAAGAAATCGGCTGAACCCGCGAGGCGCGTCGCGAGCGCGCCGGCGGCATGCGCATCGCCGCGCCAGAAGCGCCTGACATCGTCGCGGAATCGATCGTTCCATTCGATCCAGCCCGCAGGAAAGCGGCCGACCTGATAGCCGCCGGGCCCAACATCCCAGGGTTCCGCGATCAGAAGACGGTCGCGCAGGACAGGATCGACGGCGATGGCTTCGAGCAGCGGCGCGTTCGGATCGAACCCGTTCGGCCGCCGCGCCAGCGACGTCGCGAGATCGAAGCGAAACCCTTCGACGCCGGCTTCTAGCACGAAGCGCCGCAGCGCCTCCCGGATCGTTTCGATGACGATCGGTTGCGTACAGTCGAGCGAATTGCCGCAGCCTGTGTCATTGATGAGCGCGCCGTCGGCAGCGTGACGGTAATAGAGCGCATTGTCGAGGCCGCGCAGCGACAGCGTCGGCCCGAACGCATCGCTCTCGCCGGTGTGATTGTAGACGACATCCAAGATCACGCCGATGCCGGCTGCCCGCAGCGCAGCGACCGCCGATCGCAAATCGGCCATGCCGCCCGGCGCCAGACGCGGTTCGAGCGCCGTGAAGACGACTGGATTGTAACCCCACGCATTCGTCAGCCCGAGCGGTGGCAGATGCCGCTCGTCGATCCAGACTGCAACGGGCATGAGTTCGACATGGGTCACGCCAAGCCGAACGAAGCGTTGAATGACATGAGGCAGCGCAAGCGCTGCGAGCTTGCCGCGAAGCGGTGCGGGCACGAATTCATCGCGCATCGTATGCGCCTTGACGCAGAGCTCGTAGATCAGGGTTGGCGGACTTGCCGGCGCGGGCTCGATATGCGGCAGGGCGTGTTCCGCGACGGCTTTGGGAACAAGGCGCGCAGTATCGACCGCGCTTTCGCGCGGCGCCGTCAATGCCGGGTCGAATGTGAAGGCTCTATCCAGTCGTCGCGCAAAGGGGTCGACGAGCAGTTTTTCCGGATCGAACCTGTGGCCCGCGCGCGGCTCCCACGGGCCCTCGGCGCGCAGTCCGTATCGCTGGCCCGCGCGAACGCCAGGCAGAAAGCCGTAGTGAAAATCGCCGTCGCGGTTGCGCAGCGCGATACGTGCGACTTCCTCGTCTTCGTTGTCGAACAGGCAAACCCAGATGCGTTCGGCGTGGCGCGAGGCCACGCCGATCACGGCGCCGTCGTCCGTCAGCCAGAGGCCTGGACCGCCCGGACGCGCGCAAGGTTCCGTGCCGCGCTCATCCATGCGTGCGGGTGTGCGGAACTTTCCAGATCTCCTCGGCATATTCGCGGATCGTGCGATCCGAGGAGAACCAGCCCATGCGCGCCGTGTTCAGCATGGCCGTCCGGCGCCAGCGCACGCGATCGCGCCACATGTCGTCGACGCGACGCTGCGCGTCCCAGTAAGAGGCGAAGTCAGGGGTCACCATGAAATAGTCGCTGTCCCAAAGGGAGTGAATCAGGCCCGCGTAGCGATTGCGATCCTCCGGCGAATATTCGCCGGCCGCCACGGAGTCGAGCGCGCGCTTGAGTTGCGAATTGGCGCCGATGACATAGGCCGGCCGATGGCCGGCGCGGCGCGTCTCCTCGACCTGGCTTGCCGTCAGGCCGAAGATGATGATGTTCTCGTCGCCGACATGCTCCTTGATCTCGACGTTGGCGCCGTCGAGCGTGCCGACCGTGATCGCGCCATTGAGCGCGAACTTCATATTGCCGGTGCCCGACGCCTCCATGCCGGCGGTCGAGATCTGCTCGGAGACATCGGCGGCTGGCACGATCATTTCGGCGAGCGACACGTTGAAGTTCGGCATGAACACGACCTTCAACAGATTGCGCACCGAAGGATCGTTGTTCACGCGGCGCGCGACATCGTTGACCAGTCGGATGATCGACTTCGCCTGCACATAGCTCGCGGCCGCCTTGCCGGCGAAAAGTTTCACGCGAGGAGTCCAGTCGCGATGCGGTTCGGCGCGGATCGCGTCGTAGAGCGCGATCGTCTCGAGGATGTTGAGCAGCTGGCGCTTGTATTCGTGGATGCGCTTGACGTGCACGTCGAACACGGCCGAGGGATCGATGCGTACGCCGCTCTGCTCGTTGATATATTCGGCGAGCGTTTCCTTGTTCGCGCGCTTTATGGCGGCGAACCGGTCCTGCGCGGAGGAATCCTCGACATAGCGCTCGAAATCGCGGATGCGCTCGATGTCGTCGACGACGCCGGCGCCCACGGTCTCGCGCAACAGGTCTGTCAGCGCCGGATTGGAATTGATCAGCCAGCGGCGCGGCGTGATGCCGTTCGTCTTGTTGACGATGCGGCCGGGCAGGACCTTGGCGAGATCGTGGAACACGGTCTCCTTCATCAGGTCCGTGTGCAGCGCCGACACGCCGTTGATCATGTGCGAGCCGACGAAGGCGAGATTGCCCATGCGCACGCGCTTTCCCCCGTCCTCGCCGATCAGCGAAACGGAGCGCAGCGTTGCGTCATCGGCGCCGGCGGCCTTGGCCTCGCCGAGGAAGCGCATGTTGATCGCGTAGATGATCTGCAGATGACGCGGCAGCAGCCGGCCCATCAGCTCGACGGGCCAGGTCTCCAGCGCTTCCGGCAGCAGCGTGTGGTTGGTGTAGGACGTCGCCTCGCGCGTGATGTTCCACGCTTCTTCCCAGCCGACGCCATGCACGTCGAGCAGCAGTCGCATCAGTTCGGCGACGGCGATCGCGGGATGCGTATCGTTGAGCTGGATGGCGGCCTTCTCGTGCAGATTGCGCACATCGCCGAAGCGCTGGATGTGACGGCGGATGAGATCCTGCAACGAAGCCGAGGCGAAGAAATATTCCTGCCGCAGGCGCAGCTCCTGACCGGCCGGATTGGAATCCGAAGGATAGAGAATGCGCGAAATGCTTTCCGCGCGAGAGCGTTCCAGGATCGCGCCGACATGGTCGCCGGCGTTGAATGCGTCGAGCTGGATAGCCTCGATCGCCTTTGCGCTCCACAAGCGCAGCGTGTTCACGGTGTCGCCGCGCCAGCCGACGACGGGCGTGTCATAGGCGACTGCCAGCACTTTCTCGGCGGGTTGCCAGGCGTGGCGTTCCGCGCCGTCCCAGCCGGCTTCGCTCGATACTTCGCCGCCGAAGCCGATCTCGTGCACGATCTCGCGGCGCTGGAATTCCCAGGGGTTGCGGAATGAGAGCCAATCCTCCGGCGTCTCGACCTGCGCGCCGTCCACCACGCTCTGCTTGAACAGGCCGTGATCGTAACGGATGCCGTAGCCGAGTCCCGAGACGCCGAGCGTCGCCATGCTCTCCATGAAGCAGGCGGCGAGACGCCCGAGACCGCCATTGCCGAGCGCGGCGTCCGGTTCGAGCTGCGCGATGGAATCGAGATCGAGGCCGACGAGCGCGAGCGCTTCGCGCATCTGCTCCTTGAGGCCGAGATTGCCGAGCGCATCCTCGAACAGGCGTCCGATCAGAAATTCGAGCGAGAGATAGTAGACTCGCTTGCGCCCGGAGCGTTTGGCCTCGCGGATCGAGGCCATCCAGCGGTCGATAATCTTGTCGCGCACCGCGAGGATCGCGGCCGTCAGCCAGTCGTGGTTGAGCGCGAGCGCCGGCGGCTTGCCGACATTGTAGATGAGTTTGGCCTCGATTTCCTTGCGCAGCGCCTGGATGGCGGCGGCGGCCTCGTCCCTGGCGCTCGACCGCCGTTCGACCGGCGGGAGAATTTCCGTCGACTTCAAATTGCTCGTACGCATGCAAACAAACCCTTCGACGCGATGCCTTACAGTTAACCGGCGCCTGCTGAAGAATTCGATAAAGGACTTCTGCTGGGTAACCGCCGGACTCTTTTTCCGCACCGCATTAACCGGCCGCCGCGCGCCGACCGACAGCAAGTGACGCTTTGCTCTGATGTTTTCCGTTGCGTTAACCATTGGCTAGAGAATTGGAGTTAAACAGTAGAGCCAACAGGCGAAGTGATTCGGCTTGAGTTTCGGGCGGCGGGCGCGAACCCATGAGTTGGCAGGCACAGGGTCATTGCGACCTTGAGGGCGAGGCCGCGCAGGCTGAGCAGCTTGGCGCGCGACGCAGGGTTCTTTTCGTCACCTCCGAAATCTCCGACTACGTTCAGACTGGCGGTCTCGGCGAAGTTTCGGCCGCGTTGCCACGCGCGCTGCGTGCGCTTTCTGATGTGCGCATTCTCGTGCCGGGCTATCGGCAGGTGCTGGAGCGCGCCGGCAATATCGAGCCGGTCGGCCTGCTGCCGGGACTCGGCGAAATTCCGGCCTGCGCGCTCGGACGCACGAAGACGGCCGACGGCATTCCCGTCTATGTCATCCTCAACGCCGATCTCTACGACCGGCCGGGCGGGCTCTACATTGATCCCGACGGCAAGGACTGGATCGACAACGATGTCCGCTTCGCCCGCTTGAGCCTCGCCGCGGCCGACATGGCGGCGGGCCTCGGCGATCCCAACTGGCGGCCGGATAATCTGCATCTCAACGACTGGCCGAGCGCGCTTGCCCCCGGCTATCTCGCCTGGCGCGGCCTCGATACGCCGACGATTCTCACCATCCACAATCTCGCCTATCAAGGCGCCTTCGATCCCGCGCGTCTCGGCGCGCTCGCGATCCCCGAAGCGGCCTTCAAGGTCGACGGCGTCGAATTCTACGGCCGTCTGTCGTTCCTCAAGGCGGGCGTCTACTACGCGGACCAGCTGACGACGGTCAGCGAGACCTACGCGCAGGAAATCACCACGCCGCAATTCGGCTGCGGCCTGCATGGGCTGCTGGCGGAACGCTCGCGTCAGGGCCGGCTCAGCGGCATCCTCAACGGCATCGACGAATCGTGGGACCCGCGCCACACCCATCACGACGAGGGTTTCGAGCCCGACCGCTGGAAGGGGCGCTACGCCGACTATATCCGCGGCCTGTTCGGCCTCGCCCTGTCGCGCGGCCCGCTTTTCGCGATCGTCTCACGCCTCGTGCACCAGAAAGGCGTCGACCTGTCGATCGACGTCGCCGAGGAAATCGTCGCCCATGGCGGTCAGCTCGTCGTGACGGGCCAGGGCGACACGCATCTCGAGGACCGCATGCGCACGCTAGCGCGCAAGCACCCGACGCAGGTCGGCGTACGCATCGGCTTCGACGGGTCGGAGGCGCGCGCCATGTTCGCGGGCAGCGACTTCCTGCTCATGCCCTCGCGTTTCGAGCCCTGCGGCCTCAGCCAGATGTACGCCCAGCGCTTCGGCTCGCTGCCGATCGCTCATCGCACCGGCGGCCTCGCCGATACGATCGAGGACGGCCGCACCGGCTTCCTGTTTCACACGCCGACCGCCCAGCAGTTCAAGGGCGCCGTGCGCCGCGCGCTCGACACGTTCGGCTCCGGCCGCCGCTTCGATGAGATGCGCCGCGCCGCCATGGCGCGCACCTTCGCCTGGTCGGATTCCGCGAGGCGCTACGCCACGCTCTATCAAAGTGCGCGCGCCGGCTGACGTCGCGTGATGCACTGCGGTAGTCTGGGCCGACGGTCGCGTTTGATTCGCGCGGCCGGCATGAGCGGCGCAGTCATGTCTTCCTCGGCGATCCACAGGCAGCCTGTCGAAGGCGCGCGGGCCCATCCCGCCGCCCTAGACGCGTCTGTCGTCGATGATCTCGCGCAGGCGCGCTGCGCAGATCCTTTCGCGCTGCTCGGCCCCCATGAAGCGCCACAGGGACGCATCGTGCGCGTTTTCGCGCCCGGCGCGCTCGGCGTCGAGGCGCTGGACGCGACCGAGGCCTACGCCGTCGCCACGTTCGATCTCCTGGACGAGCGCGGCCTGTTCGGCGCGCTCGTGCCGGGCGACAGGGCCTATCTCTTGCGCACGATCTGGCCGGAGGCGGCCTTCATCGCCGAAGATCCCTATTCCTTCTGGGAGCTTCTGCCCGACGAGGATCTCGCCCTTTTCGGGGCTGGCTGCCACCCGAAGCTCACCGACCTGCTCGGCGCGCGCGAAATGTGGATCGGCGATGCGCCGGGCGTCCGCTTCTCGGTCTGGGCGCCGAATGCGCGCGCGGTCTCGCTCGTCGGCGATTTCAACGGCTGGGACCGCCGTCGTCATCCCATGCGGCTGCGCCATCGGGGCGGGGTCTGGGAATTGTTCGTCCCGCGCATCGGCGCCGGCGAGCGCTATAAATTCGCGATCGTCGACCGCGGCGGTCACGAACTGCCGCTCAAGGCAGATCCGATGGCGTTGCGCAGCGAGGCGCCGCCCGAAACCGCCTCGATCGTCGCGACCGCGCTCGATCACGACTGGCGCGACGCCGACTGGATGCAATCTCGTGCGCGAAAGCAGGCGCCCGATGCGCCGATCTCGATCTACGAGGTGCATCTCGGCTCCTGGCTGCACAAACACGGCGCCGAGCTCGACTGGGAGGAAGCCGCGCGCCGCCTGCCGACCTACGCTTCGGCGCTCGGCTTCACGCATATCGAGCTGCTGCCGATCGCCGAACATCCGTTCCGCGGCTCTTGGGGCTATCAGCCGCTCTCGCCTTTCGCGCCGACGGCGCGCCATGGCGAACCGCAGGGGTTCGCGCGCTTCGTCGACGCCTGCCATGCGGCAGGTCTTGGCGTCATCGTCGACTGGGTGCCGGGCCATTTCCCCAACGACGCACATGGCCTCGTGCGCTTCGACGGCACCGCGCTCTATGAGCACGACGATCCACGCGAAGGCCTGCACCCCGACTGGGATACGGTGATCTATAATCTCGGCCGCCGCGAGGTCCGCAATTTCCTGATCGCGAGCGCCTTGCGCTGGCTCGAGGATTTCCATGTCGACGGCCTGCGCGTCGACGCGGTCGCGTCCATGCTCTACCGCGATTATTCGCGCGCTGACGGGGCATGGAAGCCGAACGAATATGGCGGGCGAGAGAATCTCGAAGCCATCGATTTTCTGCGCGCCGTCAATTCCGTCGTCGCGAGCCGATGCCCTGGCGCCATAACGATTGCCGAGGAATCGACCGCCTGGCCAGGCGTGACGGCGCGCGTGGAAGAGGGCGGGCTCGGTTTCGCCTACAAGTGGAATATGGGCTGGATGAACGACACGCTGCGCTACATGGCGCGCGATCCCGTCCACCGCC
>ERZ795053.7676-NODE-7676-length-10322-cov-3.895588_pt1 | contig 10322 bp, 10 predicted proteins | sample MGYA00375137_ERZ795053 | MGnify/ENA primary metagenome ERZ795053 (study PRJEB30182, sample SAMN05720284) | activated sludge metagenome | isolation source: Anaerobic digester | place: Hong Kong | collected 2014-12-17 ... | reverse complement strand
GAAGTCGGTGGCTAACGGTTACAAACGCAATCATGGTAAGGCGCCAAAAGGCATTCAATCCTTCATGGAGCCCATTATTCTTTTTGTAAAAGACGAAGTGATAAAGCCCAACGCTGGCCCCAAGGCCGACAGGTACACACCGTATCTGCTGACGTTGTTCTTCTTCATCCTTTTTGGAAACATTCTCGGGCTTCTGCCAGGAGCAGCGAATATGACCGGAAACATCGCAGTCACAATGGTGCTTGCAATTTTTACGTTTTTGATCACCAACTTCAGTGGTAATAAAGGTTACTGGGGTCACATTTTTTGGACTCCTGGTGTTCCGTTGCCACTGAGATTGATAATTCTTCCAGTGGAGATCATAGGAATATTCACAAAGCCATTCGCGCTGATGATTCGTTTGTTTGCAGCGATCACCGCAGGGCATATTGTAGTGCTAAGCCTTTTGTGTATGGGATTCATCTTCCACAGCTATATGGTGGGGGTAGGAGCTTCGATATTTGTGACGTTGATTAATCTAATAGAGTTGTTGGTGGCAGGGATTCAGGCTTATGTGTTCACCTTGTTTTCGTCCCTTTATATCGGGATGGCAACAGAAGAGCACGAGCATCATTAATTGAAATAATAGTGTATCAGTAGATACGCTTAAGATATCCGGGAAATTCCCGGTGTTGTTTAACCTAAAATAAATACTTGTATGTTGTTTGCCTTGTTATTGGACATTAGCTACGCGGTGATGGGTGCTGGTATCGGAGCTGGTCTTGCTGCAATAGGCGCAGGAATCGGTGTGGGCCGCATTGGTGGCTCAGCCATGGAAGCTATGGCACGTCAGCCAGAGTCTGCAAATAAATTGCAGGGTTCTATGTTGATCATCGCTGCTCTTGTAGAGGTAATCGCGTTGTTCGCAATTGTGATCTGTTTCTTGATCTCAACCAGAACAGCGTAAGATGAACTGAGAAACCTGCCTTTGGCAATGGGCCTGGGCAGGTTCCTTTTTCAAACAACAACTTAATTATTAACAACAGTCAACTATGGAATTATTAACCCCGGGATACGGACTGATCTTCTGGCAGATAGTAGTGTTTTTACTGCTATTCTTCCTGCTGGCCAAGATGGCGTGGAAGCCTATCCTTTCTTCTCTCAAAGAAAGAGAAGCATCTATCCAAAACTCCCTTGACTCGGCTGAACGGGCTAAAAATGAAATGGCTGCATTAAAGGCAGACAACGAGAAATTGTTAAAAGAGGCCCGTGAAGAGAGAGACAAGATTTTGCGTGACGCCCGGGATGCTGCAAGCCGCCTCCATGATCAGGCGCAGACTGACGCCAAGAAGGCAGCCGACAAAATGATCGAAGATGCCAAAGCAGTTATTCAAACTGAGAAGCAAGCAGCTTTAAGAGATGTGAAAGCCCAGGTTGCGATGTTTTCATTGGAGGTAGCCGAAAAATTGATCAAGAAGAATCTTGAGAATGACAAAGACCAAAAGGAATTGGTCGATCGATATATCAAAGACCTAAAGATTAACTAAGCATGGCCAATTTTAAGGTTGCATCTCGATATGTGAAATCTCTACTGGGCCTGGCCCAGGAGCAGGGAGCACTTGATGAGGTGCACAAGGATATGCAGTTGATCTCGAGTGCTTGCGACAGCAATTACGATCTGGTGGCGTTGATGAGAAGCCCAATCATTAAACACGATAAGAAGCGGGCGATACTCACTAAGATTTTTCAAGGCAAGGTCAATAAGTTAACGATGGCTATCATCGATATCGTGACCAGAAAAAACAGAGAAGCACTTCTTCCTGAAATTGCCCGCGAGTTCCACAATGCCTACAACGACTATAAGGGAATTCAAAAAGCAACGGTTACAACGACCATCGCACTTGACGAATCTCTTAGAAATGAGATTAGAAAAATTGTTTTGGAGTTGTGCGATAAGAAACAGATCGAATTGCAGGAGAAGGTGGAGCAGGATTTGATCGGAGGCTTTGTACTAAATGTTGGCGATAAGCAAATAGACGCTTCTATCAGCAACAAGTTGAAGGCATTGAAGCTTTCCTTCAGTCACAATCCCTACGTTAAAGAATTTTAATAATTGAGAAACAAGTAATTGAAATCATAAATCATGGCAGAGATTAAACCCGAAGAAATATCAGCAATCCTCCGCGAGCAGCTTTCGAATGCGCGCACCAGCGCTGAACTGGAAGAAATAGGCACAGTGCTCACCATTGGTGACGGGGTGGCCCGCATCTACGGTCTTACTAAGGCGCAGGCCGGTGAATTGCTGCAATTTGAAAATGGCTTACGCGCCATGGTACTTAACCTCGAGGAAGATAACGTGGGTGCCGTATTGTTGGGAGAGTCGAAAGGCATCAAGGAAGGTGATACTGTTAAGCGCACCGGACTTATCGCGTCAATCAAAGTTGGTGATGGATTATTAGGACGAGTAGTAGATACTTTGGCTGAACCTATCGATGGCAAGGGTCCTGTGTCAGGAGAGTTGTTTGAAATGCCGCTGGAGCGCAAGGCCCCTGGGGTAATCTTCCGTCAGCCGGTAAACGAGCCTCTTCAAACTGGTATCAAGGCGATCGACTCCATGATTCCAATTGGAAGAGGTCAGCGTGAGTTGATTATTGGTGATCGCCAGACAGGTAAGACTGCCGTGGCAATAGATACCATCATCAATCAAAAAGAATTCTACGAAAAAGGGCAGCCTGTTTTCTGTATCTATGTTGCTATTGGCCAGAAGGCTTCAACAGTAGCTGGTATAGTAAGTACTTTGGAGAAAGCTGGTGCGATGTCATATACGGTAGTTGTTTCAGCGTCAGCTTCTGATCCTGCACCAATGCAGTTCTTTGCTCCGTTTACTGGTGCTGCTATCGGAGAGTATTTCCGCGACACTGGTCGTCCTGCGTTGGTTATTTATGATGACCTTTCAAAGCAAGCTGTTGCTTACCGTGAAGTGTCATTGCTGCTGAGAAGACCTCCTGGACGTGAAGCTTACCCCGGAGACGTATTCTATCTTCACTCTCGCTTGCTTGAGCGTGCGGCTAAAATCATCAACAACGATGAGATTGCTGCGAAGATGAACGACTTACCTCCTTCATTGAAAAGCAAAGTGAAAGGTGGAGGATCTTTGACTGCGCTTCCTGTAATTGAAACACAGGCGAATGACGTATCTGCATATATTCCAACCAACGTGATTTCAATCACAGACGGTCAGATATTCCTTGAAACCAACTTGTTTAACTCAGGTATCCGCCCAGCGATCAACGTGGGTATCTCAGTATCACGTGTGGGTGGTTCTGCCCAGATCAAGTCAATGAAGAAAGTTGCTGGTACGCTGAAGTTGGATCAGGCGCAGTTTCGCGAATTGGAAGCGTTTGCCAAGTTCGGATCAGACCTTGATGCAGCAACTAAACTTACCATCGAGAGAGGCAGACGTAACACCGAAGTGTTAAAGCAGCCACAGTATGCTCCGGTACCGGTAGAGGAGCAAGTAGCAATGATTCTCGCGTCAACTCGTGGATTTATTGATAAAGTACCGGTAAATAAGGTAAAGGAATTCGAAAAGGAATTCATTGGTCTGTTGAAGGCGCAACACAAGGCCGTTCTGGATAACTTCAGAGCAGGAAAGATGGAAGACGCAGATATTGACACGATCAAGAAAACAGCTATCGAACTAGCATCGAAGTACTAAGACGTAAAGGTAAATGGCCAGCTTAAAAGAAGTAAAGAGCAGGATTTCATCGATTATCTCTACCCAGCAGATAACCAAAGCCATGAAAATGGTGGCGGCTGCCAAGTTGAGGAAATCCCAGGACAGGATCGTCCAGATGAGGCCTTTTGCTGAAAAGCTTTCAGAGGTTTTGAAAAATGTGTCAGGCGCAAGTGATGACGGACAGAGCTGGTACAGCGCAGTGCGTGAGCCTAACAACGTGGTGATCGTAGTGGTGAGTGCAGATCGTGGTCTTTGTGGGTCGTTCAACACCAACATTTTTAAGGCTACTATTCGTTTGATTCAAGAGAAATATTCCAAACAGCACGCGCAGGGTGGGGTGACGATACTTCCAATTGGTAAGAAGGGAATGGAGTATTTCAAAAAGCGGAATTATAAAGTGATGGACAAGTACTGGGCGTTATTGAGTGATATCTCCTTTGAGAGTGTATCGCAAGCGGCTCAGTATGTGATGGATGAATTCAAAGCGGGTAGAATCGACAGAGCCGAAGTGATTTACAACGAGTTTAAAAACGTAGCGACCCAAATTCTTCGTGTCGAAAACTACCTCCCAATTTTGCCTGCGAACACTGAGTCAAAGTCGAGTGATGTTGACTACATCTTTCAGCCAGATCGAGAAGAGATAGTAACAGGCATGATTCCGAAATCCTTGAAAGTGCAATTGTTCAAAGCCGTGTTGGATTCAAATGCAGCAGAAAATGGTGCCAGGATGACAGCTATGGACAAGGCGACAGACAATGCAGGTGAGTTGTTAAAGGAGTTGAAACTGACTTATAACCGTACTCGTCAGGCGGCCATTACCAAGGAGATATTGGAGATTGTGGGTGGTGCAGAGGCGCTCAAAGCATCTTAATCGACCAAAGGTTTTATTTTTTATAAATTGAAAGCCCTCGATAAGAGGGCTTTTTCTTTTTGTCATGCGCACAATCCTCAAATGCTATCAGTTACTAAACACATTGAGCGTGGATGTGGCGCTGGGAGCAGTAGTCTCATGTCTTTTTCTCTGCTCGACATTCGGTGTGAATGTTTCATGGCAAACCAGTTTATGTTTGGGATTGGTCGTTTGGCTCATTTATACTGTCGATCATTTGCTTGATGCAAGAAGGATGAATGCACAAGCCACAACACTGAGGCATCAATTTCATTCCAGGAATTTTAGGATAATGATATGGTTCACAATAGCAGTTGCCGCGGCTTCTGGTTTTCTTGTGCTCAACATTGAACGGGAGATTCTAATCGTTGGAGTTATCCTTGCGACTCTTGTGTTGATTTATTTTCTGTTCCTTAAAAAATTATCGGCTGCGAAAGAGTTGTTTGGTGCCGTGCTTTATTTTTCTGGCGTGATGATTCCGGTGATTGCGAAACAGCCCAATGCGGATTTCCTCGCCATGCCGGGGACGCTCTTTTTTTTGCTGGTTCTGATTAACCTGATTTTATTCTCCTGGTTCGATCTTGATAGCGACAAAGAACACGATCATAAAACCATTGCTACTCAACTGGGTGACAGGAACGTTCGCTTGTTGCTTGGCGTGCTGTATGCAGTAGCGGGGCTGTATCTATTGGCAGGGTTCTCGAGTGAACTGTCAGAGAAGTTATGGTTCACATTTTTGGTAATGTACCTTTTGCTGTTGGTTGTCTTTCTTTTTCCTGATTGGCACAGAAAGGGAGAGCGGTATCGGGTAGTCGGAGATTTTGTATTTTTTGTCCCGCTGGTCTATCTGATTTCTTAATGGAACGAAGGCTTAATCGATTTGATGGTATTGCACCGATTTATGATTTTCTCGCTGATATCGTTTTTTTTGGCGCTATTAAGAAGGCACAAGAGATTCATCTTGATCAGATTCCTCCAAACGCCAGGATACTGGTGCTGGGTGGCGGTTCCGGCAGGTGGATGAGAAAGCTATTTCAATTGAATGCCGGTTGCACTGTGTATTTTGTCGAAGCATCATCTCGCATGTTGAAGAAGGTTGAACAAAATAACTCGGAGCACCTTGAGCAAATTGAGTTGGTACATAGCACCCACCTCGACACCCCGGAAATCCAATTTGATGCTGTTATCACTCATTTTTTCCTCGATATGTTTTCTAATGATAATGTAGTTGATGTGATCAAGTTGATTAAAAGGAGAGTAAAAAAAGAAGGACTTTGGCTAGTTGCAGACTTTGTAAAGAAGCACTGGTGGCACAGTCTTTTTCTTCGAATGATGTATATTTTTTTTAGAGTAGTGGGTTCGATTGATGCGAGAAAATTACCTGAGTGGCAAACAGCCATCGAGGGCAACGGCTTTTTTGTTAATCAATCCGACTATTTCTTTTGGCGCTTTATAAGTTGTAAAGCTTACAAGGTTTCGTCTTAAAAACTTTATATAATTACAAATTCAAATCCGAATCCAATGCGTTCACTATTGTTTGCCACCGCGATCCTGGGTTTCATATCTTGTTCGATCGACAGTGGGCGTGAGAATGAAAGACTAATACCGGTTCTGCCAGCGAGAGAGTTGAACGCAGCATTTTTAATTGTGGATGGTGTTTACAACTCCGAGTTGATCGCCCCGATGGACGTGCTTCACCACACAAAGTTTCACGCCAATCCAGCGATTAAGGTTTTTACTGTCGCGCCAGATAGAGATACCATTACTACATTCGAAGGACTTAGGATTTTGCCGGACTACGCGTTTAGTGATGAGGTTCCGCGGATTGATATTTTGATCGTGCCAAGTGCGGAGCATAGCATGGATGTAGATCTGCAAAATGAAGAGTTGACGTCTTTCGTAAAAAACGCGGCTAAACAATCATCTTACATAATGTCACTATGTGATGGGGCTTTTGTGTTGGCCAATGCCGGTTTGCTGGACTCGTATCAGTGTACCACTTTTCCGGGCGATATTGGCCGCTTCAGAGAGATGTTTCCTCAGCTGACAGTTCACGAGGGCGTTAGCTTCGTTCATGACCGAAAGGCAATTACTTCCGCGGGTGGTGCGAAATCTTACGACCCCGCGTTATTTCTGGTGGAGCATCTGTATGGCAAAGAAGTAGCCGATGGCATTGCCAAAGGGCTTGTGATCGACTGGGACTTAGCCAGCGTCAGTCATGTTGAAGCAAATCGATAACTAAATTCTCCAATTTCTGCCAATTCCTTACCAGCTAGATTTCATTTAAGGTCAATCCATTATATTGCCTTTTATGGCCCATAAAGAATTATGAATCAGAGCCTTGGATTGTCTCAAAAAGGTGTGTTGCAGCAGATAATTGATAATCTGCCCGCAGTCGTATTTGAGTACACCATTTTCCCGGATGGTTCGAGAGATTTCACTTACCTCAGCCCGCGGTGTGAAGAATTACTGGGACTGAAACGGGAAGTCCTGCTTAGTGGCGTAATCCCGATGAAAGAATTTATTCATGAGGATGACTGGCAAAAACTGGAGCAGAACGTGGAGCAAAGCATAAAGACACTTGAGGAGTTTTCCTGGGAGGGTCGTGTCCATTCCGGTGATGAACTTATATGGATTGAGGCAAAAGGAACACCGATTAAGTTGGAGAATAACGCGATAGTCTGTAGCGGTATCATGTCCAATATCAGCCATCGCAAAAGAGCCGAAGACCGGGAGCGACAATTGGAAACAGACTACAAAAAATTGCTTGAGTTTCTTCCAGTTGGAATCGCTATTCACACAGGAGGGCATATAATATATGCCAATCGCTATGCCGCCCACACGGTGGGCGCAAGGGACGCTGATGAACTCATGGGAAGGCCCGTTATTGAATTTATCGCAGAAGAAATACGTCCTCTCGTTTTTGACCGCATAAAAAATGTTCTTAACGGAACCCCCGCCCCACAAATTGAGGAGAAGTATGTGAGACTGGATGGAAGTGCCATCGATGTTCTTTCAAGCGCACTCCCAGTTCGATTTGCAGGTGATCCGGCTGTCCTTAATATTTTTATCAATGTTACCGAGCAAAAGGAAGCGGCTGCTGCAATAAAGAAAAGTGAGACTCTTTTCACGCAGCTTTTTCAAAATACACCACTTGCTATTGTTCTTCTGGATCCAGGGGGCTGTGTGGCTAATGTTAACCACGGTTTCGAGGAGATGTTTGGATATTCCCTCGTAGAACTGAGAGGAAAAAATCTTGAACCCTTCATAGTGCCAAAAGAGCTTACGGATCAGGGTAGTGATTTAAATTCATTGATCTCTTCGAAAAAAATCATTCGATTAGAGACAGTACGTATGTCGAGGGAACGCGGATTGCTATCGGTTATCATTTATGGAATGCCGGTAAAAATGGAAAACGAGACGATTGGTATCTTTGGTGTTTATGTTGATATCACAGAAAGCAAGAGGGTTGAGGATGAACTGAAGATTCGCAATACCGAACTCGATAACTTTGTATACAAAGTGTCTCACGATTTACGAGCTCCGTTGTCATCGATTTTGGGGTTGGTCAACCTTGCTGGGCTCGAGGGCAACAATGACAACCTGGAGGAGTACCTGCAAATTATTGGAAGGAAAGCTAACCAACTGGATCATTTCATAGGGGATGTTTTGAGTCATTCCAAAAATCTGAAAATGCAGGTGAAGATTGTCAAAGTTGATCTTCTTAATGTAATTGAAGATGCGTTTTCTGAGTTGACTTATTTGTCTGGATCAGACACTACGTCAAAAGAGATATCTGTTTCGGGTGAAGATTTTTACAGTGATCTGTGGCGGATCAAAGAAATTTTCAGAAACCTGATTTCGAATGCGATCAAATACAGAAATCAAAAACTCGATAGGTCTGTAATCAGAATAAATATAGAAGTCACGCCAACTCGGGCAAAAATTGTATTTTCGGACAATGGCGTTGGCATCAATCAGGATCAGATTTCAAATATTTTTGACATGTTCTATAGGGCGAGTGAGGTATCGGACGGTTCTGGCCTGGGTCTCTATATTGTAAAGAATGCAATAGAAAAACTTAATGGAACGATTGAGGTTGAAAGCCAACCTAATGTGGGCACTACCTTCACAATAGTGTTACCAAATCAACAACTTGATTGAGATGACAATTAAAGAAGTGGTGTCGAGCGATGATGTTAAGGAGTTTTTACTTCTTCCGGTTCGGCTTTATGCCAATGAGCCCAAATGGATTCGGCCTTTAGATAAAGATATTGAGTCAGTCTTTGACAAGAGCAAGAATAAAACCTTTCGTCACGGGGAGTGTTGTCGTTGGCTTCTCTATGACGACAGCGGCAACACGATAGGTAGAGTCGCTGCATTTGTCAATGAAAAGATTGTAAAAAAGGGTAATGACCAGCCTACCGGAGGCATGGGTTTTTTTGAATGCATCAACGATAAGAATGCAGCCTTCATGCTTCTTGATCAGTGTAAAAACTGGCTTAAGGAGAGGGGCATGGAGGCCATGGACGGGCCTATCAATTTTGGAAACCGCGATCGTTGGTGGGGTTTATTGGTGGATGGATTCGACCGGGAGCCTAACTACCAATGCAACTACAATCCTCCGTTTTACAAGGATTTTTTTGAAGACTACGGATTTCAGGTATACTTCAAGCAATTCACCTTTGCCAGGAAGGTCATGGATCCATTATCACAAAAACTTGAGGATAAAGCACTACGACTGGCTGAGGATCCTGATTATGAGTTTCGCCATCTTAGAAAAAATGAAATCGGCAAGTTGGCTGAATACCTTCGCACTGTTTACAATAATGCGTGGGCCAACCGGGCTGAAACCCCTGAGCTAACGCAGCAGCAGGCAAATCTAATTGTGAAGCAGATGAAGCCCATCATGGATCACAGATTGCTCTATTTTGGATTTTTTAAAGGTGAACCGGTTTCGTTTTTTCTTTCGTTGCCGGAGATCAACCAGATTTTCAAGTATGTGAATGGTAAACTCAACTGGTGGGGTAAGTTAATGTTCTTGTGGCATACCTTGCGCAAAACCAATAAAAAGGCTTTTGGGATCTTGTTTGGCATAGTGCCTCAGCACCAGGGAAAGGGACTGGATGGCGCAATGGTACTAAGTGCTCGAGAGGTTTTGCAAGTGAAATACAAGCGGTATGAAGAGTATGAGATGAATTGGATCGGTGATTTTAATCCTAAGATGATTATTGTGGTTGAGCAAGTAGGAGCCCATATTTGCAAGGTTCATCACACCTACCGAAAGCTATTTGATGAGCAGAAGCCGTTTAAACGCCACCCTATTTTAAATTAGCGATAATGGAGCCTGTTGAGGAAGAGACACGCTCAAGATTTCTTTTTAGGAATCTTGTGAGAGGGCTGATGTGGTTCGCAGTGATTATTACTGTTTTCATATTGCTTGAGGAGTACATACAGGAGAACTTCCAGGCAAGAGTGGAGCAGATTTATGACAGCCTCTTTTTGTTCTACGGGGTATTCACATTATCTGAAATAATTTTTGGATTGATACCCCCTGAATTTTTCATGTACGTCTATGTATTGAATCACATTCCGCTGCATAACTACATCATTGATCTCTCAGCGCTGACCATCATATCCTATGGCGCAGGCGTAATTGGGTACTATGTTGGGCGTAATTTTTCCAAAACTGGATTTTTTGAAAAGGTGAGTGAG
>ERZ795053.7672-NODE-7672-length-10326-cov-4.595268_pt1 | contig 10326 bp, 9 predicted proteins | sample MGYA00375137_ERZ795053 | MGnify/ENA primary metagenome ERZ795053 (study PRJEB30182, sample SAMN05720284) | activated sludge metagenome | isolation source: Anaerobic digester | place: Hong Kong | collected 2014-12-17 ... | reverse complement strand
GGTTGAAGCGGGTGTAGTCCTTTTTGAAATTGCTCAATTAGCTTATCAAATCTCCTTTCAAATTGAGCAGGGAGAAGAGATTTCAGAAGATCAAATAGCAAAGTTAGCTTCTTTACTCGAAGATGCTCAGAAGAAAATTAAGCAATGGAATATTTCATTATTTGTAAGATTGTTTCAGCAAATTCTTTATTTAATTGCGACTCCTATAGCTATTTATAGCCAGGCAATCAGTTTTGGTCTTATGGGACTTGGAACAATGATTGCTCTTTATATGGATACCTCTTGGAAATTTAGACGTAACACTCCAACAGTGGTGCCGGGATGTACTAAAGATGTCATTGAATGGCATGTTTTTGAAGAAGGTATTGGTGCAATGGCAAAGAATATTAAATCTAAGATTCGCGTAAGCGAAAAAGAAGAACAAGAATTTTTAGATTTTAAGCTTAAGATGGATCAATATCTTAAACAGGAATTGAATCCTGAGAATGTAGAAGATATGAGATCTTTATTAGATAATGTTAAGTTTGATTCTTTAAGAAAAGAAAGAGGGTTATCTGATATTGAAAGATTAGAAAGATTTAAAAAGAAATGGACTGGTAAAAGATATAGTCTTGAAATGCTTTTTATTGCGAACTTCTTCCTTCTACAAGCAAAGTTAGAAAAACATGAAAAACAGGTTCAACTTGTTGTAAATGAAAACCCTACAGATTCTATTGTTTCTGAAGAAGAAGCTTCGTAATCCAAAGTTTCTGAGTTTTTAGAGAGTTCAAAAGACCGCGTTTTGCGGTCTTTTTTATTTTTCTTTTAAAATATCGATAGCAGGAAGAGATCCATTTTCGATAAATTCTAAGCTAGCTCCACCACCTGTGGAAAGATGAGAAAAATTATCTTCTAAGTGCAGTTTATGGATGGCTGCAACAGAGTCCCCGCCGCCAACAATAGTAGTTCCATTGATCTTGGAAAGAGTTTGAGCGATAGCTTCTGTTCCTGTTTGAAATTTATCAAGTTCATAAACTCCAAGGGGTCCGTTCCAAAAAATTAGATGGCCGTCGTCTAATTTTAAAGACCAATCGTCTGCAGTTATTGGGCCAATGTCCATTCCTTCAAAATTATTGCTAATGCCTTCATGAGCATTGATGATTTCTATGTTTCCATCATTTGAAAAATCATCGGAAGTGACGATATCTTGAGGAAGGTAAAGAGGAATGTTTTGTTTTTCACATTCTTGCATGATTTCTTTGGCTGTATCTATAAAATCATCTTCTACAATTGAACGTCCTATAGGGATGTTTTTTGCTTTTAAAAAGGTGTAAGACATACCTCCTCCGATAAATAAAGCGCTCACTTTAGGAATTAGATTTTTAAGCACGCCAATTTTTGAGGAGATTTTGGCTCCTCCAATTATCGCATAAAAAGGTTTTTTAGGATGGTCGACAAGTTGTGAAAGATATTGCAATTCTTTTTCAAATAAAAAACCAAGAGCTGCTTTTTTAGGGAAATATTGAACGATTTCATAGGTAGAACTATGTTTTCTATGTGCTGTTCCAAAAGCGTCATTAATATAAATAGTCGCATGTTCGCTAAGACTCTTTGCAAAAGAGGGATCTTTTTCAGGTTTGGTCTCGGCTTCATGAAATCTTAGGTTTTCAAGAAGGAGTATTTCTCCAGGTTTTAGATCATTTTTCATGTCCTGTGTGTCTTTTCCAATGCAGTCTGGAGCCATGTAAACAGGTTGATTTAAAAGTTCTGATAATCTCTTGGCAATTGGATTTAAAGAAAGGCTTGGGTCATATTTTCCTTTTGGTCTACCAAGGTGACTCATTAAAATGAGGGATGCTTTTTTTTCCAATACATATTGGATGGATTCAAGAGCCGCTTGAATCCTGGAGTCGTCGATGATTTTACCGTCTTTTAGGGGAACGTTAAAATCTACTCTCATGATGACTTTTTCATTTTTCAGATCTAGATCTTTTATAGTGGGTATTTGCATATCGGCCTCTAAAATATTTTTTAACACTGTAAAAAATATTTAATATGAAAACAAGAGAAGATTCAATAGTTAGAGATTTGAAAATGGATTGGAGGCGTGAAAGAAGTTTTGTTGTTTCTTTCTATTGTTTAGTTCCTTGCGAATCGAATAAAGAAGGTCTTGGTCGAATTCTTTTCCGGCAGCCCATCGTAAATATTCGATTGGAATTTCTGAAAAAGGTCTTCCCTTATGTTTTCCAAGAGGCATGGTTTTTATTAAAATAGGTTTTTCTAAACGTTGTAATAATTGAGAAAGGGATGTGAATTGTTTGGTGAGGTGTTTGAAAACAGAAATATTGACAATGACATCAGCAAGAGCTCTATGAGCTCCTTCCTCTTCGATATTAAAGTGTTTTCTTAGCTGTTCTAAAGAATTAACAGGGCTTTCTCCATAGAGCCTTGCAAGTCTCAAGGTGTCGATAACAGGGTTTTTTTCGATCGGGAAATTTAGTCCATTTCTATATGATTCTTCTTGCATCATTTTTATATCGAAATCTATGCCATGCCCGATAATCGGCGCTCCCTTGGTGATTTCATAAATTTGAGGAAGGATCTCTTTGATAAGAGGCTTGCCTTGGATCATCTCATTGGAAATGTGATGAATTGCTTGAGATTCGGAAGGAATTAATCTTTTGGGGTCTACCAAGGAATCGAAGGAGGTAAGATTGTTGTCCAAATTGAAACGTACGATGGCAATTTCAATAATATGATCGTTTTTGGGATCTAAGCCTGTTGTTTCGCAATCAATACAAACGAATTCGGTTTCTGATAAATTTTTCATGAGATATGTTCCCAAAATTGATTAAAGGTTTGAATGAAAGGTTTTCTTTGGTTTTGATCCTTGATGCTATAGGTGATGTAAGGAATCGAAGGTGTATAATGCTCTTCAAGTATAGAGATGATTTGAGGGAGGATTTGTTGTTTTTCTTTTGTAGATAGCTTATCGGTTTTGGTTAGGATGAAAAAAAGAGGGATTTGATTGGCTTTTGCCCACTGAATAAATTGCAAATCATCTTTTGTCGGCAAATGCCTGCTGTCGATCAGTTGCAGGGCGCATTTGAGATGTGAAGAATTGTTGAGATAAGCATCGATTAGATTGTGCCAGTTTTTTTTGGTTTTTTGATTGACTTTTGCATAACCATAACCTGGTAAATCTACTAAAATAAATTGATGGTCACAATCAAAAAAATTAATTGTTTGGGTTTTTCCGGGCGATGAAGAGGTTTTTGCAAGAGTCTTATTCAGAAAGAGGTGATTGATGAAGCTTGATTTTCCAACATTTGATCTGCCGATAATTGCGATTTCAGGGAAGGGGATACCATTTCCATGAAAAAATTCAGGGAATTTTTCAGGACTCCCTACGCATTTTTTAAAACTGGCTTTTTGAAATTTAATCATTACTACAATGTGTTAATTGTGATTTTTCTTTGATTCTCATCAATATGGCTGATGCGAATTAGAATAGTTCCTTTAGGAAGAATTGTTAAAATAGGGTCAGCCCATTCGATTAGGCAAATGCCTTTATTATAAAAATATTCTTCAAAACCCATGGCCAAGAATGCGTCGGCAGTTTCAATACGATATAAGTCGAAATGGTAGATCGGAATAGGAGCTTCGTAAATATTTAAATAGGTAAAGGTTGGGCTGGTTACAACGTCTGAATTCTCAATTTGTAATTTTTCAGTAAGACCTTTTGTAAAAGTTGTTTTTCCTGATCCAAGATCTCCAAGTAGCGCAATGATGGAATTAGGGCCTAAAGAAATTGCTAAATTTCTAGCAAATTCTTTTGTCTCATCTTCGGAAGAAGAAATAAATTCTGATGAAAGAGCTGTTGTAACCATGTAAATTATTCTTTAAACCATTCTTCTAAATGAGATTGAAATTCTGGATTTTGTGAAAGTTCTTCAACAAATCCAGCAATTTTGCTTTCGCTTAATTTGTCTTGTAAAAACTCTAAAAAAGAATTTTCAATTTCGAATCTATTTTGATTTTGAACTTCGAAGAGTGTTAAATGTTTTATATGATTTTTTATGAAATCATCTAATACAGCTTTTTTCGAATTGAATAATTTTCCTGAAATCACAGAAGAAAATACTTTTTTCTGAGTAGGTTTTTTAGTTTGGGTCATGTATTTTTTGATCATTTCGGGATCGTCTGATACATGGAATCTTTTTGCAGGAAGGCCGTCAACACGTTCCGTATTTTCGGGACATTTTGAGACCCAGTCGTAGATTGCATCTTGAGGATTTAGGTGTGTGTTGTCTCCAAATACTTTGCCGGTAAAGGGGCAGATGTAGATTTTTTTAGTGTTTTCGTTTACGCTTTCCTTGCCATAACGTACAGTGATTTCTGTCTCTCTCCAAAGTTTATTTTCGGCTTCAAGCTTTTTTATTAGTTCATCTAAGCTTTTATAAATTTTCTTTTCTTTTGGAAAAAGAACGGGTTGAAGATCGTTTTGTTGTTCAATGTAATATAGATACAAGCTGACAATATCAGATTGTTTATTTTTCTTTAAAAAACTTAATAATTTTTTTTTGAGGCTTTCTGATAGAGACATAGAAACTCCGTTTTTTCCAAAAAAGTTTTTTTTGATTTTTTTTAAGGATTTAACTTTAACTGCTTGAGCAATAAATATTCAAGTTGAAACCTCTTTTATATAGTTTTTAAAAAAAAGAATACGATCGCTATTTTTTTGTTAATTTGTTATTATTAATCAGATTTTAATATTCTGTTTGTGGTTTCGTCATAAACAGTTGTGAAATTATGATAAAAAAACATTTAAAAGGTTGGTTTGATGAGTATTACTGCTATAGAAAAAAATACAGACTTGGTAATCGAGAATTTAAATATCCCCGATTATGAAAAAGTATTAAAGATCACTAACAAAAAAACTGGTTTGAAGGCGATTATTGCCATTCATAATACAACACTTGGTTCAGCACTTGGTGGAATTCGTATTTATCCTTACGCAAGTTTTGATGATGCATTGCAAGATGTTCTTCGTTTATCCAAAGGGATGACTTATAAGGCAGCGGTTTCAGAAGTTGGACTAGGTGGAGGAAAAAGTGTGATTATTGCAGATCCTACATCTGAAAAAACTCCTGAGCTATTGCAGTCTTTTGGAGAAGCTGTAGATTCTTTACAGGGAGAATATATTTGTGCAGAAGATATGAATTGTACTACAGCTGATGTTATGGAAGTGCGTAAGACAACTAAATATGTTGTAGGATTGCCACATGAAAAAAGTAGCGGAAATCCTGCTCCTTATACTGCATGGGGTACATATAGAGGTATTCAATCTGTAGCAGCTCAAGTATATGGTTCTAAAAGTTTGGAAGGTAAAAAGATAGCTCTGCAAGGTCTTGGTAGCGTAGGTATGCTTTTACTTGAGCATTTGTTTTGGGAAGGTGCAGAAATTGTTGCAACAGACGTAGATCAGGAAAAACTTGCAAAAGTAGCTCATCAATATGGTATTCAGACTGTGCAGCCAGATGCTATTTATGATGTTGAGTGCGATATTTTTGTTCCTTGTGCTATGGGGGCTATTATTAATGATCGCACGATTCATCGTTTAAAGTGTAAAGCGATAGCAGGGTGTGCAAATAATCAATTACATCAGCCTGTTCATGGTGATATTTTGAAAGAAAAAGGTATTTTATACGCTCCGGATTTTGTGATAAATGCTGGTGGTCTTTTGAATGTTTCGATTGAATTAGAGGAAAATGGTTATTGTCCTGTTTTTTCAAGAAGAAAAGTACATAATATTTATGATGTTCTTATGCAAATTTATAAAATTGCAGCAGAGAAAAATATTTCAACAGATGTTGCTGCTGTGGAATTTGCTACATATCGAATTGAGCAAAAAATTGGAAAAAGATCTTCTGCTCTAACTTTTCATCATAGTCTTTAATTTTTTTTTAGAAGAGTCAATTTTTTTTGACTCTTCTTTCCTTAAAACGAATGGTATCATATACTTTGATATAAAAAAGTGGTAATGATATGGATACCTTACAATCAATTTTAACAGCAAAAGCAACAAGAGCTATCGATGAGGCATTTGGTGATGTATTATCTGAATATGAATCAATAGCAGAAGTGGCTCCTTGCCAACAAGAAAATTTCGGACATTACCAATGTAATAGTGCAATGAAAATTGCAAAAATTTTGAAAAAGAATCCTCGTGACATAGCTCAGATCATTATTGATTTTATTGATCCGTTGTCCGTCGAAGGTGATTTGATGATTGTGAAGATGGATATTGCAGGTCCCGGTTTTATCAATATTCATATTGGTCCTACCTTTTTATCAAAAGATTTGAACCATGCATTAAATTCCGAGCATTTAGGGGTTTCTTTAGCTCCTTGTCCGAAAAGAGTTATTGTCGAATTTTCTTCACCGAATATTGCGAAAGAGTTACATGTAGGACATTTGCGTTCAACGATTATTGGAGATTGTATCGCACGCGTTTTTGAATTTATGGGACATGATGTCTTGCGTTTGAATCATATCGGCGATTGGGGAACTCAATTTGGTATGTTGATTAATTATTTAAAAAAATATCAGCCGAGAATTATTACAGGGGACAAAGAATCTGATTTGTCTGAACTGACCAATTGGTATAAAGATGCTAAAAAACATTTCGATGAAGATGAGGAATTTAAAAAAGAGTCCCAACTTGAGGTTGTGAATTTACAAGGTGGTCAAGAAGAAGCTTTGCTTGTTTGGAAAATTATTTGTGATATTTCTAGAAAAGCTTTTGAAGAAATTTATGGATTATTGGATGTTAAAATTGTTGAAAGAGGTGAATCCTTTTATAACCCTGAACTTCCTAAAATAGTAGAAGATTTAGAGAAAAAGAATGTAATCACTGTTTCAGATGGTGCTAAATGTATTTTTCTTGAAGGTTATAAAAATCGTGAGGGGAATCCTCTTCCTGTTATGGTTCAGAAATCTGATGGGGGATATAACTATGATACTACCGATATTGCAGGATTCAAACAACGTATAGAAGATGAAAAAGCGGATCGAATCATTATTGTAACAGATGCAGGTCAAAGTCTTCATTTCAAGATGATTTATGATGCAGTGGTTAAAGCAAATTATTTGGATCCTAAAAAAGTGCGTTTTGATCATGTTCCTTTTGGTCTTGTATTAGGACCTGATGGGAAGAAATTTAAGACAAGATCAGGAGAAACTGAAAAATTAATTGATTTGTTAAGTACAGCTGTTACTAAGGCAAGCGAGATACTTAAAGAAAAAATGGAAGGGATATCTGATGAAGAAGCGATTAATCTTGGAAAAATTTTAGGTATTGATGCAATTAAATATGCTGATTTATCTTCCCATCGTGTTAAGGATTATGTTTTTAGTTACGATAAAATGTTGAAATTCGAAGGAAATACAGCGGCCTTTTTATTGTATGCTTATGTTCGTATACAAGGGATAAAACGTAAGAAAAATATCGATATCAATGAATTGATTCAGCATACCCACATAGAATTAGAGCATCCTTCAGAAGTGACTTTGGGTCTTCATTTAAGACGTTTTGGCGAGATTTTGGAAGCTGTAGAGCAAGAACTTCTTCCAAATCGTTTAAGTGATTATTTGTATACTTTAGCAGAAAAATATAATGCGTTTTTTAGAGATTGTCGTGTTGTTGGTGATGAAAAGGAATCGCAAAGACTTGCTTTAAGTGAATTGACAGGTCGTATTCTGAAAAAAGGCTTGGAGCTTTTAGGGTTACAAGTCATGGATCGCATGTAATCTTTTTAAGCTCTTTCAGGATTGAAAGAGCTTAATTTTTAATTATTTCTGTTTTGTTTTTCTCGAATGGAATTTCCTGCACATATTTTGGAACAGCATATCCAGGTAGAGATTCTTTTAATTTTTTATGTATTTCTAAACCGATTTCCTTTGGTACATAAAAATGGTGACTTCCTTCTACTTGATCTAGTTGATGAAGATAGTAGGGGATGATTTTATGATTAATTAGCGTTTCAAAAAGGCTTTTCAAATCTTCATAAGAATCATTAATTCCTTTTAACAGAACTGTTTGGGTCATTATTGGAATTTGAATGTTTTGTAGTTTTCGAATTGCATGAAGTACTTTTTCATCTAATTCATCCACATGATTGGTATGCAAAATAAAAAAAATGGGTTTGGAACAGTTTTGAAAAATAGTGATTAGTTTTTCTGAAATTCTTGAAGGAACACCAATAATATATCTTGAATGAATTCGAATTCTTTGAATGTGAGGAATTTCTTCGATAGCTTCAAATAATTTTTCTAGGGTGCTATCCAATAAGGATAAGGGATCTCCTCCGCTTAAAATTAATTCTGAGATGGAAGGAGTTTCTTTTAAATATTTTATTTCTTCATCAAATTTGTCATAATTTTCAGAATGTTTGAAAAATTTTCTAAAGCAAAATCTGCAATGCATTGCACAATTATTGGAACAAAGCAGTAATGCTCTTCCAAAATATTTATGAAGAATTTTTCCTTTTTGAAATTGATGATCTTCAACAGGATGTTTTACAAAACCATGATGAGAAATTGTTTCTTCTTCAGAAAAACAAAATTGTTTTTCTAAAGCAGAACTTCCTTTACTGATTTTATTTTGAATATGGGAAGGTATGAATTCTTTAAAAGGCATAAAAACACATCAAATAACAATTAATGATCTAAGATAATAATATTTGATGTTTTTTTTGGTTATTAATTTAATTATTTGAGGTGGTTAATTCTTGATCTTTAGTGATGTTTTCTGTTTTAACTCTTTCAATATTAGCGCCTAATGATTTGAGTTTGCTGACGAAATTATCATATCCTCGATCTAGGAAATCCACCTTTTCGATAGTGGATAAATTATTTGCGGTAAGAGCTGCGATTACGTAGGCAAACCCAGCACGAAGATCTGGAATTGCAAAATCATGTGCTTTTAAAGGAGTAGGCCCTTTGATAATCATGGAATGGGGATGGTTCATAAAAGCATAACGACAATTTTTTTGTCCTAGGCAGGAATTGAATAGATTTGTGTCAGCTCCCATTTTGTTGAGCATTTTGGTATATCCAAAACGATTTTCATATACAGTTTCATGAATGATGGATGTTCCTTTTACTTGAGTGAGCATTGCTCCAAATGGCTGTTGCCAATCTGTCATAAAGCCTGGATGTACATCGGTTTCAATAGAGAGATTTCCTTCAAGAGGTTGCTTATAAAAAAAACGGATCCCTTGTTCTTGAATTTGAACACCTGCTTTAATTTTTTTAAGTTGGAAAATAAAAGGAATTAATAATTGAGGATCGGCATTTTTTATAAATACGTCTCCTTTAGTTGCTAAAGCTGCGCAAGCATAGGAAACAATTTCGTTTCTATCGGGGATAATAGTGTGGGTAGTTTCTTCAAATTCATCTGAATATTCGATTTGAATTGTTTGATGTGAGTCCACAGTTATGTTACAGCCCATTTTTTGTAAAAAGATAATAAGGTCTACAATTTCTGGTTCGATAGCAGCGTTTTGGATAATTGTTTTTCCTTTTGCAGCAAGGGCTGCGAAAATAATGTTTTCGGTTGCTCCGACGGATGGGTAGCGAAGTTTTATTAAAGTTCCATTTAGTCCTTGTTTTGCTTCTGCAAGATAAACAGAATTTTTAGTCCCTGGTTGGTATTCAATATTAGCACCAAGTTTTTTTAAAGCTTCAAGGTGAATATCAAGAGGTCTATTTCCAAGTTGATCTCCTCCAACAGTTGGCACAGAAATGAGTTGATTTGTTCTGTTTAAAAGAGCTCCAATCATTAGTATGGGAATACGGTTAGCTCCAGAAAAACGATGAGATAGAAATGTTGATTTGAGTTCTTTGGTTTGGATTTCAACAATCTTATTTTCTTTATCCCAAACAACTTCGGAACCAATTTCTTTGCATAGCTCTAAAGTGATGGCAACATCAAAAATATTTGGAACATTGTGAAAAATGCATTTTTTATTTGAGATGATTGAAGCTACGAGTAATTTCGTTGTAGCATTTTTTGCTCCAGAGGCTGTAATAGTTCCTCTTAGAGGTGTTCCTCCGATAATATGCAACTTTTCGTTCATGTTGGTTCCTAATTTTTTTCAATAGCATACATTACTTAAAAAGAGAAAAAAAGGATTTTATTTTCAATGCTGTTTTGGCAGAATATGATTAAACATACCAAACCTTGAAAGGAATTATAATGAAGCAATATAAAACAGGCTTAGGACAAGATAGCCACCGTTTTTTATCTGAGGAAACAACAAAGCCATGTATTATTGGAGGAGT
>ERZ795053.7671-NODE-7671-length-10328-cov-4.913365_pt1 | contig 10328 bp, 7 predicted proteins | sample MGYA00375137_ERZ795053 | MGnify/ENA primary metagenome ERZ795053 (study PRJEB30182, sample SAMN05720284) | activated sludge metagenome | isolation source: Anaerobic digester | place: Hong Kong | collected 2014-12-17 ... | reverse complement strand
CCTGGCGTACAGTGATAGTTCAAAACCCTACGGTAGCTAGAAGGCAAGTATGGAGGTTGTTCAGCATGCTCAACCGATTGCCGTGAATCTTGCTTTGCTGATACGCAGAATGCGCCCACCGGTGTGCTTCCGCCCCCTTGCGGATCTGCACGTAGATCTGCCCCAATGCCTCATGGACCTTGCGAATGGTCGCCTCATCTTGCACGCTTCGTACGCACCCTGAGCCTGTCGCAGGGTGACATTGGTGGCTTCGATAGGCTCAGCCAATGTGAACTGCGTAAGTCCTCACTACGTCTGACGCCCGCGCGGACAGAGCGGGCTGGCATTAAAAGCACTGCCGAATTCGACGATGTCACGGATGCAATTGGACTATGCTTACGCCAGATGGCTGGCGTCGCTGCTCGGCAACCGGGCTGTTGACCCGGACAGTCCAGCCTGGGCGGCGAGTTCGACCAAGGTGCGGTTGGCATCCACATTGGTCAGATAAGAGTGGCGCAGTGCGTCATCGGTGATGCGCTGCGCCTGCGCGCGTACGTACTGATAGCCCTGTTGTAGGACGCCGGTGGCCCGTGGATCGTGCGCGGCCGCCAGCACTTGATAGCAGATCAAATAGTCGGCCGAGGTTTCCCACCAACTGTTCTGCAATGGCTGGGTAAGGTGGGGCAAAACTTCTTCAATCTTGGCCAGCGCTTTGGGTAGATCGCCGGTCGCTTGCCAAACGTGGGCCATTTTGGCCTTGCCGCTGACGGCTCGTTCGATCTGCTGGAGTGCCGTGTACCCTTGCTGCGCACTTTCATAGGCCGCTAGCGCTGCCTGCCATTGGTTTTGCCTGCGCTGCACTTCGCCTTGTAGGAAGTAGGTAAAAGCCTGCAAGCGCGTAGCCCCCAGCGGCTGGATGCGATTAAATAACAACTGGCAAACGTGATCCGCCTGAACCCACTCACCCAAGTGAAGATAGGCATAGGCCAGATTGCCCAGCAGCGTGGCTTCAGTGTTGTGACTACCACCCATCGCTCGGCAAATTTCCAGCCCCATTTGCGCATCGATGCTGGCCTGAACAAAGCTGCCAAGCTGCGCGTGTAATTCGCTGAGATACGATAAGGCATTGACGCCCAGAATCGGAATGCGCATCTGGCGGTAGAGATCGATACTCTGTTGGCAATAGGCGTGCGCCTGCGCCAAATCGCCTGCCGCCTGGTAGGCCATCCCCAAATCAAGGCAAACCAACCCTTCTAACAGAATATTGCGCTCTATGGCGCCCGTTGTCGTGGCTGTATGGTATAGCGCCAGCGCACGCTGTAGGTACGCCAACGCCTGCTCTGTCTGCCTGTTACCCAAACCGAGCGATCCGACACATTGCAGACTCTGCACTTCCAGGAGCGGTACAGCGGCCGCCTGCGCATGCACCAAGGCTTGTTCGGCGGCGCGCTGCCCACCAACCCAATCGCCGCGCAATCCATAAATCGTACAGAGCGTGAGATAAACATAGCTTTGCACAAGGTCATCGTCAAGCTGCCGCCCAACCGCCAGCGCGGCCTGGGCCAACTCCTCGGCTTTGGCAATTTGGCTCAGACGCCGACAAAAATGGAGCTGGTGGGCCTGCAGATGGGCGACCAGGCGCGCTTGTCTTGTTCCAGCGTCGGCACTTTGTGTGGGAAGGTGCTGCTGGACTTGCGCAATCGTGCGCGAAAAGTTGCTCTCCGCTTCATGATAGAGCCCCAGCAAGTCATAAAATTGGCGCAAGGGGTGCGCGCTGGCGGCCAGCAGCGCCCACTGCCCCTGGCCGGCTGCCCATTCCCAGGCTGTCCGCAGATTGTCGATGTCGTTCTGCATCCGCTGCAAGGCGGCTAGATCGTGGACAAAAACCCGGCTCTGTTCAATGAGCAAGGTCAGATAGTAGCGACAGTGGCCTGTGTGCAGCCGGTCTCTTTCGTCCGGCTGCGCCTGCAACTGCTCTGCGCCATATTGACGGATCAGCTCGTGCAGGGCGAAGTGCGGTTCGTCACCATCTTCGCCGCCTGGCGCCAACTGCACTAACGATTGATCCACGAGTGCATAGAGTTGCTCAGGCGTGGCGCCCATAATGGCGGCGATTGCCGCACTGGCAAAGGCGCCGTGGAAGATCGAACAGGCCGTCAAAAGGTGCGCCGTCTCTGGGGAAAGAAGCTGCCACGAATAATCTAGCATAGCGCGAAGGCTGCGATGCCGCGGCGCCAAATCGCGCTGCTTACTCTCCAGCACAGTATACGATTGCCGCAATGCCGTCAAGATTTGCCGACAGGTGTACGGCCGGATGCGCGCCGCCGCCAACTCAATGGCCAGCGGCATACCATCGACAAAACGGCAGATCTCAACGATCTCTACCTGATTGGCGGCCGTGATCTGAAATGTCGGGTTGGCGCGTTGGGCGCGTTCGACAAAGAGGGCAACGCTGCCGTAGGCCAGCGCCGCCGCCGGGGTGATGGTGGTTGCCTCTTGTGGGGGCGGTGTCGGTAGCCCTTTGAGCCGAACGATAACTTCAGCCTGAAGGTTGAGCAGAGACCGCGAGGTTGCCAGCACTTTCAATCGGAGGGTGCTTTGGAGCAACGCAACGAAGAAATCGGCCGCTTGTGGCAAGAGGTGTTCCACATTGTCAAAGAGCAATAAAAGCGCTTTGTCACGTAGATACTCGTGCAGCCGCCGGAGGGGCGGTTCCTTGCCGCCAAATTGCAGATCTAGCGCCCTGGCAACGGCTGTTGCCAGTTGGTCAACCACTGTCTCTGTCGCCGTAAGCCCTGCCAGGGAGACGAAGACAATCCCATCAGTAAAGGGCTGAGGTCGCCTGCTGATTTGTCCAACGCTTGCCGCGGCTGATTGATGCATCAACGCTTGTGCCTCATCGACAAACGATTGGGCAACAGCCAAGGCGATCCGCGTCTTCCCAATCCCACCCTCACCCACCACCGTGACCAGGCGATGCTCCGGAGACAACATGAGATTGCGGGTATGGGTGATATCGGCGCTGCGGCCGATTAAGTGGGTAAGTTGCCCAGGGAGATTGTGATAAAAAGGTGGAACCTCAGCACTCAATGGCGCCAGCGGGGTTGACGGCTGGTCAGCGCCCGGCCGTGACGGCTCGGCAGCGCACACAACTGGGGGTTCAATCAAGGCGCCCGTCTGAATCTGCTCGTAGAGTTGGATCGTTTGGGCATCCGGCTCCGCATCCAGTTCCTCAGCCAAGATCTGGCAACAGGCGTCAAAGTGTGCCAGCGCGGCGGCTTGCTGACCACTTTGGGCCAGCAGCAACATCTGCTGCCGATGGGCGGCTTCATCCCAGGGCGCCAGCTTGAGCAGTTGCCGATTGGTGGTCAACGCGACCTCGTAGTTGCCGGTCGCCTGCTGCCGTCGATAGAGCGTGGTAAAGCCCACCAACGCCAACTGATGCAGCCGTTCCCGCTCGCGTAAAGCCCACAGTTCAAAGTCGGCGGAGATGCGGGCACCCGTATACCCTTCGAGAAATTCGCCGCGATAGAGGGCCAGCGTATCGGCCAGGCGTTGCGTCTCAATCTCCTGTAGTGGCTGTTCCAGCACCTGACGAAAGGTGGTCACGTCACAAAAATAGGGGTTGGCACCGTCCAGCGCAATCGTATCGTCATCGACTTTCAAATAATCATCTAGTTGTCGACGCAGCGGGGGTAGGATATCGCGCAGATTTTTGCGTGCGATTGCATCATCCGTCTCGGGCCAGAAGAGCGTGGCCAGGGCGTCACGCGTCCAACCGCGCTCGGTGGCGGCCAGATAGATCAGTAGGGCTTGTGCTTTGCGCGTGCGAAAGCGCAGCGGCATTTGGTCGTCCAGAAATATCTCTGGTGTTCCTAAGAGGTTGATAGACAACATGTTTTCGATCTCAAAAAGTACAGATGAATCGGGATGCACTACGCGATCCGTTTTAGCGTAGTCAATTTCATCTCCTTGCGAAAACGAAATCCTAATTGCTCGTAGAGTTTCATGGCAATTTTATTTGTCGGCAATACATGGAGGAAGGGCACTTCTTGTCGTGCAACAATTCGTGCCGCAGCCAGCGTTGTCAGCGCGGTGCCATACCCTCGTCCACGGTAGTCCGGATGGGTGCAAATGGCGCTGATTTCGCAAAAGCCCGGCAGATGCACCCGCTCGCCGGCCATTGCGACCAACTTGCCATTTTCCCGCAGACCAATATAGTGACCCATTTCTACCGTGCGTCGCGCAAAGGGCCCCGGTTGTGCCAACCGAACGAGGTCCAGCATCTCAGGTACATCGGTTGTGGTCAGGGGGATTGCATTTAGCGTGATGGTGTTGCGTTGGGGGTGGTGTTTCAGCTCTTCGCATACCATCTGCCCTGTCGCGCTGGAGAGCACGACTTCCCAGCCGATCAAATTGGTTGGCAGTGAACCCGTCACAATGACCATGTCACCAAGGGGCACCAGCGCATTTAATTCGTGAAACTCTGTTGATTTATTTTCTGATAGCGCGGCTACCAGAAAGACATCGGGCTGATAGCGGGCGGCCGTCTCTCCCTTGATTGCCAAATGTTGATGATGGCTGCTGAGTGCATGCCATGCAGGATTATCAAGCAAAGCAACGTTCATCGTTTGCCCCATTCGTGTCTCAAATTTTGCCCATTCGTGTCTCAATTATCGTGCAGGGGGGATAGCTGCTCTATCAGTTGATCGATCTGGTCGCGGGTCTGTGCAGCGGCTGCCGGATGTTGACGTAGCTGCTGCAGCGTTGCTATTGTACAGGCAACGGTCTCACGATGTTGGGTGGCACTTTGTTGCGCTGTGTCAGTTTGGCGCAGTGCTAGGTAGGCCAGCCCAGCCTCCGCCTCTAGCGCAATGGGCATATGGGCTTTGGCTTGGGCATCAATCAACACTACTTGGAAATACTCCTGCGCCTCTGACCATGCATCCAGCCCAATCAGCGCCCAGCCCATGGTGGGCAGCGCGTGCACCCACCAGTTGGGCAGCCCCATTGCCCGACTTTCGGTAAAGAGGATCTTCGCGCGCCCATAGTCTTTGCACTGCACGGCTAGTGTACCCTCTTCCCAAAGAATGGGCGAAATGAGTATGCCACCGCCCAACGCTTCGGCCAATACCCGGCTCTCCATATAACGCGCTTTGGCTTCAGCGAAGTGACCTTGCAGTCGACTCGCTTCCCCCAGCATGATCAGGCCGGCTAGATAGAATTGATTGAGATGGTGCCGGCGGGCAATCTCAATACTCTTGTGCAAATGTTCTTCGGCCTGGCGATAGTTGCCACGTGTCAGGCAAATTCGTCCCAGGATCTTCTGGTCTGCGGCCAATCCACGTGCCCAATTGACCTGGGTTGTGAGCATCTGACTTGTTTTGATGCTTGTTTCGGCATCTCTATAGTTACCGGCGAAGAGATGGGCTTCACCAACGAGCTGATGAATGATTGCCTGCATCCAGAGCGCCTCAGTGGCTTGTGCTAATTGCAGCGCTTCTGTGATCAGCGCGAGCGAGCGTTGCGGATCACTCGTCCGCAGCGAAGCGCCCCAAAAGCCAAGCGCATAGGCCATCGCTGCGGTGTCATCTACCTCCTGTAAGATCGTACAGCTCAACGCATAGGCAGCTTGGGCTTGCGGCAACCGACCCAACCGCAAGCTCCAAATGCCCCAAAACATCTGCAAGCGACCAACCAGCAACGTTATAGGGGTGCCTCTTCTTTCCTGCTGTGTCACATACATGGGTTTCATGGCATTCAATGCCTGATTGCACAGGTCAATCGCATCCGCAAAGAAGCCTTGTTGTTCATAAAACCAGATCATTGCATTGATGCAGCCATTCAGTTCACGAACCATCCGATGGTCAACGGCGCGTCGCCATGCGGTACGTATATTGTCGAGATCCGCCTGGATCCGCTCGATGGTACGGCCATAGCTCGCGCCCAGCAAACCCTCTTCCATCTCTGCCAGGAATGTCAGATAGAAGTGGGCATAGCGCTGTTGGAGCATTGGTATCTGTTGTGGTTGCTCTTGCAGTTTCTGGGAAGCAAAAGCATGGATCGTGCGATGCAGAGTGAAACGATTTGTGCCGCTCTTGCTCACCAACGCTTGATCGAGTAAACGGCTCAGGAGTGATAGCGACGCGCCAGCAATCTCCTGTGCAGCTCTACCATGAAAAGAGCCGGGGAAAATGGTGAGCCGCGCCAGCAGCAGCTGTTCTTCCCGCGCGAGTAAACGCCATGAGCGCGCAAAGACAGCGCGCAGTGTCCGCTGTTCATGGGGGATGTCATGCATATCCGTGACTAGAAAGTCGAGGCTCTCGGTTAGCTCAACCGCCAGTTCATGACAATTGACGAACGGCAACATGCTGGTCGCCAGCTCGATGCCCAGGGGAAGCCCTTCAACTAGATGGCAGATCTGGTCAACGGGGGCGATAGTGGCGTCGGTGATGGCAAAATCTGGATCAAATTGTTGGGCTCGCTGCACAAACATGGCAATGGCTTCGCTTTCCTGCCATGTCACTGCTTCACCTGTCGATACCCGGTTGGTGACCAGCGGTTTTGTGTCTACCGGTTGCGCACCGGCACGATGCTGAACGCTTGCCAGCGAAAGCTTTTCGAGCAGCAGCAGATTTTCACCGCGTATCTTCAGCCGAATGCGGGAGGTGATGAGCACTTTGATTTGAGGCGATTGCTCCAGGAGGTCGAGCAGCACCTGCGTTCCCGCCACTAGGTGTTCGAAGTTATCTAAAATCAACAGCAATCGCCGTGGCTGTAGGTAGGCAAGCAGTTGTTTGGTGGATGACAATCTGACCTGAGAGGCCGTATTCAGTTGATCGGCAATGGCGCGCAGCATTGTTTCGCCGGTGGTTGCATTCGCTGCGACACTGACTGAAGAATCTTCCTGGCCGGCGAGATTGACATCCGCCAGTGGTATCCAAAAGATGCCGTCCAGGAAGTCCAGCTGTGGCGTTGCAATCAACTGCCGTCCCACAGCCAGCGCCAGTGCGCTCTTGCCCATGCCACCAGGACCTAAGATGGTCAAGAGCCGGCAGTCGTCCGCCGCTAAACGTGCTGTTGCTACTTCTAACTCTTTGCGCCGTCCGATAAAAGTGGCCAATGGCGTCGGCAGATTGTGGGGAATGGGCTTTGGGCAGGCCTTTGTTGCGCTTGGCATCAACAGGATAGCCGATGAAGTCGCGTGCGGCATAGTTGCACGCATGAAATGGGACTCATTGAATGTTCCCGCATGAATCTGCTCATAAAGTTGAACGGTCTCCTCATCCGGCTCGGCGTCCAGTTCCTCAGCCAAGATCTGGCAACAGGCGTCAAAGTGCGCCAGCGCAGCGGCTTGCTGACCGCTCTGAGCCAGCAGCAACATCTGCTGGCGATGGGCCGCTTCATCCCAGGGCACCAGCTTGAGTAACTGGCGGTTGGTGATCAGTGCCGCTTCGTAGGCCCCAGCCGCCTGCTGCCGTCGACAGAGCGTGGTAAAGCCCACCAACGCGAATTGATGCAGCCGTTCCCGCTCGCGCAGCGCCCACATTTCAAAGTTAGCGGAGATGCGGGCACCCGTATACCCTTCGAGAAATTCGCCGCGATAGAGGGCCAGCGTATCGGCCAGGCGTTGCGTCTCAATCTCCTGTAGTGGCTGTTCCAGCACCTGACGAAAGGTGGTCACGTCACAAAAATAGGGGTTGGCACCGTCCAGCGCAATCGTATCGTCATCGACTTTCAAATAATCATCTAGTTGTCGACGCAGCGGGGGTAGGATATCGCGCAGATTTTTGCGTGCGGTTGCATCATCCGTCTCGGGCCAAAAGAGCGTGGCCAGGGCGTCACGCGTCCAACTACGATGGGTGACAGCCAGATAGATCAGTAGGGCTTGTGCCTTACGGGTGCGGAAGCGCAACGGCATTTGGCCGTACAGACCAAATTCGGGTGTCCCCAATAGATTTAGGTATAACATGGGTTCATCCAGATTTCGCAAGTCTCCCTTATTTCAAAAATTTTCAGGGATAGTCAGGGATATGGTTTGAGATTATCCTTTCCATTGGCTCATATAGGCATGCGACTGAAATTGCTATCTTTCTCTCTGGGAAATTGTACAATTTCAGTTTGTCGCCCATATGAGCGTTTCCATTTTATCACATTCTCTAAAAAAGAGCGCCGCAAGTGCTGCCCCTGTAATTGACTCGCAATTCTCTGCGCAGTTTGATGTGGAGCATAGACGCTCATGTCCGAAATATGCAGGTAGGTCAGCGCCAGCCCTGCCTGTGCAAAGTTTTGCAGATGAGTGAGATCGGCGTCTTGCGCACAGCGCAGGGCTTGTTGAAAATGGGACAATGCTTGATCATACATCGCTTCGTCGATAGAGAGCTTGCCCCAGTAGTGGTGGATAAAAATTTGGCGTACTTTATTATCAAGCGATTCTGCCAAGGTTAGTGCTCGGCACAAATCGGCCACACCGGTTTCTCTATCTCCCAGATAGATCTCGGCGACCCCCTGGGTGTATAAGCTAAAAAGCAGTTCGACCTGCATCCCTGTCCGCCGTGCCCGTTCGCCAAAGTCGACTGTAAGCTGACGTGCTTCTGCAAAGTTCCCTAGTTGCAAGTTAGCCCAGATCATATTGCCCTCGATATTGTACACGTCAATGATGTGGCCGCTCGCCTCGGAGAGCGCTTTCCCCTGTTGCGCAGTACGCAATGATGCCTCCCAATATCGAGACGGTGCTTTACAGCCATCCAGATATTGAGGAGGCCGCGTTGATTCCAATTCCCGACGAGGAGATCGGCAATCAGATCAAAGCCTTTGTGGTGCTCCGGAATGGCCAGGAAATGACTCGCAATGCGTTTGATGCCTTCTGCGCTGCCATTTGCCCAAATATATGGTGCCCCACCAGATGGCGTTTTGCGCGGCGCTGCCCAAAACATCAACGGGCAAGATCGACAAAGTGCAGTTGCAATCATAATGGCTATGTGGAGCATCGATAAGTTCATCCCACGTTCATGCCACATTCATCCCACAGAAGCCTGCTAGAGTAAGCCATCAAGTTCGTAGATCGACTGTTGAAGGAGTCACTAGCATGGCTTTGGCCTTTCCATTCGCCGTGGCCGCCGGCGCGGCCACGGCGTTTGCCGTCAGAAAACGCAAACAGCCCCGGCTGATCGATGTGATTAGTCAGCGTACACCGGCGCAAACGCCGCTGGTCGAGCACCTGATGCGGGGGCCGGTGCCTTACCCTGCGCAAATAGGCCACATTGTAAAAATCTTCATCGGATCTGCCCCCACAAGCGAGGCCGAGCAACAGGCGCTCGCCGAACTGAAGCGCGTGGCAATCGGCGCCGGCTTGGCCGTGGGGGGCTTCTTCTGGTCTCCACTGCAAATTGCTGGTGTACTCTGTCTGCTGCCGACGATGAAGGAAGTTTTCATCGCAGCGTATCGCCACGTTGTGCATGAACGGCGCGCTACTGGTGACCTCCTGTCGGCGGTCTTCTTGGCCGCGGCATTGGGCGGTGGCCTCTGGTTCCCGTTGAATGTTGGGGGCCTCTTTTTGGTGTTGACCAAGTGGCTGGCAGTCAAGACCGAGGATCAGTCGAAACAGGGGATTATCGACCTCTTTGGCCAGCAGATCCGCTCGGTCTGGCTGCTGGTGGATGGCACGGAGGTCGAAGTGCCGGTGGAGCGGGTGCAGCCCGGTGACCAGATTGTGATCCATGCCGGGCAAATGGCGCCGATGGACGGTCTCATTGTCGCGGGCCACGCCTCCATCGACCAGCACATGTTGACCGGCGAGGCGCAACCCGCGGAAAAGGGACCGGGCGACCGTGTGCTGGCCGCCACGATTGTCCTGACTGGCCGCATCACCGTCGCAGTCGAAAAGGCGGGCGAGGCGACGACCGCGGCGCAAATCGGGCGCATCCTCACCGATACCAGTGACTTCAAGGAGAGCCTGGTCGCCCGCGCCACCGAATTCAATGACCGCATGGCCCTGCCCTTCCTGCTCTTTGGCGGGTTGACTCTGCCCTTTATCGGTCTGGATCGGGCATTGGGCGTGCTCACGGGGACGCCGGGCTATCGCATGGTGCTCTATGGGCCGTTGAGCATGCTTAGCTATCTCCATCTGGCTGCGCAACAGGGCATTCTGATTAAAGATGGGCGCTCGCTCGAGTTGTTGCAGGAGGTCGATACGGTTGTCTTTGACAAGACCGGTACGTTGACGCTCGACCAGCCCTTTGTCAGCGGGATCTACGCCAGTGCAGGCTTTTGTGAAGAGACGGTGCTCACCTACGCCGCCGCCGCGGAAACCAAACAGAGCCACCCAATTGCCCGCGCCATCTTAGAGG
>ERZ795053.7670-NODE-7670-length-10328-cov-5.070671_pt1 | contig 10328 bp, 7 predicted proteins | sample MGYA00375137_ERZ795053 | MGnify/ENA primary metagenome ERZ795053 (study PRJEB30182, sample SAMN05720284) | activated sludge metagenome | isolation source: Anaerobic digester | place: Hong Kong | collected 2014-12-17 ... | reverse complement strand
CCTGCGTTTCAACATCTACTGCGTGCATTCCGCGCACAGGCCACGACTGTTTATGCGGTCGGCGGTGTTGTGCGTGATCATTTGCTGGATCGGCGGGATAAATTAACCGATCTCGATCTCATGGTTACGGAGCCGGCGCTCCCCCTCGCGCGCGCCGTTGCCAATCAACTGGGCTGGGCTTTTTACCCATTAGATGAACTGCGGGATGTCGCTCGTCTCGTCTTTACCGCGAATGCGGCAGCACCATTGGTCTGTGATATCGCGCGCGTACGGGGTGGTTCACCCGAGGGTGATCTGTTGATGCGTGACTTTACGATCAACGCAATGGCCTTTGCCATCGAGCAAACGGGCGAAGCTACGCTGCTCGATCCTAGCGGCGGGCAGGCCGATTTGCAGCGCCATCTGGTACGGCGTGTTTCAGCCGCGAGCCTGGCCGACGATCCCGTTCGCCTGTTGCGGGCAATTCGCTTTGTCGTGCAACTGGGCTTTACCCTTGATGAGGCCACCCGTCTCCAGATCAAGCAGATCTGCAGCACGATCACGTTGGCAAGTGCCGAACGGATCCGCGATGAGCTTTGGAAGATGTTGGCGAGTGACTTGCCGGCACAAGCGCTCCAGGGGTTACAGGATGTGGGTCTGTTGGCGCATGTCTTGCCTGAAGTGGCCCAAATGACTGATGTGGCGCAATCTTATCCCCATTTTGAAGATGTTTATCGACACACGCTGCGTGTCATGCAAAATGCTGCGCAACTACGCAATTGGATCCTAGGACAACCGTTGCCCGGTGCTGAGAACGCCGGTTTACAGGTCGAGCAGCCGGGAGCGTTGGGGGATCAGCACCCCGAAATGGCGCAGTGGACCGAAGCCCTTACTCCCTATCTGATCCCATTGCGTCGCCACATGCGTGAGCCGCTCGCAGGTGGGCGCAACCGAGCAGAATGGCTCGTCTGGCATGCAATGTTGCACGACATTGGCAAACCAGTCGCGCGCACAGAAGAACCACAGCCCAACCGGACAATCCGTTACCGCTTTTTTGAGCACGAGCGCTATAGTGCAGAGATGGTGGAGGAGCGCCTCACCGCGCTACGGTTTAGCAAGCCGGAAGTTGCCCTTGCACGGCGCGTGGCGCAGCATCACATGCGCCCCCATCTGCTGAGTTCCGGCTTTCCGGGCCAATCACTTAGCCGACGGGCCAAATATCGCTTTTTGCGTGATACCTTTCCTGGTCAACTAAACAGTGCGGTAAACAGTGCGGATCCGGCCGTGAGCGACGGGATCGATGTACTCTGTTTGGCAATCGCCGATTACCAGGCGACTCACCGTCATGCAATCGACGCCGAAACAACTTATCTTAAACATGCCAAAGAAATACTCGCCTATGCGTTTGAGAGCGATGGCTTTAGCCAAGTACGCCAACAGACGCTGGTCGACGGTCGTATGTTGATGGCGACACTCGATCTCCCTCCCGGCCGTCGGATCGGTGAGTTGCTTGCCCAAATTCAGGAAGCGCAGGCTGCCGGCGAGATCGACAGCGCAGAGGCAGCCCTCACCCTTGCAGCAACCTGGTTGAACGACTCAACCACGGCTACCGTATAGATAATCATAGATAATCTCATTGCAAAGTCGCACAGCTTCTTGTGTACCCCCCCAAGGTGCAACTTTGCAACGGGTTGTCCATTAGAATCTTCATGAGCATGACACCTTGTCCCTATCTCGTCAGTGAAGATCCCAGCGGACGCCAACGCGCGCCGCAACCCTATCCGAGCTTTGAAAACAGTTGCCTGGCAGCAGCGCGTAATCACTCGCTACTGTTGGCCGATCAGGCTACCTTTTGCTTGTCCGGTGCTTGTCATATTTGCGAGCGCTACCAGGCCGCCATGGCCGGAGAACAAGCATCCGCTCCTGAGCCGACGGCGGCACAGTGGCAGAAGCCCCCCTCCGTCAAACCTGCTGTCGGCGCCGCCATCCCGTCTCAGGCAGTTGCGAATGAGATGCCCTTTTTGGATGAAGATCCTTGGGTAGGTACGGCCGGTGCACCGGAAGAATTCACCGCAACGGGCACGCCTTGGCAACAGGTCTCGACACGTTGGTATAGTTGGGCCGCAGCCGCACTGCTCTTCTTCGCTGTGCTCAGCGTGGGTGGTGTCTTTGCGGCTTACACCGGATGGCAACTGGCACTGGACAAACTGGCAACCGCGCGAGCAGGCCAGGTCAACACCTTGGCCAGTGCCCCCGTTGAACAAGTCCAGCCCCAGTTCATTGTCATGACGGCAACCGACGAACCGCAGGTGATCACACTTCCCACCACATCGGAACCGGTAGTCGCCCCGCGTAGTGGACTCGACGCAAAGCAGAGCAGTGACAACGAACCGCAGGTTCCCACTGGCTATCCGCCGGCGGTTACCGCAACACCAGTTGTCGTGGTGCCGCTGCCGCCGACCGCCCAGCCGAGCAGCGGTCAACAAGATAGTACAGTCCAGGAGGATGCGGGCCAACAGCCCCAGCCCACAGCGACGCTAGCATCGATTGAACTGCCGGCAGTAGAGAGCACGCCAACGCCTGTTCCCATTATCAACGTGCAGGTTGCCGTGCCAACGCGCCGCCCCACACCGGAATTTGATATTCCCACCAGCACACCCGAACCACCACAGCCCACGCCGACTGAAACGCCGCTGCCGATCCTAGGCACACCCATTGTCGTCTTTGCGGCCGATGAAACAACTATTCCTCCGGGGGAGTGCACCCACGTTCGCTGGCATGTGGAAAATGTACGCGCGGTCTACTACGAAAGCCTCCCCGCGTTTGGCGATGGGAGCAAGGAGGAGTGCCTGGACGATGAGGCCGATAGCTATGCGCTCACCGTCACCTTTGCCGATGGCCAGACCAAGATCTACACAACGACCGTTGGCATTCTCTGGCCCACGCCAACACCAAGCATAACGCCGAGTTTTACACCGGAAATCCTCCCAACCGAGACGTGGACACCGATACCGCCGACGGCCACGCCAACACCCAATGTGATCTATGGGGCCAAATTGGAGATCAATGGAGAGAATCCCTACCGATGCAGTGTGGGAACGCAGTGCAATATAGGTGTATTGGCAACGAACACAGGTGATTCTCTTGATACACTGGCCATTGAAGTGCTCGAGACCGGCCCGTGGCCGGTCACAGTCTGTAGCCAAATTGGCACCTGTAGCAGCCAGCGGCTTGTCATCGCCAATGTGGGGCCACAGAACACGGTATTTGTCACGCTCCAAATCACACCACCAGCGGAAAGTGCCGGCCAGACTACAGCCTATCTCCTACGTGCGGTTAGCGATGGCTCTGGGGGCAGCGTTACCTCGCAGGTTATCGAGTTGATGGTAGAGAGCACCGAATAGTATCAATTTGCTCTGCAAGAACCATGAGTGAGTAGCCGATTGCCAGTGGTAGATTGCAATATATTCATGGTCTTCGCAACCGCAAATGTGATAAGTATCTTTACGAACTAACGCAGGCGGCGTATCAGGAGATGCGCACAATACATTGGTGCGCTGACTGATTTCTCAATAAGCACAAACGCACAAATCCGGAGAGTTTGTTTTCGTGTGACCATTGATCCCGTGACACCACCATCCTCAATTCGATGCGAATCGGACTTACGCATCCAAACTAATCGCTTCTCAGCAAAAGATTCGTGGTACTACTCGTCTGTTTAACTCGTGACCATGCCCCAAATCTTTTACTGAACATCTATACGAATATATCATTGTTATATAGTTGCGCTCTGGTAATCCGCTCTTGTGCGTACACCGTAGCAAATAGAAAGTACTGAGTAATTTACTGATGGACCTACTGTTGGTTATCGCCGTCATCATTCTCTTAATTGCCATCAATGGATTCTATGTCGCAGCAGAGTTTTCAACGGTCAGTGCCCAACGCTCACGCTTGGCGCAAATGGCTGATGAAGGGAATCGAGGGGCAGCGCGCATTCTACGCATTGTTGAGGATGCTCACTATTTGGATGCCTATATTGCGGCCTGTCAACTAGGGATTACACTCTCCAGCCTGATCTTGGGCTTTTATGGCCAGGCGCGGTTAGCCCTGTTAATTGAACCCCAGCTCGCCCGCTTGGGGGGGAACGCCGGCGTCATCGCCCAATCTGTTTCGGCTACCTTTATTCTGTTGTTCCTCACGATTCTTCAGGTCATCTTTGGTGAGTTGACGCCAAAAAATATCGGTCTGCAGTATCCTGAGAAATTGGCAATTGGGACTTCGGTGCTGATGGAAATTTCTCTCAAACTCTTCCGTCCCTTGATCTGGATCTTCAATGGTAGTGGTCAACTAATTCTCAAAGCCATGGGCACCAATCAAGTGGCCGAACATGCCCACATTCACTCCCCTGAGGAGATCATGTTCATGGTCGAAGAGAGTAGTGCCGGCGGTGTGTTGGATCAGGAAGAGCGCCGGCTTTTGGTCAATACGCTACAACTGCGCAATGTGACAGCGCGCAAAGTGATGATTCCGCGCAATCGCATTGTTGCTGCGGCAGCCGATACACCTTGCAATGAACTGTACCAGCTCTTAAGTGCTTCCCCGTATTCGCGTCTCCCCCTCTACCATGAAACAATCGATGAGATCATTGGCCTCGTCCATCTGCGTGATCTGATGGTTCTGCAATATTTGGGCACAGACCGCGGCGGCACAGAAGACGCAGCAACGGCGCTACCGAAGGCAATGCAGACGGCGCAGCAGGCCGGTATCGTGCACAATGTTGAGTATGTCCCCGATTCCTTACTAATCGAGGATATTATGGAACTGATGCAACAGAAACATACGAACGTTGCGGTTGTCGTTGATGAATATGGTGGGACAGCCGGCATGATCACCTTTGAAGATCTGATTGAAGAGATCATTGGCGAATTTCACGATGAATTTGATACGGAAACACCGGCACTCGTGCTACACGAAAATCACCGCATCCATGCACGCGGAAATGTGCTTATTGAGGATCTCAACGATTTGTTGGGAATTTACTTGCCCACGGAGCACGTTGATACGATTGGTGGCCTGATTAGTAGTGAGTTGGGGATCATCCCTCAAAAGGGGCAGGAAGTAACCATCGGTGACATCACACTCTGTGTTGAACAGATGGAGCAGAATAGTGTCACCGAGGTCAGTTTTACCATCACGCCCACGCAAGAAGAAAGGCTAGAAGCCCATCTCCTATGACTGAAATCGTCGTACCGCTACTTATTATCTGCGTTTTAATTCTCGTCAATGGCATCTTTGTGGCAGCAGAATTTGGCATTGCTGCTTCACCACGAGCGCGCATTGCCCAAATGGCCGAAGGAGGCTCGGCGAGTGCGCAGCACGTGCTGCGCGTTTTACGTGAGCCCTCATTGCTCAATCGCTATATCTCTACGGCCCAGATTGGTATCACGATTGCCAGCCTGGGCTTGGGTATGTACGGCGAACATGTCGTTGCGGAGTGGTTACTAGGACCACTGGAGCATCTGGGCTGGATCGGTGTGACGGCAGCTCATACCCTGGCGACTATTCTATCGGTGACGGCGCTCACCTATCTCCATGTGGTGGTAGGTGAGATGGTACCCAAGTCACTGGCGCTCCAGGCACCGGCACGAACAGCGGTGGCACTCACCGTAACGATGGCGATTGCCGAGCGCATCTTTCTACCGTTGACCCTTTTTCTGAACAAAATCGGTGACCTGATTCTCAAGCTCCTGGGCATCAGTGCAGATACAAGTGCCCGCCTCATTTCCTCCGCCGAATTAGAATATATTGTGGGTGAGAGCGCGGAAAAAGGGCTACTTGATCCAACAGAACAGATTTACCTAGAAAATGTCATTGACTTTAGTGAACGGTCGGTCTTTCAGGTGATGACACCACGAACACGCATGGCAGCCCTAGAAGCCACCGCCAATCTTGATGAAGTAATCCGCTTTGTGCAGGATAATCAACATTCGCGCTATCCGGTCTATCAAGAGGATCGTGATCATGTTATTGGCGTACTCCACATCAAAGATCTAGCCCGTTGGCTGCAACAAAATGCGATCGATGGGGATATTGTGTCACAGGCAAAACCCTTCCTTCTCGAGCAGTTGATCCGGCCGGCGTTTTTCGTGCCGGAGTCGCTTGCGCTGGAGCAGATGCTTGACTATTTTCGTCAGGAACATGTACAGATCGCCATCGCCGTTGACGAATTTGGCGGCACAGCCGGGTTGGTCACGCTGGAAGATTTAGCGGAAGAAATTATCGGCGAGATCCAAGATGAATCCGATTTTGAAATTCCACCCTTCAATGAAGTCGATGAGCGGACGCTACGGGTACGTGGGGATCTGCTGCTCGACGAATTGAATCAACACTTTGAGCTCGATCTGGAACATGCTGAGGCGGAGACCGTTGGGGGCTTAATCATGGATGCGCTGGGACACGTCGCGACACCAGGCGAAAGTGTGGAGTACGCTGGGATCCAATTTGAAGTGGAAAGCACGGAAGGGCTGGCGGTTGAAACTGCGTTGGTCTATCTACCCCGGCCCGAGAATGGGAGCAATGGGGAGAATGTCCTCCCGGAGGACGGGATCCACGGCGTTACGGCGAGGACAGATGATGAAACAGCCCAAGCATAGCGGAATGAATGCCGAGGAAATTGCCAAAAAAATTCGCGAGACCGTACAGCAGGTTCAACAGGGCATCGAGGCGGTGCCGCTTCGTAACGCCGATCACGAGACGGTGGTACAGGCCATCCGAACCCTGGCACGTAATCGGGTAAGCGGTACGTTGCGGCAGTTGCGGGCCCTCCATGGCCTAAGCTATGAAGATGTCGCGGCCCAAACCGGGCTATCGAAACAGGTGCTCTTTGACATCGAGTACAAAGAACGCCGCCTTTCACTGGAAGAATTGCGCGTGGTTGCCCTCTGCTACCATGTAAGTGAAAGTGATATTTTGGGCGTTGATATGCTATAAGATTGATATGTGATAAGAATGGAAAGCTGATGTTACCCCGTTTGGAGGCACAGGTCGCCGTCGCCAAAATCAACAAGTATGCTTCATCCGAAAGCGGTGATACCGTTGAACTGATCGAACGTCCTCACGGTGGGATCAGCATTGTGATGGCCGATGGGCAGCGCAGTGGACGCAGTGCAAAAGCGATCAGTAACATTGTGGTTCGCAAAGCAATTAGTCTGATCAGTGAGGGCGTGCGCGATGGTGCTGTGGCCAGAGCCACGCACGACTACCTTCTCTTGCAGAGAGGTGGGAAAGTAAGCGCAGAACTCCACATCATCAGTATTGATCTGGTTACAGGGACACTTGTGATTAGCCGCAATGCACGCTGTCCGATTCTATTGCGACGAGCAGACGAATTTCAGTGGCTGGATACGGTAGCCAATGCGGTTGGTATTCATCGTAATACCAAGCCGGCCATTACAGAGTTGCAGTTAGAAGAAGCGCTGACGCTTGTGGCATTTACCGATGGGGTATGGGGCGCCGGTACGTACTTCGGCAATAAACTAGACCTACCAACACTGCTGACAGCCGTTGATCCCGATTGTTCGCTTGATGCACAAATCATCGCCGATACCATTCTCAAGCAGGCAATGGAACTCGATCAAATGCGCCCGAAAGATGATGCGTCCGTTCTCGTTATCCGCCTCGTTGACAACCATAACAGCGACCATGTGCGCAGGCTCTACATGCGTTTTCCTGTGTGAGATGGTGCGGCTTGTCGGTGAAGTACGTAGTAAGGGGGACCATGAGCATAGAGGATGAGTACCATGAACTTCCACTGATCAAAGTAGTCGGAATCAGTGCGAGCGGGAAATCGACTTTGGTGAAAGCACTACGCCAACGGGGTTACCGTGCACGGCCCGTGAGCCAGGAACATAGCAATGTTCCCAGTTTGTGGCAACAATTTGAAGAACCAGAAATTTTGATCCATCTGGATATCGTTTTGGAGGCCCAACAGAAGCGGCGGCCAGATGTCAGTTGGGATCAGCGTGCATTGCGCGAGGAGAAGGCACGGTTGGCAGAAGCACAAGGGCACGCAAACTTAAAGATTAACACATCAGACCAAACATCCGAGTCCGTCTTGAAGATTGCGTTGACCTTTCTTAAACAGGAAAGGGTTCGCCACGCCGACCATCCCCTGCCCCCTATCCGAGCCACCGGCAGCATGTTGCCGCAAGAAGATATTAAAGAGGAGACAGAAGAGAGCGTCCAGGCGCCGAAACGATCAAAAAAGCGAAAGAGGCATCGCCCACGGAAACCGTAGCCACACCACATACTGTCGGCAACGGCATGTGCGTTTGCGCCCAGCAATCAGGCGGTATCGCACGAATTGTGCAAGTCGCGATTGGTTCCGAGGACGGATAGGCGATCTACACGAGTTTCGGCATACCACCATCAGTCACCGGCAAAGTGCACTTCTTGCACATAGGGGTTGGGGCGGGATGTCGCCAGACAACGAATGAGATTCTTCCCTTCGGCCAGTGCCCGTGTCATAGCGGAACGGGCAGCCAGTGATTGGCGAGTGAGCGGCGACACAGCAAGCCGCGCTCCGGCAAAACGGCGTGCCATCTGCTTATACGAAGTTCGCCTTGATGTGTGGATGGTGCGACTCACCAAGTTACGAGGGAGTGCGTGTAGAGGAAATTTCAACGTGCTGCTAACGCCTAAGTCCAGGTGCCATGGCTCACGATGCTCACCAATTGCAGTGCGCAATGGGGTTGTGGTCGGTGTTTGTAGCCATGCCCCATCCCACTCCGTTGCACCCTCGGCGCCAATTTCTTCGCCCATCGATGCTTCACTATGCGCAAAGAAGCGGCGACCATACCAGATGGCGCCTCCAACAATGGCGGCAAGTGCAACAACGCCGACAAGTTGAAGCCCCCGTTCGAGCTGCGTGACAAGACCTGCACCGTGGTAACCTAAATTCACCATCAACAAGGTCCAAAGCACTTCAATTGATAAAACAAGGGGAAACCATCTACGCCAGGGAACCCGTGCCAAGCCGGCAGCGACCAGCGTGGGAACAATTAGTCCAATCGCCAACTTAGATAGCGCTATCAGTTTTGTTGCGTGGCGGTGCATCTCATGTTCCAGCCGATCCACATGGTGATGACGGAGACCAAACCAACTGCCAAACCGATGGATTCGTTTGAGATCACTCACATAGCCAACTGAATACCACAGACAGTCCCCCACCACATTGCCGAAGAAGGCCGAGGCAAAGACATAACGAATATCCAAAATCCCGGTTGCTGCCGCAGCAGCACCGATCAATGTGCTGACAGGGCCCTCAGTTGCTACCAAAAGAGCGAGAAGCAGATAGCTCCACCAGCCTAATTCTGGCCACCCACCACTGTGGATCGTCGCCCAACACTCACGAGTCGTTTCCCAAAACAATTCCATATATCCCATTGGCTACACACTCTACCGCTTACGTTTTCTCAGACTTTAGACTTAGGGGGTTGCTGGCACGTAGCGGCCCAACAACAGCGCGCTGATTGTACGTGTTCTTTGGAAAAAAACGCAAATCTGATCCAAACCGATTCACCATTATACCTAATTTCTACCCAATGGCACATTACAATCCGCTTAAAATTTCTCGATATTTTCCTTGATTTTATTCCATGTAAATATGCTCCCGGTATTTGTGATAATTTTGACAATCGCGCACAGGTGTGCTATATTCAGCCCTATTGATGATGCCAAGCAATTGATGTACTACGATAAAGTTTGAACAAAAACGTTTGAACGAAATTAACCCTGTAATCACAACCTGTAATTCGTTAAGAACCTATCCAAAATTCGGTTTTGGCCCTAGGGACCGGAGAATTTGCGGATAGGCACAAACTGAGAAGCGGCGTTTTCTATACGAGCACCGAATGCCGGTTCTTCACTTGAGCGAAGTATCGATCGAATAAGCCAAAGGAGTCCGGACTGACATGGCGACTATTTTTGAGACGACCGGTGATGAGCGCGAGCAGCGCATTGCCGAACTTAAACAAAAAATGCAGGAGAGCGCCAAACGTAAGCAGGAGCAGGCCGCAGCCGCAGAACAGGAAGAAAGTACAACCCCTGTCACGACAGATACGGCGGCCACCGCTGAAGCAACAGAAACTGCAGAAAGTCCAGTAGCAGCAGAGGTCACAGCCCCCCAAGCAGAGGCAGCAGATAATGTGCCCGTTGCGGCGAGTAGCCCGGTAGCAGCAGCGCCGGCAGCCGTTGTCGCGGCCCCAGCCGAAGTCGTTGAAGTGGAAGAAGTGGATGATGGCCAGGCAGCGCTGACCCGCCGTGAATTTCTCACCTATGCGTGGGGCGCG
>ERZ795053.7668-NODE-7668-length-10329-cov-17.989196_pt1 | contig 10329 bp, 6 predicted proteins | sample MGYA00375137_ERZ795053 | MGnify/ENA primary metagenome ERZ795053 (study PRJEB30182, sample SAMN05720284) | activated sludge metagenome | isolation source: Anaerobic digester | place: Hong Kong | collected 2014-12-17 ... | reverse complement strand
AAAAGTTGACGCCTGGTTCAGTGCTTTGAGCAGCGCGGGGGCGGCAGCCAGCCCGCTGAAGCGGTTAAACTTTTCCATCATGGGCTTGCTGATATTGGCAAGGGCCATATAGATTCCATGTATTAATCCGAAAATCAGGAAGTTCCATTGGGCGCCATGCCAGAAGCCCACCAGGGTGAATGTGATGATCAGGTTCAGGTTAAGGCGCCAGGCAGCTGTTTTGCCCCTGAATCTGGAGGGCAGCGAGAAGTAGACGTAATCCCTGAGCCAGGTGGTGAGGGTAATGTGCCAGCGGTTCCAGAAATCAGCCACCGACCGGGCTGAGAAAGGCCGGTTGAAGTTCCGGCTCAGCCTGAAACCCATCAGCCGGGCGGAACCAATGGCAATATCAGTATACCCGGAAAAATCTGCATATACCTGGATAATCAGCAGGGGGAGTGCGATGGCGATCTGTATACCGTGAAAGTATTCAGGTTGTCCGTATACCGGCTGTACCAACATGGCAATGCGGTCGGCTATCACGATTTTCTTGAACAACCCCCAAAGGATCAGCCGAAGTCCTGAAGCGAAAGCAGCCGGATCGAAGGCGTGTTCCTGCCGGAACTGCGGCATCAGGTTGCGCGCCCTTTCGATGGGGCCGGCTACCAGCTGAGGAAAGAAGGTGACATACAAGGCAAAAATTCCGGCGTGTTTTTCCGGTTTTGTAACTCCCCTGTATACATCGATAACATATCCCAGCGTTTGAAATGTGTAGAATGAAATCCCGACAGGGAGCAAAATGGCATAATACGGAATTTGTCCGGGAAGCCCCGTCAGATCCGACAATCCGGAAATCAGTCCGGTGAAGAAGCCCAGGTATTTGAATATGAACAGCATGCCCAGATTGACGGTCAGGGCAGCCCAGAGCCAGGGCTTCTTCCGCTTTTTAACGGTGTGGGCTTCCATGCCCAGGGCTGCATAATACGAAACGGCGGTGGCGGCCATCAGCAGCAGCACATACTCCACCTTCCACATGGCGTAAAACAGGTAGCTTGCCGCCAGCAGTAATATCCAGCGCCATTTTCCCGGAAGCGCATAATACGCCGCTACGGTGAGCGGAAGAAATATCAGGTATCCGATGGAATTGAACAACATGTGGCCGGCGCATTGTGCCGGACAAAAGTAGGGAAAATGCAGTTTTTCGGCGAATTTATTCCAAAATCGTCCGGGCGGTTGGCAGGGGGTTCCCGGATAAACACTTACGGGTCAATCTGATTTTTGTGTTACTTTGCGCCTGAAAACGGAGATACCCGGCTGCCGGGATCTGAATCCGGCGCTTTACATAACCTGTGCATTATGAGTACGCCCAAGAAGAGGAGCAAACCCCTGACTTCCAAACCGGAAAAAAAGGCAAACACCCGATCGTGGGGCAATCTGCCTTATCATCTTCTGATCACGGCATTTGCGTTTATTCTATACGGAAACACCATCAATAACCGGTATTCTCTCGACGATGTCTATGTTACCGGAAAGAATCCCCTCACCCAGCAGGGCATCAGGGCCATCCCCGCCATCTTCTCATCGTATTACATCAACCTGAATGCCGAGGAGGGCGGACAGCACAACTTCGGTTACCGCCCGCTGGCCAAAGCCACTTTTGCCCTTGAGTGGCAGTTTTTCGGAGAGAATCCCCACGTGAGCCATTTCTTAAATGTCCTGCTTTACGCCCTTACCGGAATCCTGCTGTTTATGCTGTTGCGGCGGCTGCTCGGAAAATATCATGTGTTGTTACCCTTGCTTACCGTGATGTTGTTTCTGGCGCACCCCCTGCATACCGAAGTGGTGGCGAGCCTGAAGAACAGGGAAGAGCTGCTCAGTTTTCTGGGAGCCCTGCTTTCGCTGAAATACTTTCTGAGATTTTACGATTCAGGTAAAAAGATTAACATATTGTGGGGTACCTTGTTTTTTGGGCTGGGCTACCTGTCCAAAGCCAATGTGATGACCTTTCTGGCGGTGATTCCGCTGGTGTTTTATTTCTTTACAGATGTCAGACCCCGTCAGATATTGCTGATGCTGATTCCGTTGCTGCTGGTGCTGGCCGTTGCGGTTGTGGTGCCAAGAATTTTTCTGGGTGAGACCACCCGTTCCCTGCAGTTTATCGAGAACCCTTTGCTCATGGGCGCCTCCCTTGCCGAGCGTCTGGGGACCTCCATGATGGTGATGCTGTTTTACCTTCAGAAACTGGTTTTCCCCCATCCGCTGGGGTTCTACTATGGATTTAATATGATTCCCGTTACCGGTCTGGCAAACCCGATGGTATGGCTTTCGCTGCTGATCCATTTAGGGTTGCTTGGATTTGCATTGTGGAAGATCAGGGAAAAACACCTGCTATCATTTGCCATACTTTTCTACCTGGTGAATATTTCGCTGTTTTCCAACCTGATTGCTCCTCCCACGGGAATAGTGGCGGAGCGCTTCCTCTATATTGCTTCCCTGGGGTTTGTACTTGCGCTGGTTTACGGGATATTCAGGATTTTCGGCCCGGTTACTGCCGGAGAGCAATTGCCGGCCAGCGTGAAGAATTACGCGGTACTCATTGCGGTGATTCTTGTCATCCCGGCTACCGCCAAAACCATCGACCGCAACCGCGACTGGAAGGATGAGCTGACCCTTTATGCCGCGGATATGCCCTATCTGGAGCAATCGGCTAAAGCTAATTTTATCTATGCTACCAATCTGCGTTCTTCGGTAGTGGAAAGGCTGAAATCGGGCGTGCCGCGGCAGCAGATTGTTTCTGATGCCCGGATTTGCATAAAGCATTTTAAACAGGCAACCAGGGTGTATCCTGCCTATGCCGATGCCTGGAATAACCTGGGTGAGTCATTTCTGCTGCTGCTCAACGAGTCCGATTCGGCGATACAGTACTTTGAAAAAGCCGTGGAGCATAATCCGCAGTTTACGGCTGCGTTTTATAACCTGGGTTACACCTATCAGGTGACCGGTCAGCCCGAAAAGGCCATTCCGAATTACGAAAGGGCGCTGGAACTCCAGCCCTTCGAGATCAGGGCCATGTCGAACCTTGCCCAACTCTATCAGAAGACCGGACAAACCGAAAAGGCCATTGCCCTGAATGAAGATATTATTACGATAGAGCCCGGGCTGGACCTGCCCTACATCAATCTGGGCACTTATGCCATGCGCGGCGGGGATGCTGCCAAAGCCCTGGAATATTTTGAGCAGGCCATCCGGATTAACCCGAATAATTTTGAACTCAATATGCGGCTCCGGAATTACTACCAGAAGGTTGGCGATTCAGCGAAAGCCGATTATTATCTTGACCTGGCGCGCCGTTCAGGACGGCCTCAACAATAAGTATCACCGATGCCCGAAAACTCTGCCTACTATCAACCTGAGCTTACCCTGCCTGATCTGCTGAAGCGGGCTGCTGCAGACCCTGCGCCTCTGTATACCGGTTATATGGACGAGAAAGGGGAAATTGACAGACAAACCTATGCTGAACTTTTAAATGAGGCCACCTCGCTTGCCTGTGGATTACAGGCGCTGGGGATGCTGTCCGGCGACAAAGCCATCATTGCAACCCGGCAGAACCGGGAAACCATCACCCTGCTCTGGGCCTGTTTCCTGGCGGGGGTAGTACCTACGGTGCTCCAGCCGCCCCTTACCTTTTCGGGATACAACCCCGCCGTGGAGAAACTGAAAAATGTTTACCGGCAGTTCGGAGAACCTTATATATTTTTCAGTGAGGAAATGGCTGAGACTGACGGGCTTCCTGATGAAAAAGTTAAACATGTCAATGATCTTGATTGTAGCGGAAACTTTGAAGCACCGTATCTGCAACCCGGCGACCTGGCATTTGTGCAGTTTTCGTCGGGCAGCACGGGCGATCCCAAGGGCATTATGCTTACCCATCACAACCTGATGGTAAATATGGATGCCATCCGGATCGGCCTTGATCTGCATTTCCCTGACCGCACCGGCAACTGGATGCCTTTGTTCCACGATATGGGGCTGATCGGGTACCATCTGGTACCACTTTATTGCTCCATTTATCAGTTTCACACCGAAACGATAGATTTTATCAAGAATCCCGGTTTGTGGCTTGATCTGATGAGTGGGTCCCGGATTAACGTTACCGGCTGTCCGAACTTCGGGCTGGCGTTGGTACTTCGCTATCTGAGCAGGAAAAAGACCCTGCCGGACTGGAATTTTTCTTCGATGAAGGCCATGCTCAACGGGGCAGAGCCAATCTCGGTGCAGATTATGAATGATTTTGTGGAGCGCCTGCAGCCCTTCGGATTCAGAACCGAAGCCATGATGCCGGTATACGGGATGGCCGAAGCCACGCTGGCCATTTCATTTACGCCCCTGATGCGGCCTTCGGTGATCACTGCCTTTGATGCGACCAGACTCGATCTGGAAGGCATAGCCGTGGAAGTGCCGGTGGATGATCCGGGTGCCAGGCTGCTGTCGGGCGTGGGCATTGCCCTGAACGACACGTGGATCCGTATCACCGGTCATGACGACAGTCCGGTAGAGGACGGAATGACGGGCCACATTCAGTTGAAAGGACCCGGTATCACCGGAGGATATTACCGGAAACCCGAAGCCACCCGGGCTGCCTTCTGCGGTGAATGGCTGCGTACCGGCGATATCGGTTTCTTTTATAAAGGCAACCTTTATGTGAGCGGCAGGCACAAGGATATTATTTTTAAAAACGGACGTAACTATTTTGCCAACGATCTGGAAACCATGGCCTGCACCGTCGACGAGATCAGTTATGGCAAGGTTTGTTTCGGTGGTACCACCAGCCGCGAAACGGGACATGATAAAGTGATCGCTTTTCTGGCCGGTTCGCCCGGTGAAAAGGCCACGGAGACCTTCAGGCAGCTGCGCAACCTGCTGCGGGCCAACCTGGGCATTACCGTTGATGAGCTGGTGATGGTTAAATCCAATGAAATCCCGAAAACGTCAAGCGGGAAACTGCAACGGTATAAGCTGATGCAACGCTACCTTGCCGGTGAGTTTGCCGAAACAACCCTGCCGGCTGCTATTCTGAACATATGACAACAAATATTATAGACGTCCCTTTCTTTTTTATCATCGGCCGCCCGCGTTCGGGCACCACATTGCTTCGCTCCATTTTTGATGCGCACCCCAACGTGGTGATTCCATTCGAAAGCCCGGTAATTCTGAATCTTTACCGCAAGTACAAAAAAGTACGCGCCTGGGACGAGGCCGCCGTTGATGAACTGTATGCCGACCTTAGCAAACAGCCCTATTTCGAACGCTGGAGGGTGGAGAAAGAGGGGTTGAAGGAGCGGATACTCAGTTATCAGGGAGAAATCAGTTTTCATCTGCTGATAAGGCTGGTTTACCAGGGGTATCAGTCGGTGTTCGATAAGACTGAAACCCTGTGGTTCGGCGATAAGAATCCGGTTTATTCATTTTATGCCGACCGTCTTTTCAGGATGTTTCCCGACGCGAAGTTTATCCACATTACCAGGGATTACCGCGATAACCTGGTTTCGTTGCGAAAAGTAAACTTCGAGGCGCCCATCCCGGCCCTGATCGCTTATCGCTGGGTCAGGGCCAACAAGCTGATGGACAAAATTATCCGCAAGGCGCCCGATCAGGTACTCCGCCTGCGTTATGAGGAACTGGCCGCTGCCCCTGAGGAGAAAACCCGCGAAATCTGCAATTTTCTGAATCTGGAGTTCTATCCGGAGCAGCTTGAATACCGGAAAAAACTGGAAGGGGCCAAAGAGCGTGCCGCCGAATACCAGATCCGGAACCATGAGAGCCTGATGAAACCGGTAAACACGGGCCGCATTGCCATCTGGAAGGACGCGCTGACTCCGGAAGAAGTAAAGGTGATGGATATGGTTGCCGGTCGCAATGCAGACGAGCACGGTTATGAAAGGGAGTTCAGGGGTAGTTATCCCTTGCTGATGATCAGATCGTTGCCGGTGTTGCTCTACGCCCGTATAATGAACACGGCCATGCGGCTGGGCAGCCTCCTGCCTTACGGACCGGCTTCATGGGTTTTTATGAAGTTGCAGGTGTTTTACAGGATATACCGCAAAGCTGCCACCCGAAAATCCGGCGACTAATGCCTGCCGGTAAACCGCCTTACCATATATCTCCACCAGATGGCATAAATAATGGTCAACACAGGATTGGTCAGGCGGATATACCATGAACGTTTTCTGCCTATCCATTCGAGGTTTCGGTTAAGGTTGCCCGGCTGATCCCCGAGCAGGTCCTCCAGCACAATGCGCCCGTAATTGTGATTGGTTCCGTAAACCCAGTAGGCCGCTTTAAAGTTTCCGGTCCGCCACAATGTCTTAAACATCATTTTGCGGATATTATCCTTTTTGTAAAGCTTCATCCAGATGTCGCGCATGGTTTGCTGTAACGCTTCGCGGGTCATATGGTTGGTACCCATCGTGGCTTCCTTGAAGTGGTAATGCTTCCAGTCTTCGGGATAATTACAGAGATCGATCTTTTTCTGGTCGCGCAGCCGGAAAAACAGGTCGGTGCCCGGCAACGGGGTCATGATGCTGGTTTGCATGGCATCAATGCCGCTGTTCAGGCAGAATTCCATCCGGTTGTATAAATCCTGCGTGTTGTCGCTTTCCATACCGAAGATCATAGCTCCCAGGACGGCTATACCGTGTTTGTGGATTTTTCTGAAGGCTTCCTGGTAGTAATCCACTCCCTTCTTCAGGTTCAGCCGTTTGCGGGCATCTTTAAGGGCTTCGGGTTTTTCGGCCTCAATGCCAAGCAAAATCAGGGTGCAGCCGCTTTTGGCCGCCCAATGCAGCACTTCGTCGTTATCGGCAAAATTCATGGCCGCCTGTCCGAACCACAGCTTATTGATTTTCCGCTCAACCATTCCCCTGAAAAGCCGGATGGCCCGCTCTTCAGCCCCTTTGTTTGTATTGATCAGATGATCGTCAACAATAAATAACAGCGGCCGGTCTGTCTTTTCCAGTTCATCAAGCACTTCTTCAACCGGGCGTTCACGGTATTTCGAACCACACATTTTGGTGACCGAGCAGAAGTCGCAGCCCATGGGACAGCCACGTGAAATTTGTATCAGATCATACACATAGGGGTATTTTTTGTAAATATCCCTGCGGACAAGCGGTATTTTATCAACCGGGGTAATTCCGCCCTGGTACAATTTCTGAACGCTGCCCTCCTCAAAATCCCTGATCACCTGGGGCCAGACCAGTTCGGCTTCGCCCGAAACCGTGGTATCAACATAGTTGACGACCTCTTCGGGCATCATGCTGGCATGGATGCCGCCCATCACGGTATGCACCCCCTGACTTCTGAACATGGCCGCTAGTTCATAGGCGCGGAAAGCATTGGCCGTAAAGGCGGTGAAACCTACCATATCCACAGGCCGGAAGGTGCACAGTTCAAAACTCTCATCAATCAGTTCCACCTCCCAGTGGTCAGGTGTAAGCGCGGCAATAATACCGAGCCCTAACGGCATGTAACTGGTGCTGGGGTCATTTGAAAAGCCCAGCCGGTGCTGGTTTATCGGATTTATCAGAAGCAGTTTTCTCTTCCTTTTTTCGGTCATTTCAATCTTCGGATTCTAATTCCGGTGGCAATATTACTAAATACTTTTATCCTGATGCGTGAAATTTAGTTTTACATTTTCGGCTTTGCGGTGTTGGTATTTGAAACTTCCTAACTTTGCCGTGTGAATTAATACCGTTTTTATGAACATTGACGACTTTATTACACGCATTGAGGAAGAATTTGATGATCTGACGCCCGGAACCCTGAAGCCGGAAAGTGTTTTCAGGGAAGTGTTTGAATGGAATTCCATCAATGCACTGATTCTTATCGCCATGGTTAAGACTGAATACGACGTGGCCATCAATGCGGAGGATATTGCGAACTCGAAGACTGTCGCAGATATTTACAGGATTATTGAAGAAAGGGTCAGCTAACCGGCCGGTAATAAACCACCCCTTAAAAATGTTCATTCACCCCGGCAAAACCGGATTTTATACCATCGGTTGCGGACTGGTCGTATAAATTTTTACTGCCTGCTGTCTGCTTCCCTGACAAGCAGATTGATGGAAATATCTTCGAACATCCGGTACGGCGGCAGTTCTATGCCATATCTGTTTTTGATTTCATCCGAAAGTTCCGAGGCTTTGAGCGAATCAATTCCGTAAGCAATCAGTGCGTCCGAAGTGCCCACGGGTTTCCCCTGATTCAGTTTCGCAGAAACCCAGTTGCAGATGAAGTCAGGCAGACTGAGCTCATCATTAATATGTTCTTCGGAAAAGTCTGCTTCGGGAAATATTTTTTCCGCAATAATCTCCAGTTCACCTTTGAGCAGCATTTCACGGGCTGCTTTGTGCATCATCTTTCCGCTCGAAGTTTTGGGAATTGATCCGGTGCGGATCAGGCTGATACGCGCCGGCTGAATTTCATGTTCGGCCGATACCGATGCAACGATGTGTTCAAGAATGCCTGCTGTATCAGGCTTTCTCAGAAATGTCCTTTCCAGTTCGGCAATGATGCACAGGCTTTCTTTGTAATTTACTTCGAGCGGAACAGCCGCTACGCAGGTTTTGCGGATGGAAGGATGGCTGTTTTCAACCGTTTTCTCAATGTCCTGGGGATAAAAGTTCTTCCCGTTAATAATGATCAAATTTTTAAGCCGTCCGGTAATATACAACTCCCCCTGATGTAAAAAGCCTAGGTCTCCTGTTCGAAGCCAACGGGGGTCGTTCATTCCGGCCGGTGAAACGGTAAAGGTTTCACTTGTAAGTTTCTCTTTTCCCCAGTATCCCTTTGTTTTGGTACTGCCGCTCACCCATATTTCACCCACCCGATTTTCCTCCAGTTTCAGGGAATTGTCAGGGTTCACAATAATTATTTCAGTATCCATGTTCGGGATGCCGTTGCTGACAATGTATTGTACATCATCTTCAGGGCCGGCCATTTCGACAAGATTCTTTTTAAGGGAATCGGTTTTAACAGGCAGGCTGAAAGGCCCCTTTTCTTTCCGGGCTCCGGTAAGGATAAGGGTTGATTCCGCCATCCCATAGGCAGGGAAAAAGGCACCGGCTTTAAAACCGCAAACCGAAAATTTCTGAATAAAGCGGTCGAGGGTCTCTTTCCTCACCTGTTCGGCGCCGGTCAGAAAGGTACGGAGTGATGAAAGGTTCAGCCCTTCAACAAGCCCCTCGTCGATTTTATCATGACAAAGGTTCAGCGAAAAATCAGGTCCGCAGGTGGTTGAGGCTTTGTAATGATGGATGGCCCTCAGTAAATACCAGGGTTTGGAAATAAAGGTAAAAGGAGACATCAGCACTGTATGCGACCCTGAAAACGGCGTTTCCAGAACGCCAAGCAGCAGTCCGAGGTCATGAAACTGAGGAACCCAGTGCACATTCGTATCCGCTTGACGGATATCCATGTAAAGCTGCAGTGATTTCAGATTCACCATCATGTTCCGGTGAGTGACCATCACGCCTTTAGGGGTGCCGGTTGATCCGGAAGTATATTGCAAATATGCAAGATCTTGAAAATCAGTTTCTTTAAATACCAGCGTCCCCGGCGGTTCAACCAGTTCATCCGTTGCGACCCAGGGCAGGTTGCCGAGTAAGGGGTCTGAAGAAAAATTTCTCTCGAACGATCGTGTTATAACGCCGGTGGCAAGGATGGCAGCTGCATCGCAGTCGGCGGCAATGGCATTTATCCGGTCAATAGAACGGTTTTTTCTTGGCGGATATACCGGAACAGGAATAGCGCCGGCATACAGACAGCCAAAAAATGCAGCAATGAAATCGATACCGGCAGGATAAAACATCAGAACATTCTTTCCGGAAAGATCCATAGCGGATATTTTACCTGCGATGGTCGTCGCAGCTTTGTGTAATCCGCCGTAGGTAATCACCGCGGTCTCATTTTCTCCGTCGCCCAGAAAGGTGAATACCCTGCGTTCCGGATGCAGGGCAGCCCTTGTTTGCAACACAGTTACAATGGTAGCTTTGTCTGGCAGATGTCCAAGGTCGGCGGGAACCGGAGCAGTCGTAATCATCAATTAATCAATATTTTGTTGTTCATTCGGAGAATGAAAGATGTCATGCAAAGTTAGAAAATTGGGGGATCAACTGAAAATTAAAGTACATTTGCGATGATAGAGTCCAGATGAGAACCGGATAGTTCTGATTAACTATAATCCTTTTTTATGGCGATTTTCAGTATTTCTGATATTCGGATGGCAGGCCTGTCGGCCTGTGTTCCCCCAAAAACGCTTTCAAACCATGATTATAAATGGATTAAAGTGAA
>ERZ795053.7665-NODE-7665-length-10332-cov-5.443709_pt1 | contig 10332 bp, 6 predicted proteins | sample MGYA00375137_ERZ795053 | MGnify/ENA primary metagenome ERZ795053 (study PRJEB30182, sample SAMN05720284) | activated sludge metagenome | isolation source: Anaerobic digester | place: Hong Kong | collected 2014-12-17 ... | reverse complement strand
TGTGCAGACCATTATTCCAAGCGTGACCGCGTATGTTGTTACCAGTAAACTTAAGTTTTTATATCCTGTGGGTAGTTTCCTTATCAGTAATGGTAAATAAATAGCTAAAGGCAATAAGGCTAAAAAAGCTCTATGGTCAAAGTTTGAACCCGTGATGCCCATAAAAAAGATAATATAAATACAGTGTCCCGCAAAAAAAAGTATCATGCCGTATCTGAAATCATCGAGACGGGTTATCAGGTAGTCACCCACACATCCGAAAAAAAGTGCCAATGGAACCGTATATTTGTAGAGAGCAATATGCACCTCTATGTTTAATACGATTGAAGTGAGAAGAATACAGCATAATAAGACCGGTATGGGTTTTATATTTACAAAAATGCATGATCTTCTATTCGCCAGAACAAGAGCCCATAGAACAAAAAATGCATATAATGCGATAAAAATCTGATAATTATGTGTCATTTAAAATACCTTTTAGTTTGATTAAGATAGTGATTCAAATTTTCCAATAAAAAAAATGTTTGTTATAGTCAATTATAGTGACATTTGGCAAAAAATAGTTGATTTTGGTATGTCAAAAAATAGTTAGTAATCTTTAAAAGAAAATTGTCAGGGATTTTCCCGGTGCATGGTGTAACATGATGAAGATAAAAGCTGATTTGCTTTACGACGGTTTTACAGAAACAGAAAGTCGTTATATCACAATTGAGGGTGACCGAATTGTTTCGGTAAGTAGCGAGCCCTGCAATTTTGATTACGAGGGGGTTGTTACTCCGGCATTTATAGATCCCCATTCGCATATCGGTATGGAACGTCAGGGTGAGCCCGGAGAAGAGGGCGAAACAAATGACGAGATAGATCAGATTACTCCGCTAAATAATCCGCTTAACAGCATCTATTTTGATGACCGGGCGTTTAAGGACGCGGTCGATTTTGGTGTTCTTTATAGTTGTGTTGTTCCAGGAAGTGGAAACCTTTTGGGGGGCAAGGCCATGATTATAAAAAACTTTGCCCTTAATCGCCATGAGGCTTTTGTAAAACATTATGGATACAAGATGGCTCTGGGGTTTAATCCGCGTTCTACCGGAAACTGGAAAGGAACACGCCCTACAACCCGAATGGGCGTATATGCTCATCTTGAATCAACTTTTGATGAGGTGCTGCAAAAAAGAGAAAAGGAGCGCTGCTCGCTCGAGGATTCATTAAGCGACATCGAAGAGAAGTTTAACGATGATAAAATTGACGAAGAGACACGCCAGGAAAGAATTGAGATAGTGCATCTTGAACATGAGTTGGAGTTTAGCCCGACCGAGAAAGCATTACTCGAAATTCTTGACGGAAAGAAAACATGCAAGGTTCATGTGCATAAAGAAGACGATATTATTTATCTGCTTGAACTGGTCGAGAAGTATGAACTAAAAATAACTATCGACCATGCTTGCGATGTATTTAACAGAGAAATTTTCGAATTAATAGCTCAAAAAAATATTCCTGTTGTATACGGTCCGCTAGGTTCATTCGATTACAAGGTCGAGTTGAAGCATGCCTATTACCAAAACCCGGCTCTTTTAATGGGAAGTGGAGTCGACTATTCACTTATGACGGATCATCCGGTCGTACTGTCTCATCATTTGCGTGATTCATTAAAATATTTTCTTATTCAAGGAATGGCTCCAGCCGAAGCAATAGGCTTGATAACATCGGCTAGTGCTCGAATTTTAGGTCTGGATAAAGATTTGGGATCAATCGCCGAAGGCAAGCTTGCTAGTCTTGTTGTCTGGGATAAAGACCCTTTTAATTTAGGAGCCTTCCCCCGCGCGGTTATCGCTGAGGGGAAAGTGATACGGGATTTTACTTCAAAATAGCAAGTAGGGCGTTGCTATGCCAGTTTCTTGTCTTCGTCTTCGTCGTTATCTTCTGAAACCATGTAATCAGGATGAGTTGGCTCTCGATCCGGCTTATCCTGAATTGTATCATCGGGATCCTGAGATTCGTTAAATAAAGAGTCAATCTGCTGTTGTGAATTGTCGTTATCGACAAGCTTGTCTATTTCGTTATTAACCGCTGTTGTCGCGGCTGCCATCTCTTCGGTTGCTGCGGTTACTTCGGTGGTAAGCTGTGCCATCTTTTCAAAATTTTTGAAGACATCATTTGATGAATCGCTTATTCGGTTGAAAACTTTTTGCAGGTTGTCTGTAAAAGAGCCTATTTTGCGGATCTCGTCCTGGGTGTTTTCGGCAAGTTTTTTTACTTCATCCGATACAACCGCGAATCCTTTGCCAACATCTCCCGCGCGTGCGGCCTCAATACTGGCATTAAGTGCAAGCATATCGGTTTGCTCGGCAACATCGTTTATTGCCTCGGCAATGGATTTGAATTCTGATGTAATTTTGCCGGCTTCGGATAGCGTGCTAAACAATAGTGTAAGACTTTTTTCCTGATCGCGTGATAAACCGGAGAGGTTTTCAGTCATCTTGGCAATGGCCCTGTTGTTGTTTTCCATCTCTGTTGTTGTTGCCGATACTTGGGTGGCAATGTCCATTTTTGTTTGGTGTTCCTTTTCTATTTCGATTCTGCTTTGTTCGATCTCTTCGGCGGCTTGTACGGCTTTTTTATGTTCTTCTTCTGTTTTGAAATGTTCTTCGATTAGCAGTTTCTGTTTGTAATAGTGACAGTTTTCGGGTGTGTTAAGTCCGTTGTGTATGGCTATAGCCATGCCTTCGCAGCTTCCGTAACCGCACGAGTTACAGTTGACTATTTCGGCGTCCGAGAATTTTTTCATGGATTCGTATATCTTTTTCAGCTCAGACTTGTTGGGAGTCTTAATGGTATATTGATCCGAACGGTTTTTGTAACTACGGTCGTAAAGACCCGGTTTCCAATATTTAGAAAGTAGTTTGTTTATTTTTTTTGATGTTTTTTCGGTACTTGACTGCTGATACTTCTTTTGCATCTGTTTGTTTCTTTCGTTTATGTAGTGTTCAATTTCGTCTACAGACTTATCAATATTTAGGGTTCCCGGTCCACCGTTACAACCGGCTTCACAGTTTAGACAGTCTACAAGAAGAGGAGCTATGCCGTGGTCGATAGACTCTTTTAGAGAGTCCAGATAATGGTATATTGTATGCGTACCTTCTATTTTTCGTGTTTTCTCGGCAATACCAGGGATGTCACGTTCGGCAGTTTTCAGAAGCCCTCCCGGTGTCGAAAAAAGAACCGCCCGCTCTGCCGGCGGGTTCGAAAAATCAATCTCTTTATAGTCAGACAATTTTTTACGGTTGTCGTTAAGATAGCTGTTTAATGACTGATATGTTACGTTATAAACGGTATCTCCAAGGCCTGTCGAGTCAAACTCTCGTCTTTTCGCAAGGCAGGGGGAAACTACGATTACCCTATGGTTTTTGTATTGGTGATAGAACTCTTTTACCATTTTTATTGTATGCAGCATCGGGCTATCGGCTGGAGCCAGGTATGGCAATAGTTCCGGTTTATGAATCTCTACATAACTAACAATGGCCGGACAAGGTTGCGCAATAACTGTTTTAGGGTTCTTTGTCTTGATTGCTTCTATATATGACTTAACGGTCAGCTCGGCTCCAAAACTTACATCAAAAAAGGCTTGAACTCCAAGTGATTCCAGAAATCCATTAAGATTAAGGTAGTTGCCAGGAAAGTTTGCGGCAACAGCAGGTGCAACAATTGCGAAGAACTTGTGCTTATTTCGATCACTCATAAACTGATCAAAATCGTCTACGATTAATCGCGCGTTATGAGTACAGGCTTTAACGCAGCTGCCGCAACCTATACACATGTCGTGGTTTATTTCAACATAATCTTTACTGGCATCGTTGCAATATTTGACGGGGCACGCCGCTACACAGGCGTGACAGTTTACACAGTTATCAATATTTACGTTTACTACGGGTTTCATCTGTTTCATGTTAAGGCTCTCTTTATTTTGTTTGAAAATATGCTTTGGAATATTTATATTTATAAGTACAATTGTTTAAAAAAAAATAAATAGCTAATTAACAATTATTGTTTATTAATAAAATGGACACCATAATAATAATATCGGTATTTATTATTAAAACAATAACTGATAAATTTAACTATCATTAGAATTAATAATTGTAACGGCAGAAATAACTCTGCGTAACAATACTGTTTAATATTATAACCGGGCAAATTGTTACATAATTATTGCAAGATTTTGTGGTGTCAAGTATATAATTGTGATTAGTGCCGTATTCATAGTGTGATTCTACACGCGTGTCTAGTAATACCATCTTGTCTTGATAGCTATTGCGTCGGTGTGTAGATTAAAAATATTCAATGAAAAAATGCATTTCGGCCATAAGAAATTTGGAAACCAATATCCGATCACATAGTTCGTGATTGGATCATTACCAAAAAATCCTTGCCAGTAAACCCTGTGATAAGTAAATGATGCGTTGGTTTGAAAAATTATAAGATTTGTCTTGCCTAAGAAAATATAATTGCTGCCACCGTTTAATGTGTTATTGGAAACACGAACGAGCGGTAAGAGATGTAAAATCGCACCAAGGGGCATCGTAATGAAAAAATGTGTATCTGATGTTAATAGAAATTTACTAATTATTACAATTATCTTTTTAACAGCTGGTTGCGCTTTGTCCGATCTATTAAAATCGGTAGGACCGGTTGAGGGACAATCGGAAGATATGGTACAAAAGATTCATCAGCCGGACAGCTATTTTGTGCCTATCGAAGATTTCGAAAACGGCCAGATGAAGCTGTATACCGGTAGTTATAAATTTAGTCATTATCAGTACACTCAAGTAAAGGGCAAGCCAGAACTTGTCTCTGTTGGCAAAGAAATTATTACTACTGAATTACGTACACATGTTATTGAAAATCGTTATATCAAGGTCGCCCTGCTGCCCCAGTTTGGTGGCAGAATAATCTCTATTATCGACAAGAAGAGTGGGCGTGAGCTTCTCTATCAGGGAAAAGACCTTCGAATTATTCGAAGTAATGCCGGAAATCTTCACAATGATTGGCATATGGGTCTAGGCGGAGTCACCCCTTCTTTGATGCAGGGTGATCACGGAATAAGCTGGTGCATGCCGTGGAACTCTGAGCTGGTAAAGGCCGATAAAGAATTGATAAGCATAAAGATGAGCTATGCTGTTCCTGATTTACCGGGTGCACTATGTTCGGCTGTAGTTTCTGTTGACAGTAAACACTCCCGTGTTAAAACAGATTATACCTTAAGTGCATCGGGAGAGTCAGCTGTATCTTGGTATTACAGAACTTCGTACCGGTTTGCCTATTTTGCAGGTAATTCACTGTTTATGCCTAAACTTTACACGGGTGACAGGAACTGGTTTTCATATATTGACAAGAACATAAATGCCGGTGTGGTTCGAGTCGCAACCGGTTATCCATCACCTGGCATTATTGGCCTGGCCGAAAATTTTACAGGTGGTCTTTTTTCATTACCTCTTATATGCGACTTGGATCCGGGTCAATCCGTGAGCTGGAGTGAGTTTCTCTATCCGGTTAACGATATGCCGATAATCATGTCTGCTGGTAATTTTTGCGCTTATGCGCTAACAAAAGAGAAGAATCACCGGTTTTATTTTAACTATCCGGGTGTGGAGTACGAGATTCAGTTTAAGCGCAATGGAAGGTTAATGTTTGCCCGTACAGTGACGCCTCGGGGGGGCGAGGCTTTCGAGGTAAGCGCAAGATCGCTTCCAGCTCCGGCTGATTACTTGACTATTATTTTTAAGGGCAAAGAAGTGCTGGATAGTAGGGATCTTTGATCGAATAAATTTATGTTAGAGGTCTTACTTGAATAAAGTCAAAATAACGATTGAGGTATTATTATGAGATATGCTGGTTTCTGGAGGCGTGCGGCAGCCTTTTTTATCGATATGCTTGTTGTTGGCGCTGTTGCCGAGATAACAGGTCAGGTTTTTCTTGTTGTGTTCGGTGGTCCTAACGAACAGGGCATTATGGCTTGGGGGTATGCGAATATGGTTATGTATGGTCTTTTTTGGGTCTACTTCGCGCTAATGGAATCATCATCATTTCATGCAACTATAGGTAAGCTTTTTTTCGATGTTAGGGTTATCGCGGACAACGACAAAGAGATGAATTTTAAAAGGGCGGTTATACGTAATTTATGTAAAGTGCCTTCCGCTATGATTTTATTAATTGGCTTTTTTATGGCCGGCTGGACATCAAAAAAACAGGCATTACATGATATTATTTCCGGTTCACTTGTGATTGACAAGCCGGGGCACAATATTATTTTTCAGAAAAAAAGTGATAACGGAGAATAGGTTCGGGTTACAAATTAGGTGTTTGCTCGGTCAACCTTGTTCCTGTTTTCTGCGGTAATCATTAGGTTTCATTCCGGTAACTTTTTTGAACACTCGGTTGAAGGCAATCTCTGAACTGAATCCAGCTTGGCAGGCGATTGTTACGAAAGGGAAGCTTTTGCTTATCGGGTCATTAAGCATCTCTATGGACTTTTTTGCGCGTATAGTGTTTACAAAATAGTAAAAACTTCCTCCCGTCTTTTCTTTAATAGCATTCACAAGCTCACATGGAGTACATTTTAGTATTGCTGCAACTTTAGTAATGTCAATATCCGGTTCAAGGTACAGTTTTTTTCTGATTATTAGTTCGTTGGTTTTACTGTACAGTTCTTTGAAAGAAATTGTATTCTGGGTAAAGTACTCGTCTTCATTGTCTTCAACAATTGGAAGAGGCTGTGCGGCAACAAGTGCGATTACTAAGACATAAAAACCATATAGAGGTATTACTCTAAGCAAGCTGGCTATCGGATATAAATTTCTTATTTGCAAAGGGGACGCAAAGGTAAAAATCGCAGCAGAAAAAATAGAAAGACAGACCACTAGAAAAAGCGCCACTATCAGAAAAAAGAGTCTTTGAGTGGCGTAATAGTTTATTGATGAATATATATTTTGAATACTGTCGCAATAGTTCTTGTATTCCTTCACAGCAAAGAAAAAATAGAGTATAATTAAAGCTGTAGAAAAAACCAGAAGAACACGTTCTACCTGTTCGTGGCTTACAAAACTGGCAAACGTAAAATCTGGTATTACAAAAAAGATCGACGCTGTAATCGCGAAAAGAAGTGTTATTAAATGTGAAAGTGATTTTGGGTCTTTAAATGTGTTTTTTCGGCAGCAACTCTTTAATAGATATAGCATAAATACCGTACTTGTAAGCGATGTTGTCCAATAGAGCCCAGAAAATTTGTCCGTCCAACCTGTGAACATAAAAACAAGGCTAAAAATCATTTGTAAAGCCTGAGTAGTAGTGAGAAGAGCCGCGGTTTTTGTTAATCCTGGGTTTTCCCCTTTGTAGAGTGTCAAAAAAATAAGAGTGACGATTCCACCGGCCAAACCGAGTATAGACGATATAAGGAGTGATGATGAATTCATGTTGTATCCAGTATATTTTTGCTATAATCTTTTCAATTAGCTACAATAGACCTGATCTTTGCCGTTTTGTCCATAAATTTATATAAACAGGGTTTATGAACGGGTTTTGATTTACTGCTAATTGAAAGATTAACACATTATCTTATTGACAACTACTCGCATGATTCTGCTAACATGATGAAATGTTGTTTTTGTGTGTAATTATACTAATTGTAAGGAAATAATAAATGAACAAAAAAAGAAAAATACTGGTTACTTCTGCTTTGCCGTATGCCAACGGCGATATACATCTTGGTCATCTTGTCGAATATCTTCAGACAGATTTTTGGGTGCGTTTTCAAAAGATGCGCGGGCACGACTGCCACTACATGTGTGCCGATGACACACACGGTACTCCTATCATGATAAGTGCGCGCGATAGGGGCATCACTCCGGAGGCTTTAATAGCCGAATGCCATGATCGCCACTATAATGATTTTAAAAACTTTAAAATTGAGTTTGATAACTATTATACAACAAACAGCCCTGAAAACCGTGAGCTCTCTTCAGAGATCTTTCTGGCGATGAAAGAGAAGGGGCATATCGAAGAGCGAACAATTTCTCAGCTATATTGCGCGCACGACAAGATGTTTTTGCCAGATCGCTTTGTGACAGGGGTGTGCCCATCTTGCGGTGCCGAAGGTCAGTATGGTGATTCTTGTGATGTTTGTAGTGCTACCTATTCGCCTTCCGATTTAAAGGACGCGGCTTGTGTTATTTGCGGAAAAAAACCGGAGCTTCGAGAAAGTGTGCATCTATTTTTTAAACTGAACAATTTCAGGGATTTCTTAAAAGGTTGGGTCAAGGATCACGCGTCACGAGAGACAGCCAACAAGCTGGAAGAGTGGCTTTCTGAAGACCTGAGAGACTGGGATATATCACGAGATGCGCCTTATTTCGGATTCGAGATTCCAGGTTATAAAGACAAGTTTTTTTACGTTTGGGTAGACGCTCCAATAGGTTATATCTCGGCAACAAAAAACTGGTGTGATAAAAACGGTCGTGATTATACGGAGTTCTGGAAAGCGGAAGATGCGGAGCTTTATCACTTTATAGGCAAGGATATCGTCTATTTTCATACCCTGTTTTGGCCGGCTATGCTTCATAATGCCGGGTACAAAACACCGGATTCGGTATTTGTACATGGGTTTTTGACTGTAAACGGCGAAAAGATGAGCAAATCAAAAGGAACATTTATCAAGGCTCGTACATATCTTGATCATCTTTCGCCCGCCTATCTTCGTTATTACTATGCCTGTAAGCTAAACGCAACAATAGATGATGTCGATCTGAGTTTTGATGATTTTGTAACCAGGGTTAATTCAGAGCTTATTGGCAAAATAACCAATATTGCGTCGCGAAGCATACAAATGCTAAAAAAACTGGACCTTAAAACTGGAGTTTTGTCCGACGACGGCAAAGAGCTTGTGCAAAAGGCTCAGGAACGTTCGGAAAGTATTGCCCGTCATTATGAAGACCGCAATTTCTCGAAGGCAATCAAAGAGGTGAGGGAACTTGCGGAAGATGCAAACCGGTATATTGATCACCATGAACCATGGAAACATGTTGCTTCTGATCCTGAAAAAGTACGCTCAATATTGACTGCCCTTATTAATGTGTTTCGAATAATCACTGTTTACCTTAAGCCCGTACTTCCGGCCTACGCTGCCGAGGTAGAAGAGCTGCTTAACAGCGGAGTTTTGACCTGGAATTCGGTGAATGAAGTACTTGAAAATCATGTAGTTAAGCCGTACAAACATCTGCTTAACCGAATCGAAAAAGAGTCATGTGATGCTATTATTGAAAGTGAGGTTAAGGCTGCTGCGAACGCAAAAAATGCGAATAAAACAAGCTCGCCGTCAGTAGCTGATACGATAACATTTGATGATTTTGCCAAGGTCGATCTTCGTGTGGCAGAGGTAATTAATGCCGAGGATGTAGAGGGCGCGGATAAGCTACTCAAGCTTACAATCTGGCTTGGCGGTGATGACCGAAGAACAATATTTGCAGGAATAAAGAAGTATTATTCTCCAGAGCAGATCAAGGGGAAACTTATCGCTGTAGTGGCAAATCTTGCTCCAAGAAAGATGAAGTTTGGACTATCAGAAGGTATGCTTTTGGCAGCATCAGCCGAAGACAAGAGTACAGTTCTTCTCTTGTCGCCTGATTCTGGAGCAAAACCAGGACAGAAAATTTCTTAATTAATGTTAAACAGGATCTTTGAATTGAAAATGTTCAAAAAATCTTGTTTTAACTGTCAATTGTGTTATTATTTAACGTAAATAACCGGTTATTCGGTTATATTTGAATATTTCGTATCGTTTTACGAGTTGTTTTGGTTCGGAAAATCCTAATACTGGCTTAAAAAACGCTTTGCATCTTTTTTCTATATATGAGTAACAAGGTAATGTGTCTGACTATGAACAAAACGGGTGTTTTTGAAAAATATCTTGCAAAGGCAGTCATGAAAGACGATGAACTGCCTTCCATTCGCAAAATAGAGGGGTTTTTTAAAGGCTTGTCCGAAGAAGAGCTTATCAGCCTAATAGACGCGGTTATATCATCAAACGATCATGATGAGTTTCAGCTTTTTTTATACTACCTGCTACTTTTTAGAGAAAATCGGAATATTCAGAAATTTATTAATTCCCCACGTCTTAATATCGAGCTTCTTGAGAGGGTTGTTCTTTTTACATATGGTTACTGTACGCTTAAAGATTACCCAACAGAGGTTATATTTGACGAGATTCTATATTTTATTGATCAACAAAGGTTACTCAGTCTGCTTATTGATGGAAAGTTTGTTCACCGAGACAAGTTGCTACTT
>ERZ795053.7660-NODE-7660-length-10338-cov-12.440241_pt1 | contig 10338 bp, 8 predicted proteins | sample MGYA00375137_ERZ795053 | MGnify/ENA primary metagenome ERZ795053 (study PRJEB30182, sample SAMN05720284) | activated sludge metagenome | isolation source: Anaerobic digester | place: Hong Kong | collected 2014-12-17 ... | reverse complement strand
CAATATGTAAAAATAATAAATTATGACTGAATGTAAGTTTTACTCAAATTTTTCAACATTACTAAAAACAGGGAAAAGTGAACATATTTCATTTCAAACAAAAAATCTTGCTTACTAAAACATGTTGCGTTTTCTGGCACACACATTCATTAAATTGGTATAAATTTGCGGGTCTTTAAATTTGAAGTTTATCAGAAATGACGTTAAACGAAAAAACCGGAATGAAAGCCTACATTGCGGTATTTATAGCCATGTTTTTTTGGGCATATTCTTTTATTTGGTATAAGGAAGCATATGTTTATTATCGTCCAATTACGCTACTAATGGGGCGGTTAATTGTTTCGAGCATTTTCCTGTTTACCGTATCAGGATTAATGGGTAAACTAAATAAAATACGAAAATCGGATATTAAGTATTTTGCGTTACTGGCTTTCTTTGAGCCATTTCTTTACTTCATAGGAGAAAGTTTTGGGTTAACTTACATCTCATCAACATTAGCAGCAGTAATTGTTTCAACCATTCCGTTAATAAGTCCAATTGGCGAATACTATATTTACAAACAACGTATTTCGACAATGAACTTTGTTGGAATTATGGTGTCGATAATTGGTGTTGGAATGGTTATTTTTTATAAAGGGTTCGGACATGTAGAGGCAAACATATATGGCATTCTGCTAATGATACTTGCTGTTTTTTCCACCGTAGGATACTCATTACTTTTGCGCAAGTTAACGGCAAACTACAACGTTTTTTCGATTATCACATATCAAAACACTATTGGTATTTTTTACTTTTTACCGCTATTTCTACTTTTCGAATACAAAAATTTTATTCAGGTTGGAATAACGCTCCACTCAGCATTACCAGTATTAAAACTTGGAATATTTGCATCGACCTTTGCCTTTTTGCTTTTTACCTTTTCGTTAAAGCACATGGGAGTAACCAAGGCCAACTCGTTTACCAATGCCATTCCTGTGCTAACGGCAATTTTATCGTATTTCATTTTAGGTGAAATGCTTACTACAATAAAAATACTGGGAATACTAGTTGTAGTTTTAGGACTATTCCTTTCGCAAGCCAAAGGATATAAAGTGAAACGTGTTTTTGCGTTTATTCCTGTTGGATTAATAACACGAGCACGGTTACGAAAAAATGACCAGTAAAAGGCTTACACCTTACTCATCGCCAAACTGCATCAGGTATTCTTTTATGCAATCGTTTAAATCGCCATCAAGAATGGCAGCTGTATCTGTTGTTTCGTAATTGGAACGCAAATCCTTAACTAACTTGTACGGGTGTAAAACGTAATTTCGAATTTGCGAGCCCCACTCTATTTTTTTCTTTTTCCCTTCAATTTCGGCCTGTACCTCGCGACGCTTGCGCAACTCCAATTCATACAAATGCGATTTTAACAAACGCATGGCGTTTTCCTTATTCTGAAATTGCGAACGCGACTCGGTATTCTCAATAACAATTCCAGTAGGAATATGATGAAGCCGAACACCTGTTTCAACCTTATTTACATTTTGCCCGCCGGCACCGGACGAACGGTAAGTGTCCCATTTTACATCGGCCGGACTAACGTTAATTTCAATAGTTTCGTCAATCACAGGCGAAACAAACACCGACGCAAACGAAGTATGCCTCCGCGCATTGCTATCGAAAGGCGAAATGCGAACCAGCCTGTGAACGCCATTTTCACTTTTCAAGTAGCCATAAGCCATTTCACCTTCAAACTCAAGCGTACAGGATTTTACTCCGGCCTCTTCGCCATCCTGAACATCCACAACTTTTACGCTATATCCGTTACGTTCGCCCCAACGCATGTACATCCGCATGAGCATTGCAGCCCAATCCATGCTCTCGGTTCCCCCAGCGCCTGAGTTGATTTTCATAATTGCGCCCAACTTATCCTCTTCGCGCCTAAGCATATTTTTCAACTCCAAATTTTCAATCGATTCGAGCGTTAAGTTGTACTGGGATTCCAACTCTTCATCGGTAGCGGCACCTTCATTAGCAAATTCGCCCAACACCTGCAAATCGTCCACCTGCTTACTAACAGCAGAAAAATCGTCAATCCACTTTTTTATGGAGTTTACCTTTTTAAGTTGATTTTCGGCTTCGGTTGGCTTATCCCAGAAATTAGGGACTTGCGTTTTAATTTCTTCTTCCTCTAACTCTATTTGCTTTTTATCGATGTCAAAGATGCCTCCTCAACGCATCCCGACGTCTTAAAAGCTCTTTTATTTGATCTACCGTTACCACCATAAATTTATTTTTTACAAAAGTAGATAAATTGAATAAACCTAAAAAAAGAATTCTCCGATTGCAAAACCGAAGAATCCCAAAAATGTTAACCTGACAATGAAACTATTTTACCTCAACCAATTTTCGTGATACCTCCTTGTTACCCAAACGCAACTTCAAAATATAGGCTCCTGCCGGATAACCTAAACTAACTGCGGAAAATTTTTGTGTTTTAAACCCAGCATCCTCAACCTCGTTAACAATAACATGTACCAATTTTCCTGAAAGGTCGTACACCGAAATGTTTACCTCTGCTCTTTTTTCTAAAGTATAAGAAATATTAACCCATCCACGGTAAGGATTTGGATAAACATCAACATCAATACCGTTGGAAATAACATCGGCACCCAAGGCAACGTTAACCACATTGGTGTTAAAAGCCGCCTTTGTTTGGACATGAACTTTCCCGTTAGCAGGAAAATACGTTCCTTTTATCAACACCAAAACCGGGAAGCGATGATTCTGAACATACCAACGATAAACCTGCTCATCAATTTTAACCTCCGAATTATTTATTGTTTGCGTGTATAACTTTGTTTCCTTAACTCGAAGGACATTCTCCAGTATCTTTCCACTTGGCAAAATAAGTTTGCCACACCCATCGCCTTCTACACTATACGTTCCGCTAACCTCACCTATTTTTTTGTCGTTAAGTATATAGTTGGCTAAAAAATTACCATTATAAATATTCCCAAAAGTAAACGGGTAACGCATTTTTATAAACGGCTTTTCGTATTCCAAACGCGTATTCCCATTTGAAGACAGATACCCATACTGTTTTAACGCACTTTTTGAAGATTCGAATACAAAATAATTTCCAAACTCCTCCAATACAACATTGCCTTTGCCAAACAAATTGCAGCATTTAGACATATAAAAATCGGAAAGACTGCCAGTAAAAGAATCCGATACGTCAAGTTGGCTAAAATCCCATACGACTCCATTGCCGGCAATACCCGGTTCAACATAAGCAGTTATTTGCATTGGGTTTGCTTCGTCACCAACAAAGCCATGACTTTCCTGTGTAAGCACAACCTGCGATTGTGCTGCCGTTGCAATCGCCATTGCACATATCAAAATGTAAAAATGTTTCATTCGTATAAAATATTTAATATTTTGATAATAAGATTATTGCAATTCTACTTTTGATACTCTTTAATTGAGCAGAGGAAACATCCATGTTTTATCCATTCGCACTCACGTAATATGCATTACATGAATAATTTACCTAAAACCTCTTGGTTTTTAAACACATCAATTTACCACTCGAAAGAGCATTAACTCAAATGTACAAACTAAAGTTTGCCTTGTCAATAGGCGTTTTGAAGTAACAATAAAATTAACCGATTAAAAAGTAAAGAGAAAAGAAATGACAAGCACTTCCAAAAATAATAAACAGGTGAAATATTCCATGCACATAAGGAATATGATCCTTAAGGTAAAATACCACACTTACCGTGTAAGCCAAACACCCCGAAAGTAAAAACCAAAGCGAAATGGAAGGCGCATTTTTAATAATTGGAACAATGGCTATAAGCCCTATCCATCCCATTACTATGTAAAGCCATGCCGACAGTTTACGAAACTTATCGGAGTAAAACCATATTTTATAAACTAGCCCAGCAATTGCCAAAAACCATACAATTCCAAATATTGTCCAGCCTAACCAGCCTCTTATTACAAGCAAAGCAAATGGAGTATAAGTAGCCGCAATAAGAATATAAATTGAAGAATGGTCGAACTTGTTAAGGTTATACTTTACCCTTGGGTTTATTGCCGAATGAAATAGCGTTGATGCCGTATAAAGATTTATTAATCCTGCACCAAAAATACTATACGACACTACATGCCACGCATTTCCATGCATAGCCGCACGAATAATAAGCAATACTGTTGCTGCAATAGCCAAACCAACGCCAACTCCATGCGAAGTGCTATTCACAATTTCTTCTGCCTTCGTTTTAACCATCTCAATTAATTATTTAAAACACTCTTATTTTGAAACTATTCATATATGCCAAAACATTGTCATTTTGTCCCGACAATTATAGTGCAAATTTTTCCAGAAACAAGTAAAACAAAAAACATTTAAACAAAACCACTACATTTGTCAACTAATAGACTAACAAAAACTAAGATTTTTTTTCGATGGTTAAAATATCTGCGGTAATTATTACTCTAAACGAAGAAAAAAACATAGAACGTTGTATTCATTCCCTTCAACGGGTTGCTGACGAAATTGTTGTAGTTGACTCATTCTCCACCGATCGCACACAGGAAATATGCAATGAACTTGGCGTTCGATTTATTCAACATAAATTTGAAGGCTACCGAGACCAAAAAAATTACGCTTTAAGTCAAGCCACATACGACCATATTGTATCGCTGGATGCAGACGAAGCGTTGTCAGTTGAGTTGGAACTTGAAATAATGAAAATAAAAAACAACTGGCAATACGATGGATACAAATTTAAGCGGCTTAACAACTACTGTGGACGATGGATTTATCATACCGATTGGTACCCAGAATATCGCATTCGCTTATTCGATAGAAGAAAATGCGAGTGGAAAGGTGCCAATATTCACGAAACCGTTAAACTTAACACAACTGGAACGGTAAGCAAAACTAAAGGAAATCTATTGCACTGGCGTTATGCCTCGTACGAAGACCATGTTGCAGAAATCAATAAATATAGTAGCATTTCGGCAATAGAATACTACAAAAAGGGGGCAACTTCCGGTGTGGCAAAAACAATTTTCCATTCGTTCTGGCGATTTATTCATTCCTATATACTACGAGCCGGATTTTTAGAAGGCGTTAGCGGATTAACCATTTCACTATTAATTGCAAATCTTTGCTATTTAAAGTATGCCAAACTACACAGGCTAAATCGAAAAAATCCTCACAGTCCTAAAAAAAGAAAACCAAACGCCAAACCTAAGCATTCTAAAATGCCCATGGCCGTATTTCCATCGACAAACCAACCTCTTGCTTCCGTTATTATAACGACTTACAATCAACCCGAATGGCTCAGAAAAACACTTTGGGGCTTTGAACATCAAACTATAAAAGGATTTGAAGTTATCATTGCCGATGATGGTTCGAATAACGAAACTAAAACTGTAATAGACGAATTTTATCAAAATAATACATTCAGATTAAAACACGTATGGCATCCTGACAACGGGTTTCAAAAGTGTACCATACTTAATAAGGCAATAGTACAATCTACTTCGGATTACTTAATATTTACCGATGGAGACTGTATTCCCAGAAACGATTTTATTGAAGTCCATTTAAAACATGCCCAAAAAGGATATTTTTTGAGCGGAGGATATTTTAAATTGAATAAAAAAGTATCCGACGCCGTTAATTATAACGACGTAGAAAATGGCAACCCATTTAAAGTAAAATGGCTTTTGAAATCCGGACAAAATTTTCAGTATAAATTCTTAAAATTTATTCGAAATAGGTTTGTCCAATTCCTGCTAAATCAAATTACACCTACTAAGGCAACGTGGAACGGACATAATGTTAGCGGATGGAAATCGGACATTATTGCGGTAAATGGGTATAACGAAAACATGCAATATGGTGGGCTTGACCGTGAATTAGGAGAAAGACTGTTTAACTACGGAATAAAGAGCAAACAAATACGGTACAGCGCAATATGTGTTCATTTAGACCATTCCAGACCATACAGAACAAAATCGACATTGGATAAAAACAAAAAAATCAGAAAAAGTGTTGTGAAAGACAAAATAATTTGGGTTGATAATGGAATTGATAAACATATAAAAAATACCGCCAATTAAATTTTTTCAAAATTCAGCAAACCGCAAGTACTTGAACAAAATGAATATTGATAGTTTAAAACAGGCTGTCGATGAAACTTCGCAAGTTCTCCGTAACGGAGGTATAATCCTTTACCCCACCGATACCGTATGGGGAATAGGATGCGATGCTACAAATCCAACCGCTGTTGAAAAAATATATAAGTTAAAAAAACGAGACGATTCCAAAAGTATGATAGTATTGGTGGACATACCCGAACGAATACCTTCATACGTAGATCAAGTACCCGAAGTGGCATGGGATTTAATCGATTTAGCCACAAAACCCCTGACTATTATTTATAGCAAGGCTAAAAACTTAGCCCCAAATTTAGTGGCTTCTAATGGTAGTATAGGAATTAGAGTAGTTAAGCACGAGTTTTGTCAAAAATTGATACAACGATTCGGGAGGCCAATTGTTTCCACTTCAGCAAATATATCAGGAATGCCATCAGCAGTCAATTTTGAGGAAATTTCCGACGAAATAAAATCAGGCGTTGATTACATTGTTTCCAAAACATTCCATAAGCCTGTTTCGAACAAGCCTTCGAGCATAATATCATTAGGACAAAATGGAGAAGTAAAAGTTATAAGAGAATAAACGGTTACTCTATATTCCAAACTTTACAGAAACTAACGTTTAGTTAACTAATCGCTCTTTGTTTTCGTACAAAGAATAAATAGTTATTTCGTTAAACTTTCGAACATGTAAAAATCATAATAAATATGTAACATACTTGATATTAACGTAATTTGAATTTACATTTGCTTTTATGAAGATTTTATTCCCCGATAGTAAACCAAAAACAATTGCTTTTTAAAAAATGAGTGCCAGGCTATTAATTTATTTTAGTTTTTTTACTTTTTTACTTACAGGCTTTTCAAACACAGCCTCTGGCAATAATAAACCCGATTCGCTCACCAATCAGGTAAACCGATTGACAGATTCGGTAGGAAAAATCCAAAATCTTTCTGAAAAAATAAACCTTGCTTCCCAAGCGCTAAATCTTGCCAGAACATCCAAAGATACAGCCAACATTGCCAAAGCGTTATTGGCATACAGCCATGTACTTTTTTGTAACGATAAATTTGAACAGACTTTCGATAGCGCATCCAAAGCCCTAAAATATTTCGAGAAATTTAACGATAGTCTTCATATTTCCGAATCGTACAACATACTTGGAAATTCTTTCCTTCGCAGAGCCGATTATTTTAAAGCAATAGAATGCTACGAAAAATCGATAAAAACAGGACAACATCTACCCGATAGCCTAATGCTAGCAAACAACTTTAGCGGATTAGGCATTATTTATTACAAAATCGGCAAATACGACGATGCCATTAAGAGTTTTAACAGGGCACTTAAAATATTTCAAAATCTAAAGAGTAAAAAAAATTTTTCAAGAATACAAGGAAACTTAGGCCTGTGTTACTTGGAGAAAAATCAGGTTAAACAAGCAAAACAACTATTTTTCGAATCGTTATCATCACGAATACAATTGCAGGACACAATGCTCCTTGCTTCGATTTATGACGACCTTGGGAAACTTTACGAAAAAACTAATCAGTTAGATTCTGCTCTTTTCTTTTTCAACAAGTCACACAAATGCTTTGTACTAGATAACAGCAAACATGGCGTTGTGGTTTCGTCGTTGGCATTAGGACGCGTTAACTTAAAACTGGGGAACCTAAACAAGGCCATTAAACAACTAACAACTGCATACAGCACATCCAAGCAAACCAAGGAAGACGATTTAACCATGCAAATTACGCTGGAACTTTCCGAATATTATAATAAAATTGGAGATAACGACAAATCCAGAACTTTTTTAAAAAATTACATTACTTACTACGAAAAAATATTTAAGGAAAAAACATTAGAAAAGATAAACCAACTACAATTCTATATCGAAACTCAGCGAAAAGAACAGGAAAACAAACTACTACAGGCAGAAGTGGCAATGCAGCATCTTAAATCGAAACAAAATCGATTTGTAAATAAAATTCTCATTGCATTTTCCGTTTTATTAATCATTATTTTAACATTCACCATCGTACTAACCTTCAAACTCCGAAACAAAAACAAAGTTATTGAAGACATCAACAATCAACTTTTAAATTTTAACCTTGAACTTGAGCGAGTAGTAAAAAGCCGTACAAGCGAACTAAGCGATGCGTTGGAAAAGGTTAAAGAACTTGAACGCATTAAAAGTGCATTCATGGCAAATATAAGCCATGAAGTACGCACCCCGCTAAATGGAATTCTTGGACTGTTAGATTACATTCTCAACAACGATGTTCCAAAAGATGAGAAAACCTATCTAAATACTCAAATACGCTCCCTAGGAGAAAGGCTACTACGATTAGTCGATGATATTTTGGAACTTTCGAAAATAGAAACCAACCAGCTGGATATTAAAATATCGGAGTGCAATGTTAACACCATCCTATCGGAGTTAAATAATACTTTTCAGAATTCACTTGCCCTGAAAAACCGAAACGTTACGTTTAGAGTTGTAAAATCGCTTCCCGATAATGAAACAACAATTCTTACAGATGCAGTAAGACTGAAAAAAATTATATTCAACTTAATTGAAAATGCATTTAAGTTTACTCATACGGGAAGCATCGAAGTTGGCTATAGTGTGGAAAAAGAAAAAACATTAAAAATTTACGTAAAGGACACGGGAGTTGGTATTCCCAAAAATATTCAAAAAAGAGTGTTCGAACGCTTTTACCGCCACATATCGGACGAAAGTCATGTTTATTACGAAGGTGTTGGCATTGGACTTACCATTGCAATGGGGTATGCTTTAGCTTTAGCCGGAAGAATAAAAGTGGATTCTTCTCCGGGAAACGGTTCTACTTTCTGTCTATTGCTTCCTTATAACGTTGTTAATACGTCCAACAAAACATTCTCTGAAAATTGGAACGATAAGTGCATTCTTGTAGTTGAAGATGACCTCATCAGCTATCAGTATATCGAAGCGCTTCTTAAAATAACTTCAGCAAAATTAATCCATGTAAAAAATGCAGAAGATGCCATTGAAGTTTGCTCTATCAATAAAAATATCGATTTAATAATTCTGGATATACAACTACCATTTATGAATGGAATTGATGCCGCACGGAAACTAAGAAAAATAGGTATTTCAGTTCCAATAATAGCCCAATCGGCAAATGCCATTTCTTCCGAAAATAAACTTTGCCTTGAAGCCGGTTGCGACGCGTTTATAACCAAACCTATTGACCCCGACGAACTTTTATCGATTATCAGAAACAAGTTAAACGCTAACTATAAGAAAATAAATGCTAAAGTATAAACTCATCGACGTCTTAACTTTTCTATGCTTATTTCCCCTTCTTATTTCATGCGGCATAAACGAACGACATGAAAATCATAAGTTGAAAAAAGAAATTCAGCAACTTAAACTGGAAAGTCAGGAAAAAGATTCTGCAATAGGGCAATTTTTCGGAATTTTAAACGAAATTGAAAATAACCTGAGCGTTATTAAGCAAAAGCAACAGGTCATCAGCAAAAGCGCTACGGAACAAAATGAAATTCGGAAATCGGTTCGCGACCAAATCGACGAAGACATTCAAACCATCAACTTTTTAATGGACTTAAGCCGAGAAAAAATAGCCTCGTTTTCCAGTCAACTTCAACGTTCAAACCTAAAGATATCCAGTTTAGAGCAACTTATTAAACAACTTAACGAAAAATTAGACAAGAAGGATCAGGAAATAAACGAACTAAAACAACAACTTATTAAACTTAACTTTTCCATCGAAACGCTTAATGCCAGAATAGATACGCTTGTTGACGAAAAAATAAAGTTAAACCTAAAACTTGCCGAACAGGAAGATGAACTAAACACGGCTTGGTATGCCATTGGTACTCGCAAAGAACTTGTTGACAACAAGGTTATTGACCGTACAGGGGGATTGTTAGGTATTGGAAAATCATCGAAGTTAAAACCAGAATTCAACCGCAACTACTTTATAAAGGTTAACATTCAAAGTTGTTTCAAAATAGACCTATACGTAAAAAAGGCAAAGTTGATAACTCCTCATCCCGAAAAATCCTATCAACTTGTCCGCGATGCAAACAATCGTATAAGTTACCTAACCATAACCAACCCCGAGGAGTTTTGGTCAGCCTCCAAATTCTTGGTTATTGAAGTTGAATAACCTTTA
>ERZ795053.7659-NODE-7659-length-10340-cov-3.061838_pt1 | contig 10340 bp, 11 predicted proteins | sample MGYA00375137_ERZ795053 | MGnify/ENA primary metagenome ERZ795053 (study PRJEB30182, sample SAMN05720284) | activated sludge metagenome | isolation source: Anaerobic digester | place: Hong Kong | collected 2014-12-17 ... | reverse complement strand
TCTGATAGCGGTCATTTTCGCCCTTGCGGAAACGGACATTTTCCTCTTCAACGGCCAGTTCAGACAGGGTCTTTTGATAATCCGATCTCAGGCTTTCGATCTGAACCACGGTGTTGTTCAGTTTTGCCTTGGCACTTTCAACAGCAATTTCATATGGCTCCGGATCAATGGACAGCAGGAGTTGTCCTTTCCTGACCGGTTCATTATCCCGGACTTCCACCTCTGTAATCCGCCCTGTTACTTCTGCGCTGATGGATGTGGTGTCAGCCTTGATATAGGCATTTTCGGTCGAAATATAACGGTCACTTTGCAGATAAAACCATGCGCCGGCAGCAATCAGCACCGTGGGGAGGCTGATCAGGATCAGGAATTTTCCTTTTTTAGACTTGCCGTCTTTTTTCCATTTTTTGCCATTTTCGGCTGGATCGTCTTCTTTAATTGTCTCTGACATACTCTTTCCATTCCTTGGAATTTATTTTTTATGACTGCTGCCTATTTCACGAGCAGCGGCGTTATAAAACTCTTTATTGATTTTTCAAGTAATCCTTTACGGGTGTTTTTCGGAAACCGTTTAATGCCCAGCAGTGTGGGCCAGATAAACCGTCCTCTGAACATGGCCAGTAAATTATAAGCTGTCGTCTCCGTGTCCTCTACATTCAGCACACCGGCTTTAACGGCATCTTCGATCCATTTCTGCAGCTGGTTTTCTGTTGTTGAATCGCCTTCCATTTTCACTTCTTCGCCGCGGCGGATGGTTTCAATCATCAGAGACCGGTAAAGCTCAAGCATTTCCCGGCTGACCGACTGGTCCATAATGCGAAGGAAGTGGTTAACCAACTGATCTATAATGCATGTTTCACATACATATTTAAGCTTGAAATTGCTGAATTTATTGATCCTGATATAGTCAAAGACTTCATCAAACAATTTGTCTTTTGAGCCAAAATGTGAATAAAGGGTCGGTTTTGTGGTCTCCGCCTTTTCGGCAATAATATCCATAGACGAGCCCTGAACCCCGTATTCGCGGTAGCATTCCATAGCGGCAAATATAATTTTTTCGCCTGTTTTGGTGATTTTTTTACCCATCATTTTTTCTTATTCAATGCGTCCATATCTGAATGTCCGGAGTCGTTCAGAATTTGTAAATCATATAGCTTAACTTTACCGTTAAGTAAAGTGACAAAATTTATATATCAAAGTAAAATTTTGTCTGTTAAATAAATTTGGACTTCAATAATAGGATGTATGTTGGTTCAGCAGCAGTGGAAAATAATTTTTTTTGGAAACAATTCTTGTGGAACAGCAGGATTAATTTGATATAGAATGCCCGAATATTAGATATGGATGAGTAAGATAATGACTGATATTCATTTAAAATGTAGCTGCGGGAAGGTGCAGGGGTGCGCCTTTGATGTTAAACCTGATGACGGAATCAGAGTTGTATGTCACTGCGATAATTGCCAGGCTTTTGCAAAATATCTAGGCCGGGAGAATGAAATTCTTGATGAATATGGGGGCACTGATATTTTCCAGATGTCGCCCTACCAGATTTTAATTGAAAAAGGAAAAAACCAGATCCGTTCAGTCAGGTTGACCAAAAAAGGTCCATATCGCTGGTATACCGACTGTTGCAAGACACCGATTGGTAATTCCCTTCATTCTGAAGTGCCATTTGTCGGTGTGATCCATAATTTTATGGATGATGAGGATAAACGGGATAAAAATCTTGGACCTGTGCGGTTTTATGTACAGGGGAAATACGCCCTTAAAAAACTGCCCGATGAAAAATATAATGAGGGTTACCCCCTGGCCAGTTATTTTAAAATAATGTTTAAAATCCTTGTCTGGCGGTTTAGTTCCAAAAAGTTCCCGTCGCCCTTTTTCGATGAAGAGGGAAACCCGATTTCAAAACCGAAAAAATTATATTCGGAATAAGGACATAATGGCTAGTTTTTCCAGAACCGGGGGCTGAATAAAATCAGCACCGTCAGAATTTCGAGCCGCCCTAAAAACATGCCAAGACAAAGCACCCATTTCGCATCATCGGGCAGGGTGCTGAAATTTCCGGATGGTCCGATTATATCCCCAATTCCAGGACCAACATTGGCAATTGCGGTTGCCGCACCACTTAAGGCCGTATCAACATCAAGCCCAACCCATGTAAGCGCCAACGTGATAAAGGCATTAAGAAGCACGTAAAAGGAAATGAACCCGATCACATTAATCAGCAGGCTATTATCAACAGGCCGGCCCTGATAAAAAGACTGAAAGATGCCATTGGGATAAATAAGCTGGTTCATCTGCTGCTTTGATCCTTTCAGAAAAACAAGCAGTCTCATCACTTTAAGCCCGCCGGACGTTGAGCCGGCACAGCTGCCCAGATAAGTGAGGAAGAAGAAAATCCCGGTTGTAAACGGGCCCCAGGCCGTATAATCAGTGCTGGCATATCCGGTTGTGGTGATCACAGACATCACATTAAAGGCGGTCAGCACAAACGCTTCGGAAAATGTACTGACATGATGATAAAGCAGCCAGAGAATGATCGGGATGGATGTTACAACAACAATCAGACAAAATCCTTTTACCTGTTCATCAAACTGATAGGCTGACTGATGCATAAAAATATATCTAACATGAAGAACGAAGGGGAGACCGCCGAGCAGCATAAAAAATGTTGCCGCCAGTTGTAATGGCCAGCTGTCAAAATAACCAAAAGACAGATCATGGGTTGAATAACCGCCTGTTGAAAGTGTGGTCATGGCATGATTGACCGCATCAAAGCCGCTCATGCCAAGCAGATAATAGGTCACAAAACAGGCAAAACTTAAAATGATATAAACATAAATCAGACGACTGACCAGATGCCTTGTCTGGGGAATAAATTTGTCGGAACGGTCGGACGATTCCGTTTGCAGGAGCTGCATTCCTCCGATTTTCAGAAAGGGTAGAAGCACAATACCAAAAGCGATAATTCCGATGCCGCCGATCCATTGCAGGATTGATCGCCACAGCAGCACCCCACGGGACATACTGTCAAGGCCGGAAAGAACAGTTGAACCGGTTGTGGTAATACCGGAAAGGCTTTCAAAATAAGCGTCGGTATAGGATAAATTAAGGTCGGAATAATAAAGCGGCAATGCCCCCGCCAGGCTCAAAAGCAGCCAGCTTGACGTTGTGATTAGGAAACCTTCCCGAATGCTTAAACTGGTAAAATTATCCTTGTTGGAAATAAAAAGGGACGTTCCGATAAACAGGCTGATAAAAGAGCCCATAAAAAAAGCCGTGGCATTTGGAACACCATCGGCAAGATCAAGAAAGGCAGGAATTAACATTGCAAACCCGAGAAGGGCCAAAAGAACCCCGCCCGTAAATAATGCAAGTCGAAAACTCATCTGCTACGCTCCCTCATTTACGCCTGGACCCAGTCGAAATGGTCGGCATGGTCCGAGAGTATGACTAATACATTATTTTTTCAAGCCTATATATTTGGCCATAAAAGAATAATAAATAGCGTTGTTATAGTGATCGCTTATAAATTAAACGGGATGTCGTTTTTCTTGGTTACGGTTCGAAGTGAAAAATTTGATTTGATCTGGCTGACGCCGGGCAGGGTGGTCAGAACGTCCATATGCAGTTTTTCATAATCAGAAGCATCCGAAACAATCGCACGCAGCAGATAATCCGCATCGCCACTCATAAGATAGCATTCCATGATCTGCGGACAGTCTTTGACCAGTCGTTCAAATTCACCCAGCAGTTCTTTTGTCTGTTTTTCCACAGTTATCTGAACAAAGACATTATCCGGCAGTCCGGCAGCTGTCTGATCCATGACTGCGACATAGCCTTCAATGACGCCCTGGGTTTCAAGTCCTTTAACCCGGCGAAGACACGCGGACTGGGAAAGACCGACTTTATCCGCAAGGTCGGAATTGCTGATACGGCCGTCTTTTTGAAGATTGTCTATGATTGCAAGATCAATCTTGTCTAACTGTAAATTTCGAAACTTATCTCTCATTTTTGCATATTTACGCAATAATATGCGAAAAATCAACTTTTAAATGATCATAAACGCAAGGACATTCTTTAAGAAATAGGATACTCTATGGCACTTTTTATTCACAATTTTATTTCAGGGAAGAGAATTAATGATCATTGGTTGTCCAAAGGAAATTAAAGTCCATGAGTATCGTGTAGGACTTACACCATCAAGCGCGTCCGAATTGATCCGTCATGGACATAAAGTAATAATTGAATCCAATGCCGGTGCCGGCATCGGCATCAGCGATGCTGATTATGAAGCCGTAGGCTGCGAAATCATCAGCGCGGCAGCCGATGTATTTGCCAAAGCGGAAATGATCGTCAAGGTGAAGGAACCACAACTCAACGAATGTGCAATGCTGACCAAAGACCATCTGCTTTTCACATATCTTCATCTGGCTGCAGACAAGCCACAGGCGGAAGCCCTGATTGCATCCGGCTGTACAGCAATTGCCTATGAAACGGTAACGGCAAAGGATGGCTCATTGCCCCTGCTTGCGCCGATGAGTGAAGTGGCAGGCCGCATGTCCATTCAGGCAGGAGCCCATGCCCTTGAAAAAGCGTCCGGTGGTCGTGGCATCCTTCTTGGCGGGGTACCGGGTGTTGCCCCGGCAAAGGTCGTCATCATTGGTGGCGGCGTGTCAGGAATGAACGCGGCCGAAATGGCAGTTGGCCTTGGTGCTGACGTCACCGTATTTGACCGTAATATTAATCAGATGCGTCATCTTGATCAACGGTTCCGTGGCACTGTAAAAACGGTTTATTCAACAGTACATTCGCTTGAGCAGGCCGTTTTGGAAGCTGACCTTGTGGTTGGTGCAGTTCTTGTGGCCGGGGCAGCGGCACCGAAGCTGGTTTCTGCGGAAACAGCCAGAAAAATGAAAGATGGTGCTGTGCTCGTTGATATTTCAATTGACCAGGGCGGTTGTTTTGAAAATTCAAAACCGACAACCCATTCAAACCCGACATTTGTTGTTGATGGGGTGGTTTATTATTGTGTTGCCAATATGCCGGGCGCCGTTGCCCATACATCCACATATGCGCTTAACAATGCCACATTGCCATTTGCCGTTGCGCTTGCCAACAAGGGCTGGAAACAGGCCTGTGCCGATGATCCGCACTTAAGAAACGGTGTTAATGTTCAGGATGGAAAAATTACTTTTGAAGCAGTTGCGAAAGACCTTAATCTCCCTTATTCGCCTGTTGCCCTTTAAATTTTTTCATCTTTTCTTTGAGGGGAAGGGTGTTTGCCCTTCCCTTTTTTTTTGTTTCACTATAAATTTGTCTTACCAATTTCAGGAAGAATTAAATGGTTGATAAATTTAAAGAAACGTCACTAAGATATCATATTGATCCAACGCCGGGAAAGCTGGCGATTATCCCCACCAAACCCCTTGCCAACCAGCGTGACTTGGCGCGGGCCTATTCGCCGGGCGTGGCTTATGCCTGCGAAGCAATCATAGAAGACCCGGCCGCAGCCGCGGAAATGACGATACGGGCCAATTTGGTTGGTGTCATTACCAATGGCTCAGCCGTGCTGGGGCTTGGTAATATCGGGCCACTGGCTTCAAAGCCGGTGATGGAGGGAAAAGCGGTTCTTTTTAAAAAATTTGCCGGCATAAATGTTTTTGATATTGAAATTGATCAGGCCGACCCTGCCAAGCTGATTGAAACGATTGCTGCACTTGAGCCGACATTTGGCGCTATTAACCTTGAGGACATCAAGGCCCCGGAATGTTTTGTGGTTGAAAAGGCGCTAAAAGAGCGAATGAAAATTCCGGTTTTTCATGATGATCAGCACGGAACGGCGATTGTCGCGGGGGCGGCTATATTTAACGGGCTTCGGGTTGTCGGAAAGAAAATTGAAGATATTAAACTGGTGGCAACCGGTGGCGGCGCGGCGTCGCTTGCCTGTCTTGATCTTCTGGTGTCGCTGGGTGTTCAGAAAAAAAATATTACCCTCATCGATATAGAAGGGGTTGTTTATATTGGTCGTGAAAAAGACATGAACGAATATAAAGACCGCTATGCGCAGGATACGAAGGAAAGAACCCTTGATGATGCAATCGAGGGGGCGGACGTTTTCCTTGGTCTTTCCGCACCGGGCATATTGAAACCGTCCATGGTCAAGAAAATGGCCAAAAAACCATTCATTCTGGCACTGGCCAATCCTACACCGGAAATCACACCGGAAGAATGTAAAGCTGCCCGTCCTGATGCGGTGATTGCGACCGGCCGGTCGGATTATCCCAATCAGGTCAATAATGTGCTTTGTTTTCCGTTTCTTTTCCGTGGTGCGCTTGATGTCGGGGCGACGGAAATTAATGATGAAATGAAAAAAGCCTGTGTATGGGCGATTGCCGATCTGGCTTACCGGGAAAGTTCTGATGAGGTGGCCAATGCTTATCGCGGCGAAGACCTGAAATTCGGCCCCGACTATATTATTCCAAAACCATTTGATCCCAGACTGATCCTTGAAATTGCGCCTGCGGTGGCCGAAGCGGCCATGAAGAGTGGTGTTGCAACCAGACCTATCAAGGATTTACAGGAATACCGGGAAAAAATCGGTAACTTTATTTTCAAATCAAACATGCTGATGTCGCCGCTTTTTGAGGATGCGAAGAAAGACCCGAAAAAAGTGGTTTATGCCGAAGGCGAAGAGGAAAATGTGCTTCGCGCGGTGCAGGCGGCTGTGGATGAGGGCATGATTAAAGCCACGCTGGTCGGTAGACCGGATGTTATCCAGAGCAGGATTGAACGTCTTGGCCTCCGTCTTGAACGGGATAAGGATTATAAGGTTATTAATCCCCATAAGGATGACCGTTATAAGGAATTCTGGACCGAATATCACAAAATTGTCGGCCGAAAAGGGGTCTCAAAAGAAGCGGCAAGGACCATTATCCGTACCAATTCAACGGTGATTGCGGCCATGGCGGTGAAGCTTGGGTACCAGGATGCGATGATTTGCGGTACATATGGCCGTTTTGATTTTCATATTCGTTATATAATTGACATTATCGGCCGTAAAAATCAGGCACAGAAAATTTCGACATTAAGCGTACTTATTCTGCCGCAACAGACATTGTTCATCGCGGATGCTTTTATGGATGTTGATCCGACATTGGAGCAGATTGTTGAAAGTACCATTGCTGCTGCGAGACAGATTGAACTTTTCGGGATTAAACCAAAAGTCGCTCTCTTATCCCATTCCAATTTCGGGTCATCTAAAGCCCCGTCAGCGGTTAAAATGGGTAAAGCTGTCAAAATACTTCGTGAACGGGTGCCGGGCCTTGAAGTGGACGGTGAAATGCATGTGGATGCCGCCCTTAATGAAGATCTTAGGGACAGGCTTATTCAGGATTGCGCCTTAAAGGGGGCTGCCAATTTGCTGATTTTTCCAAATCTTGATAGTGCGAATAGTGCGCTTGGGCTTGTAAAAAGCGTAGAGCGTGGCTTGCTGGTCGGCCCAATTCTGCTTGGAGCAGCGCTTCCGGCACATATTGTTACACCAACGGTCAGTGCCCGCGGCATTTTAAATATGACAGCCATAGCGGTGAAAGATGCACAAAATCTTGAAAAGGAAAAATCTCATAAATGGCCGCTTTAAGGCTAGCGGACTTATGATTTGTAAATAGCCATAAGATGACTGGCGGTAAGCAGGACCGCGAGAATGGACATAAATAAAACGCCATTCCATGGTATAGACCACGGGTTTCCTGGCTCGACGGGCTTGCGTGATTTATAAAACGCAAGCGCAGCAAGAAAAGCGGCGATAATAAACACGCCTATTGAAATATCCAGATCCATTACGCTGATATAATCAAGGTCAACTTATTTTTCAACCGATCTTGTGACTATCATGTGATAAGCACCTTTTTGCCAGCTTTTACCGTTGTCATAGGAGAGGTCGGATTTCATTTCAAAGCTGTCTTTTTTAATATTGAAATAGGTTTCCCGATTCAGAAAATCACCTTTTTCCTGGCTATGGGCGAATATTGTTACGACCATATTATCACCATCAGAATGGGCAACGGTTTCGCGCCAGGCCCCGCCCTGATATATATTTCTGCCTTTCCAGCTTTTTGAATTTATATCGTAAAACCTGAATTCACTACCCGTTACATCAGGCCCGCGCCATTCCTGCATCACGGCATAACCGTTTATTATCCAATGATTATGCCATTTTGCCCTGTAGGTATCAGACGGCCTGTCCTGCGTATCCCAGGTAATGACAACATCCCAGTCACCGATCAGAAAATCAAACGCTTCCCCCTCACCGGTGAGGTCGGGGTTTCTGGATAAGATAGGACTATCCGGATCAGGGTCAAATATGATCGGGTCATTACGGATTTGTTGGGAATTTGCAGGCAAAGCATAGAAACCAAAGCATAGAAAAACAGCTAAAAAAAATTTAATCATATTTTTTCTTCTTAAATTATAATGAGTTATTGTCTTTAAATAAAATTATGATTATAAAATATAAACGATTATTTTTAAATGTGTTGTAACATTTCTGTGAGGATGGTCAGGTCTTCGTTAATAACTATGTTAACCATAGGGTGCTTAGGCAGGTAATCAGAAAGTGTTGACTAAATTTTTTTTGGGGAAAAAATGCCTGCAGAAAACAGAAATATCTTTTTTAATGAAAATGAAGTTAAAATTGCCCTTATGCAGTTTTCTGCGCGGAAGGGTTTGAATTTTAAAGTCGAAAATATAACCGACTTTAAATTGACAGGTAAAGAAACTGTTAGAATAGAGTTAAAAGTTTATGATGTCGAAAACGGCCAAACCGGAACAGTAAAATATGATCATCCGGAGATTGCTGCTGCACTTATGCGGTATTGCATGTATCTGAAAATTCCTCTGCCTAAGGTCGGAAAAAAATCATTGCAGTCAGGGAAGAACGGGTTATTTTTAAATATTAAAGTTTTATAAGATAATTTACTAAGATTATTATGCCACTAGAAATAAAACATATTTATTTTACCGAGGGAGAGCTTAAAAAAGCGCTGATTAATTTTTCGGTTTTAAAAAAACAGTTTTTTGAAGCAGAAGATATTAAAGAAATTATTATTGATAAAACAAATGCCCTGCGGGTCATTTTTAAAGTTGATCCAATCCTTGATTTTGAAGATAATAAAATAGCCTATTCCCATGCAGAGGTGGCAGCTGCATTATTTGCCTTTTGTATGGTTTCAAAAATACCGCTGCCAAGACGTGGTGTTAAAGAGCTTCACGCAAATGATGAAAAAGTATATTTAACAATCACGCTGGAAGAAGACGTACAATTTGAAAAATATGTCATTAGTAATGTTTTAAAAAATTCGTCAAACGTTAAAAAATAACTTTAAGCTTATCAGGGAGAAACAAAATGCAGGATAAACATAAATCTATTCTGTTTAAGGTTTTATTTGTGCTTAGTATACTGGGTATGTTGCCATTATTAGGCGGGGTTGGAAGCAAACTGGGGTTATGGGCGCCATTGACCGGTTTTATGATGACAATGAAATATATGATACCAGCGGCCATTTCGGCGGCGATTTTGCTGTTTTTTATTTTCGCCTATTTTATCAAGGACAGAAAAAGAGCCGTCAGTTCCTATGTCCTTGCATTGGTTTTTGCCGGATTTGGGTATGTTTATGGTGTCAATCAGGAGCCAACCGACTGGACTGGCCTAAGAGGTGTTCATGACGTTACAACGGATATGGAAAACCCGCCTGAATTCAAGGCACTTCTGGATGCGCCCGGCAGAATAAACAGTTTTGATTATCCGCAGGAAACAGCGGAACGGCAAAAAGCAAAATTTCCCTGGGTCAAACCGCTTATTACCGAAATGGCACCCGTTGATGCCTATAACCGGGCACTGGACGTTGCAAAAGAGCTTGGCTGGGAAATTGCCGCAACGGACCCGTCAGCGGGGCGTTTTGAAGCGACAGACTATTCCAAATGGTTCCATTTTAATGATGACATCGTGGTTCGTGTAAGAGCTGATGGGGCGGGAAGCCGTGTTGATATCAGATGCCTGACCCGGGTTGGGGGATCAGATCATGGACTTGGAGCGATCAGAATTATGAAATTTGAGAAACAGTTTCTGGCCAGCTGAAATAAATTAAATAAGGTCCTTTTTTTATGGTTAAAAATAACTTATAAGGCGTTTATCAAGACTTAGTAACCGAGATCAGACGTTGAACGCATACATAAAAACCAAGGACCGAAACAACCGTCATGTTGCCATATGGCTGTTTATTGTCTGCGCATTTGTGTTTGCAATGGTCGTGGTCGGCGGCGTTACCCGGCTGACG
>ERZ795053.7657-NODE-7657-length-10341-cov-7.869531_pt1 | contig 10341 bp, 12 predicted proteins | sample MGYA00375137_ERZ795053 | MGnify/ENA primary metagenome ERZ795053 (study PRJEB30182, sample SAMN05720284) | activated sludge metagenome | isolation source: Anaerobic digester | place: Hong Kong | collected 2014-12-17 ... | reverse complement strand
TCGTTCAGCCAGAAGGGATAGCTCGTCATTCTCGACCTCCTTAGCGTTCTCTTGAACACCAAGAATCATAAAAATAACAACTATTCAATATGTTAATCGGGTTCAGAGCCTAAAGGGGGCCAGCCTTGATGCCGGGACCGCTATCGAAGGACTTGCGCCAGCGCGTGATCGAGGCCGTGGCGAGCGGTGCATCGCGACGGCACGCTGCCAGGCGCTTCGGCGTGAGCGCCAGCGCCGCCGTTCGCTGGCTGGCGGCCTGGCACGCGGAGGGGCGGGTTGCGCCGCTGGCGATGGGTGGGGATCGCCGCTCGTCGCTCGAGCGGCATCGCGAGCTTCTGCTGGAGATGATCGCGGCACGGCCCGACACGACGCTCGATGAGATGCGGGCGATGCTCGCCACCCAGGGGATCATCACCAGCCACGGCGCTCTTTGGCGGTTCATCGCCAAGGAGGGCCTGAGCTTTAAAAAAAACGGTCCACGCCAGCGAGCAGGAGCGGTCGGACGTGACGAAGGCGCGCAAGGCCTGGCTCGAGGGTCAGGTCGAGCTCGCTTCGGGCAAGCTCGTCTTCATCGACGAGACCCCCCTCGATACCTATGGGGTCAAGACCAACATGGCGCGCCTTCGCGGCCGTACGGCGCGTGGCTCACGCCTGATCGGCCGGGTGCCTCCCTCGAGGGCCTGCTGGCCCTCGTCATTCCATGAATCGGATGATTGGTCTGCTGACCAATCATGGGCACTGGAAGACGACGACCTTTCTCGCGGCGCTACGGGTCGATCGGGTCGAGGCGCCCCTGGTGCTCGACGGACCGATCAACGGCGCCACCTTCGACGCCTATGTCGAGCAGTTCCTCGCACCGACCCTGCAACCCGGCGACATCGTCGTGGTCGACAATCTCGGCAGCCACAAGGGTGACGCCGCGCGGCGCGCGATCGAGGCCCGCGGCGCCGAGCTGCGCTTCCTGCCGCCGTACTCGCCCGACCTCAATCCGATCGAGATGCTGTTCGCCAAGCTCGAGGCAGGCCTGCGCAGAGCCGCCGAGCGGACGGTCGACAGCCTCTGGCGACGCATCGGCACCCTGCTCGACGAAATCACGCCCCAGGAATGCCGAAACTACCTCCGTCACGCCGGATATGCCGCTACTTGATCGAATTCTGCTCTAGCGGATCGTTGCCGCGGTCTCTCGACGGCCGTGTCGGACGCGACTAGCATTGCCGGGGTGGCGAGCACTCGTGGCGACAAGAACAAGGAGAAGAGTCGTGCGTGAGCCGGAGGCCGGCTGGCCCCAGAAGACTCGGGAGCTGCACAACCATCATTTCGATTCGACCGTCTGGAACGATTTCGCCTTTCGCCAGGGCGACATCGTCATCGCCACCTATGCCAAGTCGGGGACGACCTGGCTGCAGCAGATCGTCGGCCAGCTCGTCTTCGCGGGTGCGACGGACGTCCCGGTGGCCGAGCTGTCGCCCTGGGTCGATCTGCGCCTGCCCCCCAAGGAGGTGAAGCTCCCGGCGCTCGAGGCGCAGACCAACCGGCGGTTCGTCAAGACCCATCTGCCGGTCGACGCGCTCGTCTACTCGCCGCTCGCCAGGTACATCTATATCGGTCGCGACGGCCGCGACGTGATGTGGAGCCTCCACAACCACCACAGCAAGGCCAACGCGCTCTGGTACGAGCTCATCAACGACACGCCCGGCCGGGTCGGGCCGCCGATCGGCAGGCCACCGGAAGACGTGCAGCAGTATTTCGCGGACTGGCTCGACGGCGACGGCTACCCGTTCTGGTCATACTGGGAGAATGTCCGCTCCTGGTGGGCGATCCGCGACCTGCCCAACCTGCTGCTGCTGCACTTCCAGGAGCTGAAGGACGACCTGCCGGGCCAGATCCGGCGGATCGCCGCGTTTCTCGGGATCGAGATCGACGAGCGCCGGTTCCCCGCCATCGTCGAGCATTGCGGCTTCGCCTGGATGAAGGCGCATGCCGCCCAGGCCGCCCCGCTCGGCGGTGCGGTCTGGGAAGGCGGCGGCGAGTCCTTCGTCCATCGGGGCACGAACGGCCGGTGGCGCCATGAGCTGAGCCCCGAGCTCAGCCACCGCTACGAAGCGCTGGCCGAGCGCGAGCTGGGCGAAGCCTGCGCAAGGTGGCTGGCGACGGGGTATCGCTAGCGGTACTGTGGGTCTGGTCGACAACGCGAGGGGAGAAACGTCTTGGGCATCGAGGCTTTGATCGTCTTCCTCATCATCGGCGCCATCGCCGGCTGGCTCGCCGGGCTGATCGTCAAGGGCTACGGCTTCGGCCTGCTCGGCAACATCGTCGTCGGCATCGTCGGCGCCTTCGTCGCCGGGCTGATCCTGCCGGCGATCGGCCTCGCCTTCGGCGGCGGCATCCTGGCCGCCATCATCCATGCCACGATCGGCGCCGTGATCCTGCTCTTCCTGATCCGCCTCGTGAAGCGCATCTGAGCCCAGGCTCAACCCATGAGCAGATTCGGCAGGAAGAGCACCAGCGCCGGCACGTAGGTGATCAGCGCCAGGACGGCGAGCAGCGCCAGGACGAAGGGCCAGGATTCCCGGACGAAGTCCTGGAGCGACGTGCCGAGGATGGTGGTCGTCGTGTACATCAGCGTGCCGACCGGCGGCGTCACCGCGCCGATGGTCAGGTTGACGACGATGACCAGGCCGAAATGCACAGGATCGATGCCGTGTGCGGCCACCACCGGCACGAGGATCGGCGCCAGCAGGATGAGGGCCGCCGTGCCCTCGAGCAGCATGCCGATGCCGAGCAGCAGGAGGTTGATGAAGAGGAGCAGCAGCCAGGGATCGTCGGTCAGCGTCGCGAGCAGGGCCGCGAGCTGCGGCGGGATGCGCTCCCAGGCCATGTAGAAGCCGAAGGCGCCGGCCGCACAGATGATGAGCATCACGGTCGAGGTGGCGAGCACGGTCTCGAGCAGGATCGCGGGCGCGTCCCTGAGCTTCAATTCGCCATGCGCGAGGCTGCCGACCAGCGTGGCATAGACCACGGTCATCGCCCCGGCCTCGGTCGGCGTGAAGATGCCGAAGCGGATGCCGACCAGGATGAAGACCGGGATGGTCAGCGCGAAGCCGGCATCCTTGACGGCCGCCCAGAGCTCCGGCCCGCCGACGAAGCGTTCGCGCACCGGCTGGTAGCCCCGCCGTCTTGCGACGATGGCGGTGGCGATCATAAGTGCTGCGCAGATCAGCAGGCCCGGGACGATGCCGCCGATGAAGAGCCGGCCGATCGAGACGTCGGCGAGAAAGCCGTAGATGATCAGCCCGATGCCCGGCGGGATGATCGGCGTCACCACGGCCGAGCAGGCGGTGATGGCGGCGACAAAGGCCGGCTGGTAGCCGCGCTGGACCATCTCCGGCCCGAGCATCTTCGCCTGCATGGCGGCATCGGCATTGGCCGAGGCGGAGAGCCCGCCCATCATCGTCGAAAGCGCCACATTGGCGTGCGCCAGGCCGCCCCGCCAGTGGCCGACCAGCGCCTCGGCCAGGACCAGGAGCCGGCGGGTGATGCCGGCATGGTTCATGATCGTGCCGACGAGGATGAAGAAGGGCACGGCGAGCAGGGGGAAGCTGTCGGCGGCCGCGACCAGCCGCTGGACATAGATGCCCATGGGCGGGCCGCTGCCCTGGAGGAAGAAGGCGAGGGCGGCCATCGCCATGGCGAAGGCGACGGGCAGGTTGATGGCGAAGAGGACGAGCAGCACGAGGAGCGGCAGGAGGTTCAAGCGCTCGCCTCCCGCAGACCACAAACCAGCCGGGCGGCCTGACGGATGGCGATGGAGAAAAAGCCCACCGTCACCGCGAGGTAGATGATCGACTGCGGCAGGCGCAGGACAGGGCTCGGGTTGTCGAGATTGCCGATGGTGAAGCCGACGCCGAGCCAGGTCACATAGGTGGCGAAGACGAGAATGCCGACCTGCACGACCAGCGCCAGCGCCCGCTCGAGCGGGGCCGGCAAATGGTTGGTCAGGAGGTCGATGCTGACATGCAGCCTGCGCTTGAAGCCGGCGGCGGCACCGAGGAAGATCAGCCAGGCGAAGCCCATGCCGGCCACCTCGCCGGCCCAGGCGGCCGGCTGGGCGGTGACATAGCGGGTGAGCACCCCCCAGCAGACGGCCGCGACGACGACCAGGAGCGCGGCGCAGGCCACCACCTCCTCGGCGATGTCGTAACGGCCGGGCTGCCGGGGCCCGGTCCCGTCGCTCACTCCCCGGGCGCGCTCATTGGGCCAGGATCGCCTGGATCTTGGCGTGCAGACCCGGCGTCCATTGCGGGAACGCCTCGTAGACGCTGGCCGTCGCCTCCTGGAAGGCGGGGATGTCGACGTCCTCGACGATGGTGACGCCGGCATCCTCGAAGAGGCCGATATACTCGTCCTGCTTCTCCAGCGTGAGCCGCGTCATCTCCTCGCCGGCCCGCTTGCCCTCCTCCAGCATGATCGTCTGCAGGTCCTCCGGCAGCGACTGGAAGAAGTCCTCGCTCATGGTGAAATGGGCGAAGGCGGTGAAGTGCCCGGTCAGCGAGATGGTGTCCTTCACCTCGTGCAGCTTCGACCCCCAGAGCGAGCCCAGGGGCGCCTCGGCCGCGGCCACCACGTTCTGCGAGAGCGCATTGTAGACCTCCGACCACTGGACGGTCGTGGGCCTGGCCCCCATCGCCTCGAAGGTGGCGAGCCACATCTGGTTCGGCGGCACCCGGACGGTGACCCCCTCGATGTCGGCCGGCGTGCGGATCGGCATGTCGGCGATCATGTGCCGCCGGCCGAAGAGGTTGTTGTAGGAGACGACGCGGATGCCGGCCTCCTGGAGCTGGGCGTCGACCTCGGCGAGCCACTCGGAATCGACGATCTTCTGGAAGTCGCGATAGTCGGCCATCAGATAGGGGCCGTTGAGGATGCCGATGTCCGGCACGTAGTCGGAGAGATAGCCGGCGTCGGTGATGTTCATCACGTTGGCCCCCTGGCGGATCATCTCGTTGACGTCCTTGCCGGAGCCGAGCTGCTCGCCCGGGAAGACCGCCATCTCGATCCGCCCGCCCGAGCGCTCGTTGACATTGGCGGCGAAGAACTCGGCCGCCAGATGCGCGGGCTCGGTCGCCGAGAGCGAGTGCGCCAGGCGGATGGTGTAGTCGGCCGCATCCACTCCCTGCGCCCAGGCGAAGGTCGCGAGCGCCGTGCCGAGCGCCAGCCCGGCGAGTGTCTTTTGCATGGTCGTGCCTCCCTCGGGTTTCTTTTCGTTACATGCCGGGCCGGGGCTCGGCCGCGGTGAAATGCTTCACCTTGGCGGCACCGGCATAGAGGATCTTCTCGGCGCTCTCGAGCATCGCCTTGTGGAAGGCGACGCAGTCCGGGTCGAAGTCGGACCGCGGCCGCGGCTCGGGAGCGAAATGGCCGAATTCGTCGGTGCCGCGGACCAGCGTGGCGCTGTCGCGCGCCTCGGTGGTCTGGCGGATGTATGTCGGGATGTAGCGGATGGCGAAGCCGATCCGGGGCAGATCCGAGCGGTTGGGCTCGGAGCCGTGGAAGAGGCGCACATGGTGGAGCGACATCTCGCCCGGCTGCAGCACCACGTCGACCACGTCCTTGGGGTCGACCTCGACCGCGATCTCCTGGCCGCGGCTCAAGAGGTTGTTCTCGGCGAAGGTGTCCTTGTGCGCCACCTGCTCGCGGTGATGCGTGCCCGGCACCACCTGCATGCAGCCGCTCTCCGGCGTGCTCGGCGTCAGCGCCACCCAGGCGGTCGTGATGTCGGCGTGGCTCAGGCCCCAATAGGTCGAATCCTGGTGCCAGGAGATGAAGGCCGGGTCCTTGGGCTGCTTCCAGAAGAAGCCCGAGGCCCAGCAGAGGACGTTGGGGCCGAGGATCGCCGAAACCGGCTCGACGATGCGCGGGTCGCGCACGAGGTCGGCGAGCCAGGGCAGCAGGAGATGCGGCTTCTGGTTGGTCGAGCGCGAGAGCTTGCCGCCCTCCGCCTTCGCCAGCGCCTCGACCTTGCCGCGCAGCTCCGCCGCCGTCGCCTCGTCGAAGACGCGGATCGGAAAGAGGATGCCGTCACGCTTGTACTGCTCGACGGCCTCGTCCGTCAGCCGCTCGACCATGAAGCTTCTCCCTTGCTCACCCGAAAGTCGTTGGCGCGCACTCTAGGCAGCGGCCCGCCGCGCGACAAGCGGTCCGGCGGCGACGCCATCGAGGGCAGCTAGGGCAGGGCGCGGACGCTGCCGATCTGCGTGTCCCGTTGCGGGCAAGAGGCGATCGGCCCGCCTTGCCGATCGTAGATCCTGACCCTGCCACGGGCGAGCAGGGTCGAGAGCAGGATGTCATAGGCCATGGAGGCGTCGGCATCCGTGGCCGCCAGCTCGAAGTCCACGTCGGTGGCGCAGGTGTCGAGCATGAAGCGCACTCGGCCGCTTTCGGTCCAGAGCTCCTTCACGCCGCCGTCGAGCGCATGGGCGATCGACGGCCCGAGGCAGGCCGCGATGGCGGCGGCGGCCAGGGCAGTTCCAGAGGAGCCTCCTAGAGCAGCCACAACGAGCCTCCCTGCAATTCGACGTCGCCCCCGCCGGCCGTCGGGCAGGTGCTGGTCGAGCCGATCGTCGTCTCCACCCGCACCGGCCGCGTGGCGCTCTGCGCCGCGAGCAGGAGCGCGAAGCCGCCCGGCAGGTCGGCGGCGAAGGTGAAATAGGGGGCGCTGCCGCTGCAAGCCGAGAGGCGGAAATAGACCGACCCCTCCTTGATCATGAGGTTGGTGACCTCGCCGAAAAGCCCGTCGGCGGGCGCGGCGACCGGTCCGGCCTCGGGCGACGATTCGATGATGTGGACGGCGCTGGCGTCGATGCCGACCGGTGGGCCGGGGCAGCCCTTCATCCCTTCGAGCTTCACCTCGCGGCCGCTGAGCCGCGATGCGACGAGCGCCTTGAGCGCATAGGCATAGTCCGGGTCGTTCCCGTCGAAGAAATAGACTTCCGGATGGGCGGTGCAGCCTCTGGGATCATCGAGGGAGAAATAGACCAGGGGATTTCCCAGCTTCTGCAGCCGCAGGCTGGTGACGCGGCCGGTGACGAAGAGCGGCTCGACGGTCTGCCCGCCGCCGGGCAGCTCCACCCCGAAATCGCCGGGGCCGGGCTGGGACGAGGAGCCGCCTTCCCCTTCCTGATAAGGCTTGGCGGCGAAGGCGGGCATGGCAAGAAGGACGATGGCGCAAGCGACCGCCATCGCCGGCGGCAGTCGAGGAGCCGACGCTGCTGCCGCGCAGGGGACGGGCGACTTGGGGCGGGTGGGCATGCTTCACCCTCCTCGCGGCTCACAGAATGGCCATGACGGTCGGCGGCATCCTGGCGGTGAACTCGGATTTCTCCCACATCCGCAGGAACCACTCCGCGCTCTGGTTCTCGAGCTTGTCGACATAGCGCTGCTTCAGCCCGACGGTCAGGAGCTCGTCGTGCCAGGCTTCCATGTTGCCGATATGGGCCAGGCCATGGGTGACGGTGTCGTTCGGGGCACCCGTCGCGGCGTACCGGTCGATGTAGTCGTGACCGAGGGCGATGCCGCAGTTCTCGAGCGTGCGCGAGTGCGTGCCTTCGGTGACCGTCGCGAAGTCGAGCGAGTAGCCGACGCGCTGGCCCTCGTCGAGCAGGTAGGCGAGAATCTTGGCGTTCTCGGTCGAGGTCTTGGGGCAATTCGCGGTGACGCCCGATGCCGCGTAGCTCCTGGCGTCGACCGGGCCGAGCCGGAGGCCGAACATCCCGCCCGTTTCCCTGACATAGTCGCGCTCGGACTTGTCGAAGTCGTACTCGTTGGGTGCCGGCTCGATCAGCATCTCGTTCGGGTTGTTGTGCAGGGCGTTGAGCGGGTAGTTGTAGAAGGCCTGCGAGTGGTCGTGGATGTCCGTCCGCGCTTTCGACGAGACGTGGCCCAGATCCATGATCATGCCGTGCCGCATCGCCTCGACGACCACGCGGGAGCCCTCGATCGACAGCGACAGGTTGTTCCTCTCGACCGCGCCGTCCATGCGCGATCCGCCCGAGGGATCGCTGAAGCCCGGTGGCCGCGGATAGACGGCGAAGCCGTTGATGCTGCCGGTCAGGAGATACAGCGCGAGGTTGGCTTCCGAGATGTCGCTGACCTTCGTGGCGCACTGGTCGGTCGGGAGCGGCCCGCGGAACGCATTCGCGCCGCAACGGCTGAAGTTGTCGCAATAGCTGCCGAGCGGAAATTCGCCGACATTGTCATCGTAGTAGAAGCATCCGGCGATGCCCTGAAGTGCTCGAATGCTCTTGCCGTCCTGCTCGCTCGGGCTGCGAAAGATGTCCGCGCCCGCGAGCCGGCTGTTGATCTTGTGGGCGAGATAGAAGGTGCGAACGCCCATGTCCCTGTAGTCGCGCAGGCGTGCCACGGGATCGAACGTCCGGTCCTCCGCCCCCCAGGTGTAGTCCGCCTCCACGCCGAGGACCACCGCGAGCTTGCCGGCGTTGGCGATGGCGCGTGCCTCGGCCGCCGAGTAGGCGATCTCGGCCCAGTCGTGCGCCGCTGCCCAGGCCTTCAGCGCATCGATCTGCCGCACGAGCGAGGCGAGGCTGTCGCCCTCGCTGCAGGGATAGCCGGCGCCACCGGCGCCGCCCTTGCCCCGATTGTCGTAGTAAACCAGCTCGCACATCGATTCGCTCTCGACGGCGAACGCCACCAGGATTTTCATGCTGGTGTCCGCGCCCACCCCGGGGCCGGGGTCGAGGGCGTTCTCGATCCAGTCGCTGCTGTAGCGAAGGTGGGAGAAGCTGTCGAACCGGGCACCGCCGTGCGGATCGTGCCTGCCCATGTCCGAGAACTGGAAGTAGGGGATCAGGTTGCCCTTGAACTCGCCATGGTCGCAGCAGCCGCTGCAGGCACCCTGGTTCTGGTAGCCGTCCTCGGGAATGCCATTGACATAGTTGCCTTCGTGCCCGGCGAAGCCGTAATTGCCGCCGAACGCCATGCCGTGCGTCGGGTGCTCGTGCGTCATCGCATAGCCGGTGGCCAGGCGGGGCCCGGTGCGCGGCACGTCCGCCAGGGCGAAGCCATCGACAGTCACCGCGCGCGGCGTGCCGGTGTTGCCGGTCGGCCCGTTCCCGCTGCTTTCCGTGTCGTTGCCGTGCTCCTCGAGCACGTCGTCGAGATCGGGCTGCGACGTCGATCCGCCTTCCCCCTCCTCGTAGGGCTTGACCGCGAAGGCGGCCGGCGACGTCGCCACCAGAGCCGCCGCCAGCAAGGTGGAGGAAAGGAGATGCCGAAGTCGAAAGGCGTCCATCGCCGGTTCCCGTCCTTGGGGATCTCAATAGCCGACGAGCTCGAGATCCGTGACGCGCGTGCTGCCCTGGGCCGGGCACCCGGCGGTCACCGCGACCGGCTGGCCGCTGAACTTGGCGGCCAGCACGATCAGCTTCGCCTGATCGCGCGACGGGTCGTCGGCGGTGAAGTAGAAGAAGGCATTGCTGCCGCACTCGGCCAGCCAGAAGCGCAACTGGCCGCCGACGCTCGTCACCTCGCTCACGATGCCGCGCCGCGCGTCGGCGTGCATGGGTGGCAGGAGGAACGCCGCCAGGGCGCAAGCTGCCAGCACCGATCTCGCGCGGGCTGTCCCGGGGTCAGTCGCTGGCACGGACGGTCCCCACCGTAATATCCCCGATGACCCTGGTGCCCGGGCACCAGTCGACGTCCTCGCCGAAGCTGGTGTTGTAGACCTTGACCTCCCGGTCGAAGATCATCGCCGAGATCAGGAGGCGCGTGATGTCGAGCTTGTCCGGGTTGTCGCTGGCGATGGCGAAGAAGGTCGGGTTGGTCGGCTGAAAGGGGCAGGAATCGATGCGAAAGCGCGTGCGCCCACCCTCGGTTCGCACGCTCGTGACCTTGCCGACCCTGATCTGAACGCCGGAATCGGGGTCCACCTGCACCGGCCCCGTGGCAGAGCGGGGCGCCTTCTCGATGGCCGAGCCCGCCACGGGCGGGGCGAGACCCATGGCGAGAACGCAGCAAGCGAGCGTCAGTCGTGCTCGAGCCAAGGCGCCTTCTCCCACATCCTGCGGTCCAGGGCGTGTGCGAGCAGGGCGCAACGCGCGCGGACCGGCACGAGAAAAGGAGACGCCGGATCAGCCCCTCGCGAGCCGATCGGCGACAACCGGTATTTTTACCACCACTGCGTACGCACGACAAGCATCGGCGCGACCGCTGTCGAGGGGCGTGCTCAGGCCAGCCGGAACGAGATCGGCTTCGCCCCCTCCCAGAGCACCAGGTTGCCGAGCTTCATCAGGTTCTCGTGGCCCGAGGTCAGGGTGATGAAATGGT
>ERZ795053.7656-NODE-7656-length-10342-cov-4.629921_pt1 | contig 10342 bp, 7 predicted proteins | sample MGYA00375137_ERZ795053 | MGnify/ENA primary metagenome ERZ795053 (study PRJEB30182, sample SAMN05720284) | activated sludge metagenome | isolation source: Anaerobic digester | place: Hong Kong | collected 2014-12-17 ... | reverse complement strand
GTGTGCTCATGTTAATTGTCTTTTCTATCATCGGCTGGGTTGCTTTTAAAGTGTGGATTGAGCCAACATTTCTCCACGAATATCGCATCCGTCAATTGACCGAAATGCGGCAAGCGGCGGATGAGGCCATCATTGGTGGCCGCTATACCGAGGCTCGCCAGACCTTGGAAGAGATGCGTATCATTCTACCGGAGGATGCCGATATTGATGAGAGCTTACAGCGAGTGGGACAACTGGAGAAAATGTCGGCTTTATATAATGAAGCCCAAAAACAAATGGCCGCAGAGGAGTGGGCTACAGCCATCGAAACCCTGACCGCGCTGCAAAGTCTGGATGCCCAGTATCGCGATTTAGCCGAGATGTTAGCCACAGCACACGAAGCTCAGGCGCTGGCTGAACAGTTCCAATCGGCTGAAGCCGATTTTGCCAATGGTGAGTGGGCTAACGCGATAGCCACGTATGAACAGGTACACCAAACGAACCTGACCTTTAAATTTGAAACGATTCAAACTCGCCTTTTTGACTCTCATCTCAACTATGCGCGTGAGCTTATCGCTTCAGCCAACACCGACTCAAACCAAGTGACGACGGCTTTGTCACACTTGTCTGAAGCATTGATGGTTCGCCCCGTTGACCAGGCTGCTCTCGACGAGCGCCGTCTCGCCGAAACTTACTTTACGGCGATCACCACGGATGAACGTGACCAGGCCATTGATCTTTTGCAAACGATCTATGCTGAACGGCCCGACTATGCCGGAAATGCCGCTGTGGAACTGCTCTATACCAATCTGGTCACACGCGCCGATGCGAATTTGGCCGCCGGCCAAACAGAGATTGCTCTGAGCGATTATCAAGCCGCGGCCGATCTGTTCGTCGCGGACTCATCAGAAGCACAAGATAAGTTGGCCGAACTGAACGCCGACTCAAACTAATAAAGATAAGCCGGGATAAATATGATGCAACCTATTCAGAATAATTACGAACCAACGCAGCCTCAGCCGCCCTTGCCCGACCACCCGACTGCTCATCCACTCTATCATATGGTCGAACATTTCATTAATCAGGGCGACTGGCAAGCGGCCCGCGCGCCGCTTGAAGAGTTATTAACCTTATACCCAGACGACCCTTACTTGCAAGAGCTGGCGCCGTCGGTCCGCACTCGAAGCGCGTTGTTGGGCTACGCCGAAGAAGAGTACAGCAGCGACTCCGAGCCTCGCTTTAAATTGGAAGGACCGCTCAAGTTTGTTATCCCCGGCCTTATTTTTATCGTTCTGCTGTGCTTGGTAGGCAGCACGATGCTCGCTCTGCAAATTTGGGGTCTGCCAGGTGGCGATAGTCAGCGCGTAGCAGCGCGAGTCAGCCAACTGCACGAACAGGCTCAGGACGCGCTCGATAGCGGGGATTATGATCGGGCCGTTGTCGCTTATTCTGAACTACTCCAGTTGCATCCGGATGATCAGCAGGCTCAGCAGGGTCTTGAGCAAGCCCGCGCGCTGCGGTCGACCATGTCGCTCTATAGTGAAGCCATTGCCGAGATGGAGGCGCATCACTGGGAAAGCTCGCTGGCAATATTCAAGCAGATCGAAGCAGCCCAGCCCGGTTATCGAGATGTGGCCAATCGAATCCAATTTGTTCAGGAACAACAGCTTCTAACCAGCCAGTTTAGCGATGCTGAAGCCGATTTTAGCCAGGGTAACTACGAGCGCGCCATTCAGGGCTATGAGACGTTGCAGGAAATCAATAGTAATTTCCAAAGCGATACCGTGCGTGAGCACCTGTTCTTGAGCTATCTCCAACAAGGGTTGACGGTAGAGAGTGCAGCCGGCGACGACCCGGAGCAGTTGGCAGCCGCGCTGGACCTCTTCGAGATAGCGCTCATTTTACGTCCGGGCGACTCTCAAGCCAGAGGTGAGAGCCAACTCATAAAATTGTATTTAGAAAGTTTAGAGTATTTGGAAGATGAACGCTGGGCAAATGCTGTCGAGAATTTGAACCTGATCTACGATGCCCGGCCCAGTTTTGCCAATGCCTCAGTCGGTCCACTGTTGTATGATGCTTACGTAGCTTGGGGCGACGATCTGTTCGAATACGGCGAGTTTGCCGAAGCTCAAACCAAATATGAAGCCGCCCGTTTGATTAGAGGCGTAGATACCTCCAATATTGGGCGTAAACTGGCGCTAGCCAAGGCAGCTCAAGAAACGCCAACACCCACACCCTCGCCTGAGCCGACCGCAGCCCCATCAACCGGTAGTGGAGGTGGAGGTGGGGGCGGAGGGCAGGTGGCTCTACCGACTCCAACACCCACCGCTACGCCTGTGCCACAGCCTTACGCGCTCACCAGTATGGCCATCAGGAATAATTGCAGTGGCCAGGGATATATCCACGGTGTCGTGTGGAATGCCTACCACTTGCCCTTGTCCGGGGTGACGGTCCAGGCGTTCAATCTCGACAATGGGGCCGGTCCGCTCATATCCGGTCCATCTAACGGTGATGGCATTTACCAAATTATTGTTGAGGGCGATCAGATTCCGGGTTTGTGGATGGTCCAAGTGCTTGAGAATGGACAGCCGGTCTCTGAGGCGATGGGGCAGCGTTTGGGTGGCGAGTGCCTTAACGGTGCTCAAGAGCTAAAAGTCGATTGGCAGCGAAACCTCCAGTTTGAATAATACGATCATTTCTTGCATACAACGGGAGCGAATGATGAAGATGATAATAAATTTCCAGAGTTTCAAATTGGGTCGATTGATTTTGATCGGCTTGGTAATCTACAGCGCCTTAAGTCTGTTTGCCGGCAGGGCCGCGGCTCAAGATCCAACACCCCTCCCGACTCCGACCCCCGCCCCGACCTGGACTCCTGCCGCCGCTCCTACTGACACGCCAGCCCCCAATGTTCCGAACCCACCGACGCCCTTACCGGCGACCGTTACGCCGAGTAATCGGCTGATCGATTTCCGAGTGGATGAAGATGAAATTGACTCAGGCGACTGTGTTGAGTTTAGTTGGGTGGTGCGCGGCGACATCGACCGCGTCGAGTTCGACGAAATCGATGATGGTAAAGAAGCGGTATTGGTGTCAGAGCAAGATGAGCGCGAAGAGTGTCCGGATGTTGATACGGAATATAAACTAATTGTCAAATGGCTAGATGGGTCCAAAACATCTGATTCCATTGAAATTGATGTTCTTGACGATAGCAGTGATGGCAGCAGCAGTAGTTCCGGTGGGAACGGTACCGGTCAAGACTCCGGTTCAACGGTGGGCGTTTTTATAATCGTCACCCCCATTGCCATGAGTTCGCTGACCCCGGTGGCTGAGGAAAACGAGTCCGATCTCTTCACCCAAATTTCGCCGGACGGGAGCGACGGCCAACCGGTTGAGAAACCGGCCGGTATCTTGGGATCGGTCAACAGCCTGCCGGAGACCGGCCACATACCAGGCCAAAATTCTTTTTCGACGGCCAACCGGCCCATTGTTACCAATGAGAGCTTGCCGGACGATCGCCCCGAACCGCTCGGCCAGCTCATCAGTTTCGGCCTTTGGGGCGTTCTGATTGTCGTGATTGTTGCTGCTTTTAAGCTGCTCACTCATTCCGGGCACATCTCCTCCCCTGGAGGTCCGCGCCGTTAAGGCCAAGCCTGACGTTGCCCCAAGACAAGTCCAATGATGAGGCACAAGTATGATTTTTAACAACCGATGGTTTCCATTTTTGCCTGTAGCTGTAATCCTTTTACTACTGGGGTCCGCTCGGTTTGCGTTTGGTCAGGGGCCGATTTTGAACAGTCTGCCCACACCAACCGCGGTTCCGGTTGCACCCGACGGGGCGCCCCCCACAGATCCAATCTCAGCATCAGGGCTGCCGGATCTGATCGTTACCCATATTGCGGTTAATCCGAGTACCCCCAAAGTCAACCAACCGGCGACAATCTCCGTTACGATCAAAAATCAAGGTTCGCAGGCATTAAACAGTGGTAATAACTTCCTGGTCGATTTATATATTGACCCCCCCTTTGAACCCGTGCCTAACTACCACCAGCTAGAGAATGATGATCTACCGTGGGGGATGCAGTGGTTCTGGGTACCACCCGGTGGATCTTACACGTTAGAGACTACCTGGGTGTTCACCGATGTAAAAACGTTTGAAGTGTGGAGCCAGGTCGATAGCGGTGATGATGTCGTTGAGGTCAACGAGGACAACAACACTAAAAAACTTAATGTCTCTGTTCTGACAGAAGACAAAATTACGCAAGACACCCACCAGGATTTCATGACAAATATGGCTTCGACTCTTGACAATAGCGACCCCAGCGGTCTTCTGCGTCTTAGCCGGTTTGAAGAACCGCCCTTCCTGACGCCCCCCTTTGCCAATGGCTCTTGTGAAATCAATAACGCTTCCGTGTCAGTGTCTGATTATGGGATGAGCAACCCCGATACACGCCTTAACGCCACCACTACCGGCAAGCAAGTTGAACCTCATCTTATCGACAACGGCGCCGGTGTGTTGATTGCGGTCTGGGAGGATGGCCGCAACGGCGATACCAACCGAGATATTTACTTGCGTTACTCAACAAATTTTGGAGTCACCTGGGGCGCCGAACAAAAAGTCAATGACGATTCGGGCAGTGCGCAACAGTTAAACCCGGTAGCGGCCCTCAGCGACAGTGGGACGTTGTTGGTTGCCTGGCAGGATTTTCGTAACGGCAATTATGACATCTATGCCCAAACGTTTACGCTCAGTGGGGCGACCTTAACCCGCACAGGAAATAATATTTTGGTGGGAGGCTCGGCCAGTTACAATGCCGGCGAACAGATCAATCCGGACATCGCCGTTGACGAATCGGGTGGTTTTCACGTGACCTGGCAAGACAAACGTAATGGCCATTATGATATCTTCGCCACCAGTTATGTACCGATCAACAATATTTATACTTGGACTCTGGTGCGGCGCGTGCATGACGATTTTGGGATTACCCAGCAGGTCAATCCCACCATCGAAGTGCTCGATTGGCTCAAAGTAATCAGCGTCTCTTATACCATTGCGCCGACAGAGCCTTACACGATTACGGTGAATAAGGTGATCAGCCAGCCAGCCACCATTCTGGCGGTGACCTGGGAGGATGATCGACACGGAGACTCGGATATTGCGATGGTCTTCTCTGGGGATAGGGGCGAAACGTTTGCCGAAGATCAATTTCTAACTAATTCGCCTACGGATGGCGATCAGCGCAAGCCTGAGGTTACATTGACCAAAGGCAAAAAGCCCATAAATTTTACCGTGCCTTTGCCTGACGGCAGCCAGCGCGATATTGAAGTCGAGGTGCCGGTCAGCAACATTCATACCGTTTGGGAAGGGTATAACACGGCGGCCAATGTTGATCGCAACATTTATTACAATCAAAGCCAAATTTCGGTCGAACAATTAGGCGACAACAATGAGTTTGAATTTGTGCTTTCAATTGGCGGTAATGAGCAGATTAACAAGAATGATACCCGCAGTTGGCAGACTGCGCCGGTCGATCAACGCGATCCGGCTCTGGTGGCTGCCCCCTGTGGGGGAGATGCCGGCGAGGAGGCATGGAACATCTTTATCGCCTGGTCCGATAGCAGAAATTACGACAGCAGCAACTACGATATTTATTATGATCTGAAATCGAGCTGCGGGGCCGTCTCCGGTAATCAAATGCTTAATGATGGAGTTCGTTTACATAACTTTGATACCACAAATCCCAACTACAGCGACTACGATTTAGGTCACCCCCCACCCGGAAGACAGCTCAACCCCAGCGTCGCGGCTGATATTCAGCTCCAAGGCTCAACCGTTTGGGGGGGCTATCTCTATCTGGTTTGGGAAGATGATCGCGCCGGCGATCCCCAAAAGGAAAAAGATATTTACTTTGCCCGCTCCAACCTGACCTACTATAACCAAAAGCCGTATAGTTACGGTTTCGGCGCAGGCAGTCAAATCTCCTCCATCCTTGATTCAGGGAGCGCCGACACCACGTGGTTCACCCTCGGCTGGTCGGCCACGACCCCGGCTTCAACCTATATCACGGTTCAAACGCGGCTGGGCGACTCCATGGCCGAGGTGCTGGCCAGTGATTGGTATCCAAAGCGATTTCCGTTTCAGCCTCAGCCTTGGGATTGCTCGGCCAGCGAAACCGGAGCGCCCCTGGCCGGCTATAATTCACCGGGGCAGCACATCGAAGGTGCCTCGGGCAATACCCGACCCACAGCGCGTTACATCCAATATCGGGTCAACTTTTTCACTCGCGACGAAACTAAAACGCCCGAATTGACCGATCTAACCCTGTACTATCTGTCAGGCGGCGATGGTTCTGGCGGCTCGCCGGAGCCTAATCAGACTTTTCTGCCCACACTGGTTAAATAGCTGGGGCTAATCCTATCAAAGGTAAAATCGATAATGAGACGAATTTTAGTTTTTGGAACAGTAGGGACCGTCACCTTGATTACCTGTATTGCAACTTTCATGGTGGTTAGTTTTAGCAGCTATTTCATGCTAGATGAAGAGGCGACAATACAACCGGTTAGAATTGCTCAGGTTGCGCCGTTAAATATTGAAGCCGTATCCGACCAGAATGTTGTTGAATCGCCCCCTGGTCTGATCCCGGCTGCTTTGAAAGAACGGGCAGTCACGCCTACCTTACCCGCCGCCACCGCCACAGCTACGGCCACCGCCAGCCCCACGGCGTCTCCAACATCGTCATCACCAACGTCTACATCCGAACCCATCGTTACTCAGCCGGGTGTTGACAGCCGCTTGGTTGTGCCCAAACTGGACCTGGATCGCCCGGTTCTTTTCTCACCGGTCGTCCACGGTACCTGGCAGGTAGAGCACCTGGAACAGGCCATCGGTCATCTGGAAGGAACCGCCCCCGCCGGCGCTAACGATAACTTTGTTTTGGCCGGCCACGTCGACCTGGTGACCGGCGAGCCTGGCCCCTTCGCCAATCTGAACCAATTAACAGCTGGCGATCTGCTCATCGTTTATGAAGGCCATAAGGAATTCTACTACATTGTCGATTCCATCTTTGCGGTTGATCGCACCAATGTGGAGGTGACTTACCCCACAACGACGGGGCAGATTACGTTGATTACTTGTACCAATTGGAGCGACGCTGACCGTAAATACGTTGGTCGATTGATCGTCAAGGGGCATTTGATCAAAATTTAGCCGCGAACTTATGCCCTAGTGAATTCAACTTATCCTGCTGAATCATGATCTCCAAACCAAAATCTGTCTCAGCGAGCAGCCAATAATTCCGCAGCGGCGCGCCAGCCGGTTTCAACAGCCCCGTGAACGGTGGCGACGTGGCCGTTGGTCGAGGTCGCTTCACCGGCGAAGAAGAGGGTGGGCGCCAAGGGAGCGGCCAGGTCGGCCCGGGCCTGGCCGGCGCCAACGGGTGTGTAAGTATACGCGCCTAGGCTCCAGGGATCGGTTGACCAATCAACCAGACGGCCGGCGACAAAGGCGGAGCGAACGTCATCGCCCAGAATTTGGCTTAACTCCTGTAAGCCCTGTTCAATGGCGCGCTCCTGGCCCAAGGCGGCTAGCTCGAGGGCAGCCGGCCCACCGGTGTAGCCCATCAATACCGGCGCGGCGTTTGTGCCGGCCGGCCACCAGGCCAGCACAAAGCCATCGGTGCGCAGAGATGTAAATTCCGGCCAAACCGATCGGTTGAAATGGAGAGCCAACTTGGTGACATGGCCCATCGCCAGGCGATCGATGGCCTGTTGTTTCACCTCGGGCAGCGCCGGAAGAAAGCGGGGCTGTCCTAATTGCAGCACTCCCAGCGGTACGGTAATGATGACCTGCCGGGTGGTCATGGGGTAGCCGTTCTGTGTCTCAAGTCGTACATAGGTATCGCTCCACTCAATCTGCGTTACGGCGGTGTCAAGCCGCACTTCGATACCCTGAGCCAGGAGCGTAGGCAGGGCATCATAGCCGGCGGTGATGTGGAAATTTTCCCAACCGGCCGTGTTTAGCGCTCGCTCGTGACTGACGGCCGAGGCGCTTAAGCGCGCCACATCGGCAGCCTCAAGGCAAGCCAAACTGTTAGCCACGAATCGAAGCGCCTCTTCGTCAGAACCGGCCAGAGCTAAAAGCCGATCATAGGCGCTGCATTCCGGGCCGTTATAGGTGGTCACCTGCTCAAAAAGCGTGTCAACCCGACCGGGTAGCGACTCATCCGACAGCAAGCGCCCCTGCCGGGCCAATAGCGTGCGATAGGCGTGCCCCCTCTGCCGGCCGCGCGGCCAGGGTTCGGCCTCCAATCCGGCCGGTCTGATCACTTGCCAGGTCGAGGCTTGTTCGCCATGAATAAATTCGGCCCCCAATTCAACCGGGCCATAGGTATGATCGGTCCAGATGCGGCCGCCCCAGCGGTTGCGGGCTTCGAGCACCAGGGCGGTTACACCAGCGGCCTTGAGTTGTTGGGCGGCAGCTAAGCCGGCCGCGCCCGCGCCGATGATAATAACGTCGTGTTCTACCTCGTGTGACATAAATCCCTCATAATGGTAATCCTATCCAAATTAAGAACCAGGTGACAGTCACTTATTATCGATAAATGAGCATCGGAGTTGTTCAAATAGGTCGATTTAGCCTACTCTCAAGTGACTGTCACCTTTGGAATTCGAGGTGTAATCTTACGTCGCTCATCGGGCTTTGCCAAATCATCTGGCAGTTAAAAGCAGTGGGGCATTTTTGATAATTGGGTTTACAAGGGTATGATTTTGGGCGAGGTGTGACTCGTATTATCTCAATTTTTCGGGGCAAGCACAACAACGGATTACGGAATCAACGGAAGAAAATCCGTCGATTTTCCTAGGGAGTAAACCGGTTCTATTGAGACGGCGCCGGCAATAGAAATATATTGGAGCGACAAAGCTTGCTTTGTCATTCACGGTACAGTCAAAGTAATTTTTGACGCGCCGGGCCTTTATTTTAATAGGAGATAAATATGCAAGAACTGAACGTTACTATCTGGAACGAATTTCGACACGAGAAATTGGACGAGCGAGTTAGGCAGTTATACCCGGACGGGATGCATGCGGTTATTGGTCAGGCGATGGAAAATCATGGATTTCGGGTAAGAATAGCCACGCTCGACGAACCGGATCACGGACTGACGGATGATGTGTTGGCCCAAACCGATGTACTGCTTTGGTGGGGACACAAAGCGCATCAAGAAGTACAAGATGACATTGTTGAGCGGGTGTACCGGCAAGTCATGGCCGGGATGGGGTTAGTGGTGCTGCACTCAGGGCACTATTCAAAAATCTTCAAGAAGTTGATGGGCACCACATGCAGCTTGCGCTGGCGCGAAGCCGGAGAACGAGAGCGAATTTGGGTGATCAATCCCGGCCATCCCATTACCGCCGGGCTGGATCACTACTTTGATATTCCGGCCACAGAGATGTACGGCGAGCATTTCGATATTCCGACGCCAGACGAGTTAGTCTTGATTAGTTGGTTTGAAGGAGGCGAAGTATTTCGCAGCGGCTGCTGTTTTTACCGGGGCAACGGCAAGATTTTCTATTTCCGCCCCGGCCACGAAACCTACCCGATCTATCACCAAGCCGAAGTTCAGCAAGTTATTGCTAATGGCGTTCGCTGGGCGGCCCCGATTAATGGGCCGGCCTACAGATACGGCAATAAATAATGATTGAAGTTTAAATGTATCGAGTCGGGATTTTTCGTCGTACCTTGTAATCCTAAACGGAGCGAAGAGCTTTTTTGAGGGTACGGTGGTGCTGAAGGACACATGAAAGTAAATAACCCCCTTGCTGCCGTAGCAAGGGGGTTATGTTTTTGAATGATCTTAATTAGATCACAGGTTTAGTCAAGTGAAATAGCCTGGATGCTCTAACTTAAAAACTGGGCAGTATAAGCGGCAGTAGTCTCATCGACAATCGAAAGGTTGGATAAGGAAAGTTCACTCTCTGACTGGAAATATCTTACCCCTTCTTCATAGTTCGAAACGGACATTTTTGACGAGGCCAGAGTCTCTACCGGCGCTGAGTCTTGAAGCAGCAGCGCCATATGGCGGCATACCTCTTCATCCACAATTGAGAATCCATATTGTTGGACAACGCCCGTAAAGATCGGATCTAAATCGTCAGTATGATTGTCGGAGCCGTTTTTACGGCTATTGACACGTATTCGGTTGGTAGGTTGATCCACAACGATCCGTTTTTGATTATAAAGGTCTAAATTGGCGATCATAAGTCAACTCCTTAGATTGAATTAGTAGCCTTAGGCTATTTTTTTACCTGTGATCAACTAACAATATATCCAGCAATCTCCATCTAAGCCATAAATTTTAAGCCA
>ERZ795053.7651-NODE-7651-length-10346-cov-15.449811_pt1 | contig 10346 bp, 8 predicted proteins | sample MGYA00375137_ERZ795053 | MGnify/ENA primary metagenome ERZ795053 (study PRJEB30182, sample SAMN05720284) | activated sludge metagenome | isolation source: Anaerobic digester | place: Hong Kong | collected 2014-12-17 ... | reverse complement strand
CGCCGCCGACGCCCAGCTCAGCCTCTTCCAGGACCGCGAGCGCAGCGCCCTGGACGCCCTGCGCGAGCTGGATCTGGACCATCTGAGCCCCATGGACGCCTTCCTCTGGCTGGTGCGCCTGCGCCGGGAGCTGGACGGCGGCTCAGGTTCCCGTTGACAGGACCGATGGAGAAGGGGTTGGATCGGGGCACTTCTCCAGGGACGGCATCATGCGCACCATAGCCCTCTACATGCCCGGCGACGCCGAGATCGCCCTGCTGGAACGCCTGCAGGTGGATCCGGTCGCGCGCGTGGCGGCCGTGGTGGACCCCAGCGGCATGGCGCCGGGCAGCAATGCCGCGCGCGCCCTGGGCATCCCCGTCCATCTGACCTTCGCCGCGGCCCGCCTGGGCCCGGACGTGCTCGTGGTGGGCCCGCCGGCCGCTCTGGCCGAGCGCGGGCCCCAGGCCGCGGAACTGGCCCGCCGCCGCGCCCGCGCCACCGCCGACTTCTTCGCGGACCTGGTCACGGCCGCCGCGCCCGCACCGGCGCCGGAACCGCCGCCACCGCCCGCCCCCTCGACCGTCGCCGCACCCGATCCCGGCGCCGTCCTCGCGGACATCGAGCGCGGCCTGGACCGCGACCGCCTGCTGCCCTGGCTCCTGTCCCTGGCCTGCGCCTCCCTGGAGGCCGACGGCGGCTCGCTCATGCTCTTCGATCCCCAGGCCGAGGAGCTCTTCCTGGCCGCCGCCGAGGGCCTGTCCCGCGAGACGCTCCTGACCACGCGCCTGCCCCTGGGCGAGGGCGTGGCCGGCCGCGCCGCCGCCCGCCGCCGGGCCGAGGTGCTGCGCACCGCGCCGCCCGCCGACGTGGCCGGCGACCGCGCGGACCTGGGCACCGCCCTGATCGTGCCCCTGGTCCACGGCGAAGAGCTGCTGGGCGTGCTGAACGTGCACCGCCGGCCCGAGGCCGCCGCCTACACGGACCTGGACCTGGACGGCGCCCGCGGACTGGGCCGCCGCCTGGCGGGACTGCTGGCCCGCGTGGAGGGCGCGGCGCGCTCGGGGGAGGGCGCCCTGCGCCATCGGCTCACCCGCCGGCTGCTGGAGCTCGCCGAGCAGGCCGACCATCTGGAAGCCGCCCTGGCCGGCTGGGCCGGCGCCCTCTGCCTGGACCTGGGCGCGGAGAGCGCCTCGCTGGCCGTGGTGCGCGACGACGGCGAGCTCCTGGTGGCCGAAGGCGACGCCGCCGGCCTCACCCGCATCGGCGACGCGGACCAGGGCCACCCCGCCTGGGACAGCGTGCTGGCCACCGGCCGCGCCGTCACCGCCCACCAGGACGCGCCCGCCGGCGACGGCGAGCTCAGCCTGGTCTTCCTGCCCGTGGGACGCCAGCGGCCGCAGGCGGTCCTGGGCCTGACCTTCGCCACGCGCGAACGCAGCCACCGCTTCCGCGGCCGCAGCAGCGCCGTGGTGGACCTGCTGGAGTCCCGCCTGCCCGGCCTCCTGGAGCGCCACCGCCGCCGCAACCAGCTCCGACGCCAGGACGAGCTCACCCGCTTCCTGGCCGACGTGCCCGGCGATCCCCGCGTCCGCGACGCCCGCCTCACCGCCCTGCGCCTGGCCTACGCCCGCCTGGTGGGCGCCCGGGAGATCGTGCTGGTCCTGGACGGCCGTCCGCTGCCCCAGGCCGGCGCCGCCGCGCCGCGCTGGGCCGACGCGGCCCCCGGCATGCTCCAGGCCGTGGACCACGGCCACTGGCTCACCGTGGCCGCGGATCCCGGCCGGCCGCACGCGCCCGATTCGCCGCTGCTGGTGGTCCCGGTGCCCGATCATCCCGGCAGCGGCGTGGTCCTCGCCGGCAAGGACCGCCAGTACGCCGGCGACGCCCGCCTCTTCACGCCCTTCGACGCCGAACTCGCCCTGCGCCTGACCCGCGTGCTGCCCCACGTGGCCGCGACGCCCGCCGCCGCCGACGCGCCCGCTGCGCCGACCGACGACGCCGACGCCGCCTTCCACGCCCTGCTCCGCCGCGAGATGGCGCGCGCCGACCGCTACCACACCTCGTTCTGCCTGGGCGCCTACCGCCTGCCCGCCGCCGCCGCGGTTCCGGCCCATCTGGCCGCCGAGCTGCGCCGCCGCCTCCGCGCCACCGACGTGGTCCATCGGCGCGCCGACGGCCTGGTGCTGGTCTTCTCGCCGGAGGAGAACAACGGCGCCGGGCGCCTGCAGGCCCGCGTTCTCCAGCAGCTCCGCGACCTCTGCGGCGACGACGAGCTGGCCATCGCCCGCAGCCGCGTGCTCTATCCCGGGCCCTACCTGGACCCGCCCAAGCTGCTCGCCAAGGTGGAATCCGGCCTCGGAGACGCCTGATCCCTCGCCGTCGTTGACGCTCGCCCGCGCGTTCCCTTATCTTGGGCGATCCGTCCGTCCCACCATCGTCCTGCCGGGGAGCCATGAGCGTCACCGTCCGCAAACCCATCCGCGTGCTCGACAGCGCCTCGGTGGACCGCATCGCCGCCGGCGAGGTCATCGAGCGCCCCGCCTCGGTGGTCAAGGAGCTGGTGGAGAACGCCCTGGACGCCGGCGCCTCGAGCATCCGCGTGAGCATCCGCGAGGGCGGCGCCGCCCTGATCGCCGTGGACGACGACGGCCACGGCATCCCCTTCAAGGAGCTGCCGCTGGTCTTCGAGCGGCACGCCACCAGCAAGATCGTGTCGGCGGCCGACATCCTGCAGGTCAGCTCCTTCGGCTTCCGCGGCGAGGCCATGGCCTCCATCGCCTCGGTGGCGCGCGTCACGCTGCTCTCGCGCGTGGCGGAGGAGGAGGTGGGCGGCCTGATCCGCGTCAGCGGCAGCGTGCACGAGAAGCGCGAGCCCGCGCCGCGCAACCGCGGCACCACCATCACGGTGGAGGACCTCTTCTTCAACACGCCGGCGCGCCGCAAGTACATGAAGGCGCCCCAGGCGGAGAAGAAGGCCATCATCCACGTGGTCAACTCCATCGCCATGGCCTACCCGGAGGTGCGCTGGCGGCTGGAGGACGACGGCCAGACGATCATCGACCTGCTGCCGGCCGACAGCCTGCCCGCCCGCGCCCGCGACATCCTGGGCCCCGGCGTGGCGGAGCACCTGGCGCGCTTCGACCTGGAGGAGAAGGGCATCGCCGTGGGCGGCCTGGCCTCGCGGCCCACCGTGACGCGGCCCAACCGCTCCGCCCAGTACCTCTACGTGAACCGGCGCCCCATCCGCAGCCAGCAGCTCGCCATGGCGGTGCAGCAGGCGTACCGGGAGGTGATCCCGCCCGGCCGCCATCCGGTGACCATCATCTTCATCCAGGTGCCCCTGGGCGAGGTGGACGTGAACGTGCACCCGGCCAAGACCGAGGTGCGCCTCATGCTGGAGCGCTCCATCTTCTCGCTCATCCACCGCGGCCTGCGCGACGGGCTGGACCTGCGCAGCCACGCCGCCTTCCACGTGCAGCCGGACCGCCACGAGCACGCCACGGATCAGGCCGGCCCCCTGGAGCGGCTGGCCGCGGCCCAGGAGGACTACCTGCGCCGCCAGTTCACGGACCCCGGCGCCGATCCGCGGCCGGACCAGCGCTCGGGCCAGGGCAGCCTCTTCGCGCCCCGCCCCGCCGACGACGGCGGCGCCCCCGTGCCCGCGGCGGGGGAGATCCGCACCCAGGGCGACAGCTCGCCCCTGCGCTCCGCGCCCTTCTGGCAGCTCCACCGCACCTACATCTGCACGCAGACCAAGGGCGGGCTGGTGATCATCGACCAGCACAACAGCCACGAGCGCATCCTCTACAACGAGGCGCTCAAGGCCATCGCCGACGGCGCCTTCGCCGTGCCCGTGCAGCAGCTCCTGTTCCCGGTCACCCTGGACCTCACCGCCCTCCAGGTGCAGGCCTACCAGATGCACCAGGCGCAGCTGGAGCGCCTGGGCTTCCTGATCCAGCCCTTCGGCGGACGCTCCATCCTGATCCAGGGCATCCCCTCGTCCCTGCGCAACTGGGAGGAGGGCCGCCTGCTGCTGGACATCCTGGACGACCTCTCCGAGCACGAGCGCGGCCAGAACGACGACACCCACGACCTGGTGGCCAGCTTCGCCTGCCACGGCGCCATCCGCGCCGGCGCCCTGCTCACCGTGCCGGAGATGCAGAACCTGGTGGACAAGCTCTTCGCCACCGACGTGCCCCTGAGCTGCCCCCACGGCCGCCCCACGCTGATCCAGTTCTCCACCGAGGAGCTGGAGCGCCGCTTCGGACGGCGCTGAGATGTCCGGCGGGATCGTGCCCGCTGTGGTGGGCCCCACGGCCGTGGGCAAGACCGGCCTCATCCTGGACCTCGCGGAGCGCCATCCCATCGAGGTGGTGTCCCTGGACAGCCGCCAGGTCTACCGCGGCTTCCGCCTGGGCACGGCCCAGCCCACGGCGGCGGAGCGGGCGCGCTGCCCCCATCATCTCGTGGACTTCCTCCCGGCGGACCGCCGCTACTCCGCCCAGCGTTTCCGCCAGGACGCGCTCCAGGCCATCGCCGACGTGCGCGCGCGCGGCAACGTGCCCCTGCTCGTGGGCGGCGCCGGGCTCTACCTCACCGCCCTGCGCGACGGCTTCCTGGAGGTGCCGGGCGGCCCCGAGGCCCTGGCCGCGGCCCGCGCCGAGATGGACGCCCTCTCGGACGACGCCGCCCGCGCCCGCCTCGCCGCGGTGGACCCCGCCACCGCCGCCCGCCTGCCCGCAGGCGACCTCTACCGCATCCGCCGCGCCCTGGAGATCCACCGCCTGACCGGACGCCCCTTCAGCGCCTGGCGCGCCGAGCACGCGCCGTGTCCCGCCGGCGGCCTGGCCTTTCCGTCGGTGCTGCTGACGCGGGAGCGCGAGGACCTGCGCGACCGCATCGCCCGCCGCACGGACCTCATGCTGCGCGACGGCTGGCTGGAGGAGACGCGCGCCCTGCGCGCGGTCTGGCCCGACGACTGCCCCGGCCTGCGCACCCTGGGCTACGCCCAGCTCGCGGCCCACCTGGCGGGGGAGGGCACGCTGGAGACGGCGCGCGAGGCCATCGTCCTGCGCACGCGCCAGTACGCCAAGCGCCAGCTCACCTGGTTCCGGCGGGAGGAGCACGAGGCCGTGGGCGCGCCCCAGGACGCCTCCGTGCGCGACGCCCTGGAACGCCTGCTGGACCGCGCCGCGTCCGCTTGACAGAGGGGAGGCGGGCGGCTTACCTTGGCGCTCACCTGGCGGGATTAGCTCAGTTGGTAGAGCATCAGCTTCCCAAGCTGAGGGTCGCGAGTTCGAGCCTCGTATCCCGCTCCAGTTCCGCGCCGAGGGCCGCTCCGCAACGGGCGGCCCTCGCGCTTTGACGACCGCCGCGCTATCCTGTCGGCTTCACCCGACGGAGGCCCCATGATCCAGCTCATCCAGCCGTTCCCCACGCCCCTGGACCGCCTGCACCAATGGCGGGAGGGCGACGTCGTGGCGTCGGTGGACGGACGCCCCATCGAGGACATGCTGGACCTCTACTACTACATGCCCAAGGGCACCAAGATGGACCTGGGCATCCGCCGGGCCGACGGCACGGAGACCAGCGTGGCCCTGGAGCCCTACGCCCTGGACCAGGTCATGAGCTGCTTCGCGGCCATGGAGTTCAAGACCTGCGCCTGCGACTGCGTGTTCTGCTTCATCGACCAGAACCCCGAGCGGATGCGCCCCAGCATCTACGTGAAGGACGAGGACTACCGCCTCAGCTTCCTCTACGGCAACTACATCACGCTCACGTCGCTGGGCAGGCGCGGGCTGGCGCGCATCGTGGAGCAGAAGATGACGCCGCTCTACGTGTCGGTCCACGCCACGGACATCGACGTGCGCACCCGCATGCTGGGCATCAAGAAGCGCATGGACGTGGTGGCGGTGCTGCGCGAGCTGACCGCCGGCGGCATCACCGTGCACTCGCAGATCGTGCTCTGCCCGGGCTGGAACGAGGGCGAGATCCTGGACAAGTCCATCCGCGAGCTGAGCGAGCTGCACCCCGGCGTGGAGACCCTGGCCGTGGTGCCGGTGGGCCTGTCCGCCCACCGCAAGGGCCTCACGCAGCTGGATCCGGTGACGCCGGAGATCGCGGACCGCACCATCGATCAGGTCCACGCCTGGCAGGCTCGGCTGCTGGAGGAGCACGGCACCGCCTTCGTGCACCTCAGCGACGAGTTCTACCTGCTGGCCGACCGCCCCTTCCCGCCCCTGGCCCAGTACGGGGAGTTCGCCCAGGTGGACAACGGCATCGGCGTCACGGCGCTGCTGGGCGACCTCTGGCGCGACGACCTGGACTTCGCCCGCGAGGAGGGCGACCTGCCCGCCCGCCCCATCACGATCCTCACCGGCCCCCTGGGCAAGCTGGCCTTCGATCAGCGCCTGGCCCCCGTGCTGCGCGCCGCGGATCTGCCGCCGGTGGACGTGGTGCGCGTGGACAACACCTTCTACGGCGCCAGCGTGACCGTGGCCGGGCTGCTCACCGCCCAGGACGTGGCCCGCACCCTGGCGGACCTGCCTGCGGACCCGGTCCGCGACGTGCTGCTGCCTCCGCGCATGTTCAACAGCGACGGCGTGACCCTGGACGACCGCCGCCTCGCCGACCTGCAGGAGGCCACGCCCCACCGCCTCCACGTGCCGGACGAGGAAGGTCTCATTGACTTCTGGCGGGGGATCCGCTAGGTTCGCCAACGGCTTTGAGGGCACGGGGTTTCGGCCCGTCGCTCACCTCCTTTCCACCGTTTCGCAGGCTGGAGCGCCGGAGTGTCCACCCGCACCGTCGTGATCGTCGGACGCCCCAACGTGGGCAAGTCCACGCTGTTCAACCGCATCATCGGCCAGCGCCGCTCGGTGGTCCACGAGACCGCCGGCGTCACGCGCGACCGCATCGCCGAGATCACCGATTGGGCCGGCCACGCCTTCCAGCTCCTGGACACCGGCGGCATCGTGCCCTTCGGGGAGGAGGTCTCCAAGTTCGACAGCCTGGTGACCGAGATCGCCCGCGACGCCATCGCCGAAGCCGACGTGGTGATCTTCATGGTGGACGGTTCCGGCGGCCTGTCCACCTGGGACGACGCCATCGCCCAGGACCTGCGCCGCAGCGGCAAGCCCGTGGTGCTGGCCGTGAACAAGGTGGAGAAGCCCTCCCAGCAGTACGCGGTGCACGAGTTCTACAACCTCGGCCTGGGCGATCCCTTCGCCATCTCGGCCATGCAGGGCCTGAACATCGGCGACCTGCTGGACCGCGTGGTGGAAGGCTTCCCCACCGTGGAGATCGAGACCCCCTGCGACGGCCGCGTGGCCATCGTGGGCCGGCCCAACGTGGGCAAGAGCAGCCTGCTGAACCTGCTGGTGGGCCGCCGCGAATCCCTGGTCAGCGACATCGCCGGCACCACCCGCGACACCGTGCACACGGACCTCAAGTGGCACGGCAAGACCCTGCGCCTGATCGACACGGCGGGCCTGCGCCGCAAGTCGCGCGTGCAGGAGGCGGTGGAGGCCTTCTGCAACATGCGCACGGTGCGCGCCATCGAGCAGTGCGACGTGGCGGTCCTGATGATCGACGCCGCCAACCCCGCCGTGACCCAGGACAGCAAGATCGCCGGCCTCATCCACGACCAGGGCAAGGGCGTGGTGGTCTGCTTCAACAAGTGGGACCTGGTGGAGAAGGATCACCGCACCCACGAGCAGGTCTGGGCCGACTTCTGCCGCGAGGTGCCGTTCCTGACCTACGCCCCCTGGTTCACCCTCTCGGCCGAGACGCGCCAGCGCAGCGGCCGCGTGCTGGAGACCGTGTGGGAGGTGCTGGAGGCGCGCAAGCACCGCGTGGAGACGTCGGAGCTCAACCGCTTCCTGGAGGGCGTGATCCAGCGCCAGCCGCCCCGCTACCACGGCGGCGGCCTGGGCAAGATCTACTTCGCCACCCAGGTGGAGACGGCGCCGCCGGTCTTCCTGCTGTCGGTGAACAACCCCAAGTGGTTCGACCGCAGCTACCTGCGCTACCTCAACAACCGCATCCGCGAGACCTATGGCTTCCGCGGCAGCCGCATCTTCGTCAAGACCAAGGCCCACTGAGGCGCCGGGAGGCAGCGTGACCATCTACGGAAGCCTGGTGCTGGCCTACCTGCTGGGAGCGATCCCCTTCAGCTTCGTGATCGCCCGGCGGCTGCGCGGCATCGATCTGCGCCAGCACGGCAGCGGCAACCTGGGCGCCACCAACGTCTACCGCACCCTGGGGCCGGCCTGGGGCGTGGGCGTGCTCCTGCTGGACATGGCCAAGGGCGCGGTGGCGGTGCTGCTGATGACCCTGGCCGTGGACGCCTGGCCCGCGGCGCGCGGCGACCTGCCCCTGCACCTGACCGGCGACGTGTGGCGCATCGCGGCGGGCCTGATCGCCGCCGTGGGGCACATGGTCTCGCCCTTCGTGGGCTTCCGCGGCGGCAAGGGCGTGGCCACCACCGCCGGCGCCTACTTCGTGCTGGCCCCGTACCCGCTGCTCATCGCCCTGGGCATCTTCGGCATCGTGGTGGGGGTGACGCGCATCGTCTCGCTGGCCAGCATCACCGCCGCGGCGGTGCTGCCCTTCGCGGTGCTGTTCTTCGAGCTGCAGTCGCCGGAGATCAGCCGCACCATCACCATCGTCACCTTCGTGGTCTGCGGGTGGGTGATCGTCAAGCACCGCGCCAACATCCGCCGCCTGCAGGAGGGCACGGAGAAGCCGCTCAGCTCGGCCAAGGGCAAGGAGGACGCATGAAGGCCGCCATTCTGGGCACGGGCAGCTGGGGCACCGCCTTCGGGCGGCATCTGGCCGCCACCTGGGACGACGTGATCCTCTGGGGCATCGATCACGACCAGATCCGCGCCGTCGCCGAGACCCACACCCACCCCGCCTGCTTCGGCGACCTGCTCCTGCCCGACAACCTCACCGCCACCGCGGACCTGCCCGCGGCCCTCGCCGGCGCCGACGCCGTCTTCTTCGTGCTGCCCAGCCAGGTGGTGCGCCCGGTGGCCCAGCAGGTGGCCGCCGTGGGCCTGCCGCCGGACGTGCCCGTGGTCAGCCTCAGCAAGGGCCTGGAACTCAGCAGCCTCAAGCGCCTCAGCGTGGTGCTGGAGGAGGAGCTGGGCGCCGACGGCCGCCCGGTGGGCGTGCTCCTGGGCCCCAGCCACGCCGAGGAGGTGGTGCGCGGACTGCCCACCGCCGTGGTGCTGGCCGGGCGCGGCCACCGCTGGCACGAGTGGCAGGAGAGGCTCAGCGGCCCCAAGTTCCGCGTCTACACCAACCACGACCTGGTGGGGGTGGAGTTCGCCTCGGCCTTCAAGAACGTCATCGCCATCGCCGTGGGCATCTGCGACGGCCTGGAGCTGGGCGACAACGTGCGCGGCACCGTGATGACCCGCGCCCTGAAGGAGATGGCCCGCCTGGGCGTGGCCCTGGGCGGCCACCACGAGACGTTCTTCGGCCTCTCGGGCGTGGGCGACATGATCACCACCTGCACCAGCCGCCACTCCCGCAACCGCAACTACGGCGAGGCCGTGGCCCGCGCCCATGGCGACGCCGAGGCCCTCCTGGCCCACGCCAGCCAGGTGGTGGAAGGGGCAGTGATGACCCGCGCCGCCCTGAAGCTCTGCGCGAAGCACGCCATCGAACTTCCCATCACACAAGAAGTTCATCATGTGCTATTTTCCGGGAAGGATCCCTGGCGGGCCGTGGCGGACCTCATGGAACGCGACCTGAGGGCCGAGATCGAATAGCCGCGGCGTGCCGGAAGGAGGGCCCATGGCCGACCTGCCCGACAAGCTCTACTACTCCATCCGCGAGGTCGCCGCCCACACGGGCGTGGAGCCCCACGTCCTGCGCTACTGGGAGAGCGAGTTCCCCAGCCTGCGCCCCCGCCGCAACCGCGCCGGCACCCGCACCTACCGCCGCCGCGACGTGGACGAGATCCTCGCCATCAAGACCCTTCTGCACGACGAGGGCTACCGCATCGACGGCGCCCGCAAGGCCCTGCGCGACCGCCAGAAGGAGGCCCGGGCCGACGCCGCCCCGCCGCCGCCCCAGCCCAGCCTGGACTTCCGTTCCCTGGACCGTCCCGCCCGCGTGGCCGCCCTGCGCAAGGAGCTGGAGGAGGTCCTGGCCCTGCTGCGGGGCATGGCTCCCGGCGAGGGCGACTGAACGCATTCCGGCCTTGTGCCCACCGGACCCGCGTATTAGATTGTGGGCCCGCTCGGCTGGAAGGCCGGGCGCATCGTTTCGGTCGGGGCGTGGCGCAGCCCGGTAGCGCACTTGCATGGGGGGCAAGGGGTCGGAGGTTCAAATCCTCTCGCCCCGACCAGAAC
>ERZ795053.7650-NODE-7650-length-10347-cov-22.833074_pt1 | contig 10347 bp, 9 predicted proteins | sample MGYA00375137_ERZ795053 | MGnify/ENA primary metagenome ERZ795053 (study PRJEB30182, sample SAMN05720284) | activated sludge metagenome | isolation source: Anaerobic digester | place: Hong Kong | collected 2014-12-17 ... | reverse complement strand
TTGACCGTTGACCGTTGACCGTTGACCGTTGACCGTTGACCGTTGACCGTTGACCGTTGACCATTTGCCTTTGACCATTGCCCGATGAACCCGTCATTTTTATGAACCCGAAACTTCGCCCGCTCGACGTCCGTCCAATCACACACGAAGACGCTCCTTACATCTTGCTGCGCGACCCGCAGCAGATCAGCGAGCACCAACTGCTCGTGCCACAGCCGCTGGCCGCCGTGCTGGCCTATTTCGATGGCCGCCATGCCATCGACGCCATGCTGACCCGGTTCGAGGCGCGCTACCGCATCACGCTGCCGGCCGACGCCGTGGCGCAACTGGTGGAGGCGCTCGACGAGGCTGCAATGTTGGAGAACGGCCGCGCCGAGGCCCGCCGCGCCGAGGTGCTGGATGCCTTTCGCCGCGCCCCCTATCGCCAGCCCGCACTCGCCGGCGCCGGCTATCCGGGCGACGGGAAGGCCCTGTGGCGCGTGCTGCAAGATTACCTGGAGAGTTCCGAATCGGCCGAGGCTCCCATCGACTGGTCGAAGCCCGTCGGCGTGCTGAGCCCGCATATCGACTACCCGCGCGGCGGCAAAGTCTACGCCGACGTGTGGAAGCACGCCGCGCAGGCTGCACGCGAGGCCGAACTGGTCATCCTGCTCGGCACCGACCACTACGGCGGTGAGTTATTCACGCTGACGCGGCAGAGCTATGCCACCCCCTATGGCGTTCTGCCCACCGACACGGCCATCGTCGATCGGCTGGCGGCGGTGCTGGGCGAAGACGAGGCCTTTGCCGGCGAGTTGCGCCACCGCGGCGAACACTCACTGGAACTGGTGGCGGTGTGGCTGCACCACATGCGTGAAGGCAAGCCTGTCCCCGTCGTGCCGATCCTGACCGGTTCCTTTCACGGCTTCATGGTCAACGGCGACACCCCGCACGCTGACCCACGGATTGCCGCTGCCTTGTCGGTGCTGGCCGAAGCGGCAACGGGCAAGCGCACGCTCGTCATCGCGTCGGGCGACCTGGCCCACGTTGGGCCGGCCTTTGGCGGCGCGCCGCTGGACGGTGCCGCACGCCGCACGCTGCGCGCGGCCGACGACGAACTGATCGCGGCCATGCGTGACGGCGACGCCGGTGCGTTCTTCTCCTCCATCCGCCGTGTGCACGATCGCAACAACGTCTGCGGCGTCGCCCCGATCTACCTGACGCTGCGCCTGCTGGGCGAAAGCCGCGGCACGCAGGCCGGCTACGCGGTCTGCCCAGCCGACGACGAGGATACCTCGGTCGTGACGGTGACGGGGATGCTGTTCCGGTAGGGATCAGTAAGCAATAGACAATCAGCAGGTAGCAATTGTCAATGGTCAATTGTTGATTGCTAATGGTTAATGCAACCGCGCACAGAGCAAGGTCTCTCTGTGTGACGGGAACAATTGGCACCGGTCCTTCGTCACCTCCACGGCAGCGGTTTTGCGCTGACCGACAACGACGAAAGGACAGAGAGACATGAAGACCCATCTACCCCACAAAGTGACGGCTGCCGTACTGGCGGCGGCCCTGCTTCTGACCGGCACGCTCTTTGGCGGAGCCTGGCTGCAGACACCGGCCGTGCAGGCACAGGACGCAGCACCCTCCAGCCAGCGCACGATTACCGTCGTCGGCGAAGGCGTCGTCAACATCGAGCCGAATGTGGCGCGCACCAACATCGGCGTCGAGGTGCTCCGCCCCACGGTGGAGGAAGCCGCCGCCGAAAACAGCCAGATCGTCGACGGCCTGCTGGCCACGCTGACCGAGCTTGGCATCCCCGGCGAAGACATCCAGACCTCCGGATTCAACGTCTACGCCGAGCGTTACGGCCCCGGCGCCCCGGCCAGCGAGGAAGAGGTGCAGTATCGCGTAAGCAACACCGTGACCGTGATCATTCGCGATCTGGACAAGGTCGGCGAGGTGCTCGATGCCTCGATCAAGGCGGGCGCCAACAACATCTTCGGCGTGGAATTCCTGCTGGACGACGCCACGGCCGTGCGCTCAGAGGCGCGCAAGGTGGCGGTCGAGAATGCACGGGCGACGGCCGAGGAACTGGCGGCGCTCAACGGCGTCCAGGTCGGCAAGGTGCTCAGCATCAGCGAGGTGGTCGGCGGCGCCGGCGGCTTCTACAACAACTCGATCAGCAACTTCCAGATTGGGTTGGGCGGCGCCGAGCGTACTCCCATCCAGCCCGGCCAGTTGCGTTTGACGATGCAGTTGCAGATCACCTACGAACTGGTCGAGTAGGTATCCCCCACGAGGGTAGACGCTCATACGCCACAGGCCTCCTCCACAAACAGGCTATTCACAAATCGCACGCCCGTTCTGGGCGTGCGATTTGCTTTGTTAATGTGATGTTTACCTGCGAAAAATAATGCGATTGGCGTATGTTCATGGACGTGTGGTAGAAGCATGTTGAGGATTCGTCACCACGATCTGCTTCTGGCCTAACCCAGCGTTCTGTTGGGCTACAGCAGACCAGTAACCGAAATCTGCCTGAACTACACCCTTTTCATTTCACAACAGGAGACCCAAAATGAAGCCAGGAGTGCAGCATGCGTTGTATTCAGTGCTGATCGGAGCAATCATATTTGCGCTGTCGGGATGTGCGCCCGCCGTAGCGCCTGCGCCCGGTGCGGCCGCGCCGGAGGCTGCTGCCACTGAGCCTGCCGCCGAAGCCGCTGCCGAGGTGCCGGCAGGCATGGAAGAACTGGTCGCCGCGGCGCAGGCCGAAGGCGAACTGACGACCATCGCCCTGCCGCGCAACTGGTGCAATTACGGCGAGGCGCTCGATGCCTTCAGCGCCAAGTACGGCATCAAGATCAACGAACTGAACCCCGACGCCGGCTCGGGCGACGAGTTGGAAGCGATTCGCGCCAACAAGGACAACAAAGGCCCGCAGGCGCCGGACGTCATTGATGTCGGCTTCGCCTTTGGCCCGCAGGCTCAGGCCGAGGGTCTGCTCCAGCCCTACAAGGTCAGCACGTGGGACACCATCCCCGACGAAGCCAAGGATCCGGAAGGCTACTGGTATGGCGACTATTACGGTGTCATGTCTTTCATGGTCAACAAGGATGTAGTGCCGAACACGCCGCAGTCATGGGCCGACCTGCTGAAGGACGAGTACAGCGCACAGGTCGCGCTGTCGGGCGACCCGCGCACCTCCAACCAGGCGATCCTCTCGGTGCAAAATGCCAGCCTGGCCGCCGGTGGCACACTGGAAGACCCGACCAAGGGGCTCGAGTTCTTCGCCGAACTGAATGGCAAGGGTAATCTGGTGCCGGTGATTTCCAACAACGCGCTCGTGGCGCGTGGCGAGACGCCCATCCGCATCACGTGGGACTACCTGGCCCTGGGCGGCGCCGACGAGATGGCCGGCAACCCGCCCATCGAGGTGGTGATTCCCAGCGACGGGCGCCTGGCCGGTGTCTACCTGCAGGCCATCAGCGCGTATGCGCCGCACCCCAACGCCGCCAAGCTGTGGATGGAGTTCCTCTACTCGGATGAGGGCCAGATTATCTGGATGAAGGGCTATTGCCACCCGATCCGCGAGCCCGACCTGCGTGCGCGCAACGTCGTGCCGCAGGAGTTGCTCGACAAGCTGCCCGACGTGAGTGGCGCCGTCTTCCCCACCAACGACCAGCTCGTGCAGGGCAAGGAAGCCATCGTCGCCAACTGGGATGCCGTCGTCGGCGCCAACGTGACCGACGCGCAGTAACGTTTGCAGATTGACCTCCACTCCTTGCGGGCGCCGGTCTTCCCGGTGTCCGCAGGGAGTTCACTTCCGGCAGAGATGCAATGGCGACAACCGTGCAAAATCCGCCAAGGCGGCCACGTCTCACCTGGACGTGGCTGGGGCTGGTGCCCTTCTTTCTTTTTGCGATCCTGTTTATTTTCCTGCCGTCGGCGTCGCTCTTCATCGACAGCTTCCGCACGTTGGACGGCGGGTTTACCTTCGCCAATATTGCCGGTCTCTTCCAGCCGCCGATCCCCGAATCCTACTGGCTGAGTATCCGCGTCAGCGCGATGACCGCCGTGGGCGGCGGGCTGTTGGGCTTCTTCATGGCCTATGCGCTGACGGTGGGCAATCTCCCACGCTGGTTGCGCCCGGTGACGCTGACCTTTGCCGGCGTGGCGTCGAACTTCGCCGGCGTGCCGCTTGCCTTTGCCTTCATTTCAACGCTGGGCCGCACGGGTTTTGTCACCGTTATCTTGCGTGACCTATTCGGCTGGAATATCTACGGCGCCGGCTTCAACCTCTACAGCTTTATCGGGCTGAGCGTCACCTACATGTATTTCCAGTTCCCGCTCATGTTGCTGATCATGATCCCGGCCATCGAGGGACTCAAGCGCGACTGGCGCGAGGCGGCCGAGAACCTGGGTGCCAGCACCTTCCAGTACTGGTGGCGGGTCGGCTTGCCGATCCTCATGCCGTCGCTGCTGGGGACGATGCTCTTGCTCTTTGGTAATGCGTTTGGCGCCTATGCCACCGCCTATGCCCTGACCGGCGGCACGCTCAACCTGATCACGATCCAGATCGGCGCGCAGATGCGTGGCGATGTGCTGCGCAACCCAAACCTGGGGTACGCCATGGCGCTGGGCATGGTCGTCATCATGGCGGTGACGATTCTTGGCTATTCGTGGCTCCAGCGCATCTCCGAACGTTGGCTGAAGTGAGGCATCATGGCACGACGCGTTAGCTGGTTCGCCTGGTTCTGGTATGTGCTGGGCGCGCTCTATTTCATCATCCCGCTCTGGGGCACCTTTGTCTTCTCGCTGCAGAAGGAGCGCGGCACGTTCAGTCTTGCCGCCTACCAGTCGGCCTTTGCCGACCCCAAGTTCGCCGAGACCTTTCTTTATTCCAACGTCATGGCCGTGCTGACCATCATCTTCAGCCTGCTGCTGGTGGTGCCGACCGCATATTGGGTGCATCTGCGCGTGCCGCGCATGCGGCCAGTTGTGGAGTTCATCACGCTCATGCCCTTTGTCATCCCGGCCATCGTGCTCGTCTTCGGCCTCATCAAGACCTTTAGCCGCCCATTGACGATCTTGGGCGTCACCGTGTTGCCGCCCCTGACCAACAGCAGCCTGAGCACGGATTTCCTGCTGGTGGCGGGCTACGTGGTGCTCTCGCTGCCCTACATGTACCGCGCTGTGGACAACGGCCTGCGCGCCATGGATGTGGGCACGCTCACCGAGGCGGCGCAGAGCCTGGGTGCAGGCTGGGGTACAATCCTGTGGCGGATCATTTTGCCCAACCTGCGCTCGGCGTTGCTCAGCGGCGCACTGCTGACCTTCGCCATCGTCGTCGGCGAGTTGACCATCGCCACCTTCCTGGGGCGACCGGCCTTCGGGCCATACCTGGCGCTGATTGGCAACCACAAGGTCTACGAACCGGCCGCACTGGCCATTGTGTCGTTTGGCCTCACATGGCTGGCCATGGGCATCATCGATCGCGTCACACGCGGCCAGGGCGGCACGACGACCGGCGCACACTGAGCCGGCAGGAGTGGACAGCCGGGTGGTGCTGAACATAATTTTCCATCGATTGACGGGAGTCTATGGCTTTTCTATCGCTGACCAACGTACGCAAGGTTTTTCCCAATGCCCAGACCGCTGCCGTCGAAGACTTCACGCTCGACGTCGAAAAGGGTGAATTCGTCTCGTTCCTCGGTCCCAGCGGCTGCGGCAAGACGACGACGCTGCGCATGATTGCCGGCTTCGAGACGCCGACCGCCGGCGCCATCGTCATGGACGGCAAAGAGATCTCCAACGAGCGGCCCAACCAGCGCAACATCGGTATGGTTTTCCAGTCGTACGCGCTCTTCCCCAACATGACCGTGGCCGACAACATCGGCTTCGGGCTGAAGGTGAAGGGGGCGCCCAAGACGGACATCAAGCAGCGCGTGACGGAGATGCTGGCGCTGATCAAGCTCGAACAACTGGGCGGTCGCTATCCCTATCAGCTATCCGGCGGCCAGCAGCAGCGCGTCGCTCTGGCGCGCGCTATCGCCATTCGCCCCAAGCTGCTCCTGCTGGACGAACCGCTCTCGGCGCTCGACGCCAAGATCCGTGTCTCGCTGCGCAACGAGATTCGCGCCATCCAACGCCAGCTTGGCATCACCACCATCTACGTCACGCACGACCAGGAGGAGGCGCTCTCGCTCTCCGACCGCGTGGTGGTGATGAACCACGGCGTCATCGAGCAGGTTGGCCAGCCCTTCGAGATCTACAACTTCCCCAAGACGGCCTTCACGGCGAGCTTCGTCGGCACGCTGAACATGCACGATGCCACCGTGCTTGACGCGGCCGCCGGGGAGGTGCGACTGGCGGGTGCGTCAATCGCCGTCCCTTCGGCGGCACTAGGCGGCCATCGTGCCGGCGACACCGTGAAGGTGGCCCTGCGCCCGGAACTACTCTACGTTCATCCGACGGGTGCTGCCGTTGAGAATACATTGACCGGCGTGGTGGAGAACGTTGCCTTTCTGGGCGCCGTCGCCCGCATCCATCTGGCGGTCGGCGACACGACCATCCTGGTGGACGAATTCAACAATCCGCAGTTGTCAGTGCCCGCCATCGGCTCGACGCTGACGACCTATTTCACGCCGGAAAGTTGCATGGTGCTGGGGTGACACCGGCGCACGGGACAATGAGCCGACTCGACCGCATCCTCGAGGCGATTACACAGACGCCTGGCGCCGACCTGTCAGGCCTGGTGGTTGCCGCATACGCAGACGGCGACATAATCTACGAGTTTGCCGCCGGCCACCGGGTCATCGATGCCAGTGACCTGGCGCGCAGCCTGTCTGTCACGCTGGACACGAAATTCCGCATCGCCTCCATTTCCAAGACGGTCACCACGCTGGCCGTCATGCAACTCGTCGAGGCAAGCCGGCTCGACCTTGACGCCGACGTGAGCGGCTATCTCGGCTGGCGGCTGCGCAATCCCCACTGGCCGGAAATACCCATCACCACGCGCATGTTGCTCACGCACACCTCCTCCCTGCGCGACGGGGAGACGTACGCCTTCCCGCTGCCGGCGACCCTGGAATCGGTCTTCCAGCCCGGCAGCCCGTACTACGAGGATGGCGCGCACTTTGCTCTGCCGGTCGAGGGCGCCGACCGCGCGCCCGGCCGTTACTTCGCCTACTGCAACCTGGGTTTTGGCGTCATGGGCACGCTCATCGAGTGCATCACGGGCGAGCGCTTCGACCTGTATGTGGACCGCCACGTGCTGGCGCCGCTGGGTGTCGACGCGTCGTTCAATGCGCGAAACCTGAGCGACGCCGGCTTTGCCGAACTTGCCACGCTCTATCGTCGCCAGCGCGACGGGGTGTGGGACGTAACGGCTCCCTGGTGCGCGCAGGTCGACGACTATGGCGGCGTCCGTCCTGCGCCGCCTGCCGGGCTGGACGCGTACGTGATCGGCACGAATGGCACGCTCTTTTCGCCGCAGGGTGGGCTGCGCATCTCCGCCCGCGACCTGGTGGTGCTCATGAAGCTCTTCCTGCGTGGCGGCCAGGGTGCACACGGCCGCGTGTTGGCGTCGGCGACTGTAAGGCAGATACTGACCGACCAGTGGCGCTTCGACCCCGTCATCGGCAACGGTGACCCGTACGGTGGCCTCATGCGCGCCTTTGGCCTGGGGCTGCACCACATCAGCAACGCGCCGGCTGACCGCTACGGCCCGGGCGACCGCATCGTGGCCGGGCCGGCGCCGGAACTGTGGGGTCACACGGGTGATGCCTATGGCTTGCTCAGCGCCATGCTTTTTGACCCGAAGCGCGACCTGGGATTTGTCTATGTCATCGGCGGTACGGGCCGCGACCCGGAGACGTACAAGGGCGCCTACTCCGGCTTCTACCGCTGGGAGGAGCAGATCCAGACGGCGCTATTTGACACGCTGCTGGCAAGCCATTACCGTTGAGAGCGCCTGCAAACCAAGAAAATGCCAAGGTGCAACGCGCAATACCGGCATAAAGCAGGTCAGGCAGCACCTCGACACCACCTATGCCTATTGATTACGACCAACTGGCCGCCACCTATGCAACCACCCGGTCGGCACACCCGGTCGTTATGGCGCGCCTCCATGACGCGGTCGTCGCAGCCCAACAGGCGGGCGCCGGCCGGCTGTTGGAAATCGGCTGCGGTACCGGCAACTACGTGGGCGCACTACAGGATGCGACCGGCGCGGCGGCGTGGGGCATCGACCCGTCGCCAGAGATGCTGGCCGTGGCGCGCAATCGCTGGCCGGGCGTGCGCTTCGAGCAAGGCACCGGCGAGGCGCTGCCGTTGGCGGATGGCTCAATTGACTTCGCCTTCTCGGTCGATGTCGCGCACCATCTGGCCGACCCGCCGGCCTGCTTTGCCGAGGCGTGGCGTGTGCTCGTTCCTGGCGGGAAGCTCTGCACCGTGACCGACTCCGATCGCATCATCGCCACGCGTGCGCCGCTGGCCGTCTACTGGCCGGAAACGGTGGCGGTCGAGCAGCGGCGCTACCACGCCATCGATCGGTTGGAGAGTTGGCTGATGCAGGCCGGCTTTGCAGGCGTGGCGGCGGAAGTGGTCGAGCATGCCTATGTTTTGACGAGCCTCGAACCGTACCGCGAGCGCGCGTTTTCGGCGCTGCGTCTCATCGACGACGACGCCTTTGTGCGCGGGCTGGCACGGCTGGAAAACGACGCGGCGCGTGGCGAAGTCCGCTGCGTCGCCCGCTATGTCATGCTCTGGGCCCGCAAGCCACACGATAGCTAAAGGAGGAATCATGTCTATCCTGGATCGTTTTCGCCTTGACGGCCGCGTCGCACTGGTCACCGGCGGCACGAAAGGACTGGGGCTGAGCATGGCACAGGCCTTTGCGGAGGCCGGCGCCAGCGTGATCGTCGCCAGCCGCCACGGCGAGGAAGCCGGTGCAGTGGCCGGCGAACTGGCCGCACGTGGCGGCACGCGCTGCGCCGGCTATGCGGTGAATGTGACCGACCTGGCACAGGTCGAGTCGCTCGTCGGCAAGGTGCTGGGCGACTTCGGCCAGGTCGACATTCTGGTCAACAACGCGGGCATCAACATCCGCGGCCCCATCGAGGAACTGACTCTGGAGAGCTTCGAGGTTGTGCAGGCGGTCAACGTGCGCGGGCCGTGGCTGCTCTGCCGGGCGCTGGCGCCGCATTTCAAGGCGCGCGGCTACGGGCGCGTCATCAACGTCGGCTCGATGCTCTCGGTCATCGGCATGGCGGACCGCACGCCCTACGCCACCAGCAAGGGTGCGCTCTTGCAGATGACGCGCGTGCTGGCGTTGGAGTGGGCGCCGCACGGCGTCACCGTCAACGCCATCCTGCCCGGCCCCTTTGCCACGGAAATGAACCTGCCGATCCTGGCCGACCCCACCGTCTACCAATCCTTCGTCGCCAAAATCCCGCTGGGCCGGTGGGGCGAATTGGAGGAGATCCAGGGAATCGCGCTCTTCCTGGCCAGCGACGCGTCGAGTTTTGTCACGGGCGCAGCCATTGCGGTCGACGGGGGAATCACCGCGTGGTAGTGGGTCAAACGACAATTGTTGATGGGTAATTGCAGATTGCCAATTGCTGACGGCAGGTACGCACCGCACGGTGTCAGCAATCAACAATCAGCAATTCTCCCATCAATAATTCGCCTTCTTCACCCGTCCACCGGCAGTCCTCCCACCAGCCGGTCCCACGCCTCAATCAAGCGATCCTCGTAGGTATCCAGGTCGCTGTTCTCGATGGGCCGATTGGCGTCGAGCCAGGCCACCGTGCGGCGCACGCCTTCCACCCAGCCAATCGTCTGGACAAAGCCCAGGTCGGCCCGCGCGGCGCTGTTGTCGAAGATCGTGTCGTACTGGAAATTGAAGATGGAAATGCCGGCGCGCTCGGGCGCAACTGCTGCCAGGACGTCGGTCGGAATGTGCACCAGGCGCGGCAGCGGCACGCCCAGCGCTTTGGCCACGCCGGCGTGAAACTGGTTCCACGTCATCCAGTTATCGCCCGCCGTGTGATAGGCCTTGCCATAGGCGCGCTCGTTGCCGATGGCGGCCAAGAACGCCCGCGCCACGTCGTCGACATGGCAGGTCACCCACAGTGACTGCCCGTCCCCGTGCACGACGATGGGCTTGCCCTTGCGCATGCGGTCGAGATAGGTCGTGCTCCAGCCAAAGGTGTGGACGATGACGCCACCCTCGCCGTAGGTCATGGCCGGGCGGATGATGGTGGCCGCGAAGCCGCCGCGTGCGTGGGCAGCCAGGAAGATGTCCTCGGAGGCCGCCTTGTTGCGCCCATAGTCGCTAATGGCCTCGCGCGGCGAATCCTCACGGTA
>ERZ795053.7646-NODE-7646-length-10352-cov-5.063125_pt1 | contig 10352 bp, 7 predicted proteins | sample MGYA00375137_ERZ795053 | MGnify/ENA primary metagenome ERZ795053 (study PRJEB30182, sample SAMN05720284) | activated sludge metagenome | isolation source: Anaerobic digester | place: Hong Kong | collected 2014-12-17 ... | reverse complement strand
CGGCAGTCCGGCTGCCCGCCGCTCGCGTTTCAAGGCCGCTTTTTCCGCTTTGCGCCGCTCGCGCTGTCGTTTCTGTTGCTCGCGGTCGCGCTTCTGCACGGAGGAGCGTTGTTTCTTGGCCATGGTATCACCTGACTTCCGGGCGAACGGCATCACGTCGCCGCCGGGCGCGGTTGCGGGGGGATCGACGAAAAAAGGAGGCCACCGGCGTGACCTGGTGGCCTCCCACTGCTCGAGAGAAGGTGGGTCAGTAGCGATCGCGCCGACCACCGCCGCCGCCACCGCTGCGCGGGGCGCGCGGCTTGGCTTCGTTGACGGTCAGCGCCCGTTCGCCGTGCTGCTTGCCGTTCAGCGCATTGATTGCGTTCTGGGCGTCGGCATCCGATTCCATCTCGACGAATCCAAAGCCCTTGCTCCGGCCCGTGTCGCGGTCGCTGATCACTTCCGCGCTCAGCACGGTCCCGTGCTCAGCCAGCAGCGACTCCAGATCCGAACTGCTTACGTCATAACTGAGATTTCCCACATACAGTTTCTTGCCCATCGCGTTCTCCTGTCGATGGCGATCCGACCCAATTGATAGGCTTTCAGGGTCGCGGTTGAAAGCGGCCGTAAGTTCCGGCCGGGAAGGTGGGAGCACGATCCAGGCGATGCGCGGGCCTTGATGACCCCAAAGGGGGAGGCGCCTCGTTCGACGAACCAACCGGCAACACTGTAGCCGACGCGGCCCGGCGCGTCCAAGCGCACAAAATCGCCACGCCGGATCGGGGCGACGCGCATCCGCTGGGGCGGCGTGCGGCGAAATTGTATTTCCACGAGGAATCGCCGGTGGCGCTGCCGCCAGTGTCGTTTGTACTGCTGCTCGACGCGACTGACTCCGGCGCAAATTGCTGCTTCTATTTCGCCTCGGACCTTCATCAAACCCAAGGCGCGAGCCAAGATGCCACGTGGTGCGAACGCATCGACGATGCCATTGCTGATCGGCCGGACCCTCGTCCGGTAATGCCAAGCCTGCATCGCTGCGCCGGGACTTGCAGCCCGCACACTTGAATTCGCGTTTGCCCGCTTCAAAGATGAATCGTACAGGGGCCACTCACATCAGCAGACCGGTCGTCGCGACCGGTGCAGGGGCAAAGGCTGCAAGCGCAGCCAGGGGGAGAGGAAACCATGAAACGCTCGCGGAAGCTTTTCAGCATGCAGCGCCGGCGCGGCGCCGTCGCCGTCATGCTCGCCGTCACCGTACCCGTCATCATCGCGTTCGCGGCGCTCACCGTCGACGTCGGCGTGATGTACAACGCCAAGGCCGACCTGCAGCGCTGCGCCGATGCAGCCGCCCTCGCCGGCGCGTCGCAACTCGTTTCGCTCAGCAGCGGCGACCCGCTCGCGGCCGCGCGCCAGTGTGCCAAGGACATCGCCTACGCCAACAAGGTGCTCGCCACCAATCCGATCGTCACCGATGCGGACATCACTTTCGGCAAGGCCAACATCGATCCTGTGACCAAGCAGGTCTTCTTCACGCCGACGAACAGTTCGCCCGACGCCGTCCGCGTCGTCGTCCGCAAGACCGCGAACTCGCCCAACGGCGCACTGCCGCTCTACTTCGCGCGCATCTTCGGCCGCCACTTCACCGATGTGCAGGCGACCGCGACCGCGGGCATCACCCCGCGCGACATCGCCATCGTCAGCGATATCTCCGGCTCGCTCACCTACGACAGCCAGTTCAAGTACTGGCAGGACAAGGTCGTCAACCTCTACGACGTGTGGGACGCGCTGCCCGGCGGCGCCGACGACAGCCCCAGCACCTGGGCCGCGAGCGAAGTGCTCTCCGACCCGGCCCAGAGCGCCGGACCCGCGTACGGTTTCTTCAAACGCCTCGGCTTCGGCGACGACCCAGCCGACCGCGAAAACTACAGCGTCAGCGGTGACCCCGGCCTCATCCGCCTCGCCAATGGCGAGCGCTGGTCGGATGCCCGGCTGCGGACGTACCTCGCCGACCAGCAGTACAGCTCCGCCGAGATCAGCGCGATCATGAATACCACGTCGCGCACCAACTATCAGAACCGCGTGGCCCTCGCGCTCGGACTCGCCACCTGGAACAGCGGCATCTCCGGTGGCCGCTGGGATCGGCTCGGACTCGCCCGGGTGGGCAATCGTGACACCAGCTACAGCGACAGCGAACTCACCTGGGAGGCGCCCTTCCTGTCCACCACGCCGGCGCAGGCCCGCACCATCTGGCGCGACTACATCGACCGCACCTCCGGCCGCCGCGCGAGTTTCCCCGACCTCTTCGGCATCAAGACCCTCGTCGACTACACGCTCGAGTACCGCCGCAAGCCCGGCGAGACGCCCGAACTGGCGGCGACGCCCGTCCAGCCGATGCAGGCGATCAAGGACGCGACGGCCTACATGGTCCAGCTCCTCACCAACGCCCAGTCGTTCGACCAGATCTCCCTCGAGGTCTTCAGCACCTACGGCACGCACCAGGTCGACCTGACCCACAACTTCGCCGACGTCACCGCCATCCTCGACTCTATCGTCCCTGACGGAAATACCAACATCGGCCAGGGCATCGCACGCGGCGCCGAGGAACTCACCAGCGACCGCGCCCGCGTCGAGGCCAAGAAGATCTTGCTCATGATCACCGACGGGCAGGCCAACATGACCGCCGACGGCCGGTATGACGCCGCCGCCGGCAAGGCGTTCGCCCTCTCCGAAGCGCAGCAGGCCGCCGCGCTCGGCATCGAACTGGTCACCATCAGCGTGGGGCAGGGCGCCGATCTCGACCTCTGCGACCAGATCGCCGCGCTGGGCCACGGCGTCCACTTCCACGCCGAGGGCGAAATCGACGAGTACAACGCGCAGTTGCTGCAGATCTTCGCGACGATCGGCGGCCGCCGCACGGTCGCACTGATCGAGTAGCGCCGACCGCGCGTTAGACGGATGGGTGTTCGAAGCGCTCCATTGGGCTGCGGAATCCGCCGCTGCCTGGAATATTGGGTAGAATATTCCGGTCGTTCGCTGAGAATCGCTTCAGGTGGATTTTAGATCGGTACAATCATGTGCGACTATCTTTGGGTTGCGACAGTTGGCTTGCGCGCCGCGATGGCGGCAGGCTATGTGAACCCAGAGGAGACAAGCAATGGACCCAACCGTCAGCCCCACCACCAACACCGTGCTCATCATCGTACTGTTCGCCGTCGTGGCGGCGCTCTTTGGCATGTTCAATGGCGGCCACTTCCTGTTCTTTGACTGATTCGTCGCGATACGGCACCACGATCGCAACATGCGCTGAGACGCAAGCCCCGGCTGCCCGCCGCGCAGTCCGGGGCTTGGCTGTCATAGCCACCCATCCCGTCGTGATCGGCGTCCTATCCCTTTTTCCCAGACCCTCCAGTTGACACCGAGCTCCATCGGCGACGTCCACGGGGTAAAAGCCCCATTGAGTCCACCCGGGGGCGCCGGCACAATACTGCTGCGGTCCCATTCTCGGCGAGTATTGCATCATCAGTCTGGAGCCACGTCGTGCGGCGGCCTGTTCTGCCACACGGGGTATTCTGTCCTCGCCAGCGCGGGGACGAGCAGCCACCTCTGGGTCGGCGCGCCCGTCGGTATGCGCGCCGCGCTTTGCGGCTCCGAAACACTTCCAACTTCCCTGCTGTTGTATCCACCGCATCGCTGGAAGGAGGTCGGCATGTCCGCCCACGCGCGTCCGCAACCCGAAGCTACCGATTCTGGTTTCACCCTCGTTGAATTGCTTGTCGTCGTGGCCATCATTGCGCTGCTCGTCGCGATTCTGTTGCCGATGCTGGACGGAGCGCGCCGCCAAGCCACAACTGTTCGCTGCCAGGCTCAGCAGGGCGGCATCGCCAAGGCATCAGCCGCCTACCAGTCCGAAGAGAACGGCTGGTTGCCCGGCTCGCCCGGCACCTCGGGCAGCGTGCTCCTCGCCGACCGCTACGACGGGGCGCCGGATACGTTCGAGCACATGCCCGATCCACCGGTGCAGATCTGGGATTGGGCTGGGCCGCTCGCCCGGCAGATGAAGATTGGCCTGCCCGCCAACCGCGGAGACCGCTTCGGCGTGCTCGTCACCGGCGTGTTCGAGTGTCCCGCCAACTACTTCCGGGCGGTGCCGTACTACACGTCCGGCATCGGGCCGGTGGGGACCTTCAAGGCGCAGCGCATGGTCAGTTACAACACGTTGCGCCAGTTCATGAGCTGGCCGTCAACGGCTGGGGCGCCCAACACCGAGTGCGTCTACACCGTCAGTGGCGCCCAACTCGCTCGCGACTATCTGCCGCGCATCGATCGCCTGGGCAGTCCCAGTGAAAACGTGTTTCTTTCCGACGGATCGCGCTTCGTGAACGCCACCGGCGGGCTCGACTTCGACATCGGTTGGCGTGCGGAGTTTGGTGGGGCGTTCTCGGACGGCGGCCCGACCATCCCGGACAACTTTCTGCGTTCGTTCTGGCGCTATGACCCGCAGCGTCGCTTCGCGTACCGCCATCCCCGCGGCAAAGCGCAGGGCCTCGTTGCCGTCTACTTCGACGGCCACAGCGCGTACCTCTCCGAGAGCGAGTCGCGCAACCCCGATCCCTGGTGGCCGCGCGGCACGCGCCTCGCCCGCGACGAATTCAACGAGGACAGCTACGCGAAGATCAAGGACGCGTTCAACGGCATGTCGTTCTACACCGTGCAGCGTTGAGCCGTGGCTCGTCGCGAGGCTGAGCATGGCGCGGCGGACGTCAGCCCTTCGCCGTCATCTTGCCCTTGAACGACGCGATCATCTTCTCGACCGACAGCCCGGTCTGGTAGATGCCGCCAAACCCCATCCCGTGCACCATCTCGTGCTGCATGTACGACTGCGGAACGGGATAGCCCGGCACGAACGTCACCCGCGGATCGTACTTGTACTTGTCCAGCGCGGTGTCATCGAGCACCACGTACGGGCCCTCGTCGAGGTGCGCCTCGAAATCCGGATCCTCGATCGCTCCGAACATGAACGTCGGCTTGCCTTTCAGCGTGAACAGCTTCCACAATCCCACCTTCAGCCAGCCGTCGGCGATCGTCTTCCAGTGACCCACCGTACCCTCGATGTTCACACCCTTGCCCACCAGCACCCGGCACGGAAAGCGCTCGACGCTCGGGTCAGCCGGCTGCACCTTGCGCGCTGCGTCCTCGAACTTCGCCCCTTCCAGCGTGATCTGCTCCGGGTCACGCGTTCCCACGCCGATCGCCGCAGCCTCGTTCGCCATGCGGATGTTCGTGTGATCCAGCCCGAAGAGCCGCGCCAGCGTCACGTCCGTCGCGACCGGATCGGGCGACGCCATGATCCACCCCCACCAGAACGCGTCGTTGCTGCCCGGACCCTGCCCCTCGCCGGCCCATGCGCCGTCCACCACGTTCAGCGTCGGCTTGAACTTGCGCAGCAGCAGGGCGGTACCCTTGTAGTACGCCTCCCCCAGCCGCTGCAGGTACAGGCGATAGCTCATCGGCATCACGCCCACCCAGTTCTTGCACGCGCACGAGACCGGATCCACGAAGTGCGTCTTCGCCTTCGGTACGTTGATAATCACGTCCGCACGCTCCATGATCTCCGGCGCCGGCATGGTGCGCAGCTCGCCCGCATCCTCGCCGAAATCGAAGAGCCGCTCGGCGATCTCGTCGAGATAGATCACCCGCGCCGGCGTGTCGTTTACGCCGTGCACCAACCCCGTGTTGGCCATCACCGAGCGGCTGCTCTGGGCGTGGCCCGCGGCCTCCGCGACCCAGATGTCGCGTGCCCCCGCCTCGCGGCACAGGTCGATCAGCACGCGGATCAGCGGCGGTGACGTCGTCGAACCCGACTTGTGGGGCATGAACAGCGTCTGATTCGGCTTGAGCAGCACGGACTTGCCCGGCTGGACGAACGCCTCGATTCCTCCGAAATGCGTGAGCGCCGTGGTCACCGCGCTGCGCAGTTCCTCCTCGGTTTCCTTCTCGTGCGGCAGTGGTGACAGCGCAACCCGGGCGGCGCTCATGGCATTCTCCCTTCTGGTTATTGCGTGGTTATGATTTCTCCAGGGCCTTCGCGACGACCTCGGCGAAGTGCAGCGGCTCGCGCCCCGCGCCCTGGGCGATCTGCTCGTGACAACTGAAGCCCTCGACGATGATCCAGTCGGCCTCGCCCGCGTCGCGCACCGCCGGCAGCAGGTGGCGCTCCGCGATCTGCATCGACACCCGATGGTGCTCGCCCGCCTCGTACCCGAACGAACCGGCCATCCCGCAGCAGCCCTGCTCGGGCTCGCATACCTCAAGGCCCAGTTTCTTCAGCACGTTCCGCGCCCCGGCAGGATCGAGCACCGCCTTCTGGTGGCAGTGCGCGTGAAAGACCGCCTTGCCGCCAAGCTTCGGAAACTCGAAATCGTGCCGGTCGAGAAACTCGCTGAGCAGCATGCAGTTCTCGCGCACGCGCCATCCGTCGACATCGCGCGGAAAGAGGTTGTGCACCTCCTCGCGATACACCGAAATCGTGCTCGGCTCGACCCCGATCAGCGGTGTGCCGTCGCGCACAACCTGCCCCAATTGGCGCACGGCCTCTTGCAACTGCTCTTTGGCCTTGTCCAGCAGACCGTAGTGAATCAGCGGGCGCACCGCGGGCAGTCGCATCGGCGGCAGCTCCACGCGGAAGCCGAGCTGCTCAAGCACGCGCGTCGCCGCCTGCAGTATCCGCGGGAAAAAGTGATCGTTGAACGCATCCGGCAGGAGCACGACCCGCTGGCCCGTACCCGGGGCGCTGCGCCGCCGAAACCAGTCGGTGAACGTCTGCTTCGCGAACCGCGGCAACCGCCGCTCCTGGTCCACGCCGGCTGCCCACTTGCTCACCGTGCTCACCCCCGGGGCCTGCCCGAAGAAGTTCGCGACGCCCGGAGCGATCGACGCGAGCCGCGCCCACGTGCCGATGTGCCCCATCGCGTAGTGATGCCGCGGCCGCAGACGATGGTGGTAATAGTGCGCGTGAAACTCGGCCTTGTACGTGGCCATGTCCACGTTGACCGGGCACTCCTTCTTGCAACCCTTGCACCCCAGGCACAGATCGAGCGCCTCGTGGACCGCTTCGCTCCGCCAGCCCTCGTGCTGCAATTCCCCGCGCATCATCTCGAACAGCGCCCGGGCCCGCCCGCGCGTCGTGTCCCGCTCGTCGTGCGTCGCGAGGTAGCTCGGGCACATGAACGCGTCGTCCGTGCGCCGGCACTTGCCCACGCCCACGCAGCGCAGCGCCGCCCGCTCGAAACTGCCCCGATCGTCCGGGTAGCGGAAGTACGTCTCGCCGACGTGCGGCGCGTAGTCCGTCCCCAGCCGCAGGTTGGAGTCGGGCGGATACGGGTCGACGACCTTCCCGGGGTTCATCCGGCCGTCCGGGTCCCAGATCGACTTGAACGCGCGGAACGCCCGCACCAGGTCTTCACCGTACATCTTCGGCAGAAGTGCCGCCCGCGACTGGCCGTCGCCGTGCTCGCCGGAAAGCGAACCGCCGTGCGCCACGACCAGATCGGCGGCCCGGTCGATGAACCGCCGGTACTTCGCGATGCCCTCCTCCGATGCGAGATCGAACGTGATGCGGCAGTGAATACACCCATCCCCGAAATGCCCGTAGAGCGCCGCCTCGTAGTCGAACTCCTCGAGCAGCTTGCGGAACTCGCGCAGGTAATTCCCGACCTGGTCCGGGGCCACCGCCGAGTCCTCCCATCCGGGCCACGCGTCCGGCATGTTCGGCACGAAGGCCGTCGCGCCCAGCCCCGATTCACGCACCTCCCAGATGTGCTGGGCTTCCTCGTGGTCGGTGTACAGCTTCGACGTCGGCGGATCATCCTCGCCGTTCAGCGCGTCGAGCATCTCCTGAGCCCGCGCCTTGGCCTCGTCCCGGCTGTCGCCGCCGAACTCCACCAGCAGCCAGCCATTGCCGTCCGGCAGTTGCTTGGTGTCGTCCGTGTGCAGGTCCTTGAGCTGCATGAACTGCACGAGGTGATGGTCGATGCCCTCCAGCGCCATCGGCTTGTGCTCGAGAATCCGCGGCACGTCGTCGCCGGCGGCGTACGCGTCCTTGTACCCCAGCACGACCAGGACTTTTTCCTTCGGCTCCGGCACGAGCCGCACGGTCGCCTCCAGCACGTACACACACGTGCTTTCCGAACCCACCAGCGCCCGCGCGACGTTGAACCCGCGATCCGGCAGCAGTTGCGGCAGGTTGTAGCCCGACACCCGCCGCGGAATCGCTGGGAAACGCGCGCGGATCTCCTCGGCGTACTCGTCGCGCAGCGCCCGCAAGCGCCGGTAGATCTCGCCCCGGCGGCCGCCCTCCGCGATGATCCGCTCGAGTGTCGCGTCGTCCGTCGGCCCGACCGTCAGGTGCTCGCCGTCGTAGGTGACAATCTCCAGCTCGTGCACGTTGTCCGCCGTGCGCCCGGCCATCACCGAGTGCACGCCGCAGGAGTTGTTGCCGATCATCCCGCCGAGCGTGCAGTGGTTGTGCGTGGCGGGGTCCGGCCCGAATGTCAGTCCGTGCTTCTTCGCAGCCGCCCGCAGGTCGTCAAGAATGACGCCTGGCTGAATCCGCGCGGTCCGCTGCTCCGGATCGATCTCGAGCACGCGGTTGAGGTACTTGGACGCGTCGATCACGACGGCGACGTTGCATGTCTGGCCGGCCAGCGCCGTGCCGCCGCCCCGCGCCACGATCGGCGCACCATGTGCGCGGCAGATTCGCATCGTCTTGATCACGTCCTCCTTGGACTTGGGAATGACCACGCCGATGGGGACCTGCCGGTAGTTCGAGGCGTCCGTCGAGTAAATCGCCTGGCTCGTCGCGTCGAAGCGGACTTCGCCTTCGAGCGCGCCGCGCAGCGTCTGCTCCAGCTCGCGGGCATCGACCGCGGTCGCCGCCTCCGCGTAAGCCTGCTGGGTGCGCTGCCCGGCGACGTGCAGTTGCAGTCTCATCGCACCGTCCCTCCCACGCCGGAAACGCGGAACGAATCGGCGTCCGCCGCTTTGAACTCCAGGCCCAGGCCCGGCACGGAATCGTCCACGCACAACGTGCCGTCCACCCGCTCAGCCACCCCCTCGAGCAGCATCCCCTCGATGCGCACGTGATCGTGGAAATACTCCAGATGGCGCATCCGCGGCAGCACACAACCCAACGCGGCGTGCAGCGCCGGCGCGCAGTGCGCCGACAGCGGCACGTCGAACGCGTCCGCCAGGTCAGCCGCCTGCAGAAAACCCGTGATCCCCCCGCAACGCGTCACGTCCGCCTGCAGCACGTCCACCGCACCCCCCTCCAGGAGCCGCCGGAAGTCCAGCGCCCGCCAGCCATACTCCCCAGCCGCCATGTCCATCCCGCACGGCCCGCGCTCCCGCACGAAACGCAGCCCGGCTGTGTCATCCGACGGCCGCGGCTCCTCGAACCACGTCACGCCGTGCTGCGTCCGAAAGATGCGGCCGAGTTCGATCGCCTGCGGACACGTGTAGGCCCCGTTCGCATCGACGAAGAGCGCGACGTGATCGCCGATCGCCTGCCGCGCCGTCTCGACCCGGTGCGGATCAAGCGCCGGCTGGCGTCCCACCTTCATCTTCACGCGGGGAATACCCGAACTGGCCCACCCGCCGAGCTGGTTCGCGAGCCGCGCTTCGTCGTACGACGTGAACCCGCCGCTGCCGTAGATCGGCACCGAACGCCGCGGCGCTCCCAGCAGCGTCACCAGCGACAGGTCCAGCAGTCGCGCCTTCAGATCCCACAGCGCGACGTCCACCGCCGAGATCGCCAGCGCGGTGAGCCCGCTCGTGCCCGAGTTGCGCACCGCCGCGCGCAGCGCGCGGTTCGCGGCCCGCGGAGCCATGGCGTCACGGTGCAGCACGAGCGGGGCGAGCTTGTTGGCGATCACCACAGCCGCTGCCGATTGCGCGTACGTGTAGCCGAATCCGACCCGGTCCGCCGCGTGCACGTGCACCGTCACCATCGTGGTGGAATCCCACTCCAGCGTGCCGTCGGATTCCGGGGCATCGGTCGGGATCGTGTACGCCGCGACCTCAATCCGCTCGATCGGCGCATCCGTCGTTCGTGTTGTCGCCTGCGTTGCTTCCTTCGTTGTGGTGGACATGCGTCCTCTTCGTGCTCATGGTTGTGAAACGTTGCCCGGCCCGCCGAACGCGGTCAGCGCCGCGCCCCGGCTGGTATCCAGTTCTCCACCAGGTCCTTGAACGACTGCTTGACCATGCCGAGCTTGTCCGGGTCGCCCTTCGCGATCGACGACAGGTACGCCTTCGCCTGCTCGAACGTGATGTGCGGCGGCAGCGGCGGAACGTTGGGATCGGTCAGCGCATCG
>ERZ795053.7645-NODE-7645-length-10354-cov-5.633265_pt1 | contig 10354 bp, 6 predicted proteins | sample MGYA00375137_ERZ795053 | MGnify/ENA primary metagenome ERZ795053 (study PRJEB30182, sample SAMN05720284) | activated sludge metagenome | isolation source: Anaerobic digester | place: Hong Kong | collected 2014-12-17 ... | reverse complement strand
CCTCGGCGGGTACGGTCACGTGCTGGAAAGCGGTCATGGTGACGAATCCTGTCGCAAGGAGAACGGATGGTACGACCGGCGGTTGCCGGTTCGGGGCGGCGATGATAGGCAGGCCCCCCGCCGGTGTCAATGTAGGTAAAGCCGGGGTAGACCGCTGACGCCCCTTGGCTGGACCCGCCGCGGCGATGGGCGTATCATCACCCCCTTGCCGATTCGCGGTGTACGGGCGCGGTGACGGAAGCGCGGGGTACTTGCGGAGGCCGCAGACGCGGGTGCGTCGCGGCACAGGGAGGCGCTACCGAACGCGGCAGCCGCCTCCGCATCGTCCGCAGAACAGTGGGTGCGGCACGTGCCGGCGCGGCGCGTTCGTGTTCACGCCCGAGCAGCGCGACACGGCGCCGGGAAATACCCACCGCACGGCCGACGAATCGACCCAGAGCAACCATGCGGGCAGCCGGCGCCGCCCGCTGCCTCGCGGATGACATTGACAATGGACATCCTCATCACAGCGTCCTTCATCGTCTTCACCATCGCGACCCTGGCATCCATGACGTACGGCCTGCACATGGCCGTGCTGCTGGTCCTCTTTGCGCGGCGCCAGAAGCGTGAGCGCGCCCGGCAGCGCGACGTCATCGAGGCGTTCCTGGCTGCGGACGACCGGGCCAACTGGCCGCTCGTGACGACCCAACTGCCCGTGTACAACGAGGCCGACGTGGTGTCGCGCCTGGTCGAGGCCGTCACCGCGATGGACTATCCGCGCGACAAGCACGAGATCCAGGTGCTCGACGACAGCACCGACGCCTCGCGCGAGCTGGTCGATCGCGTGGTCAAGCGCTACGCGGCCCAGGGGTTCGACATCAAGGTCGTCCGCCGGCCGGACCGCCGCGGCTACAAGGCCGGCGCGCTGGCCCACGGACTCCAGTCCGCCAAGGGCGACCTGATCCCCGTGTTCGACGCCGACTTCGTGCCGTCCCCGGACTTTCTCAAGCGAACCGTCGCGCTGATGGTCAACCGGCCGAACGCCGCCTGCGTCCAGGGCCGCTGGGGACATCTCAATCGCGACGAGTCGTGGCTGACGCGGGCCCAGGCCCTGGGCATCGACGGCCACTTCGCGATCGAGCAGGGCGCCCGGGCCTGGAACGGCCTGATGATGAACTTCAACGGGACCGCGGGCATCTGGCGCAAGGCGGCGATTCTCGACCCGAACGTGGGCGGGTGGTCGGCGGACACGCTCACCGAGGACCTGGACCTCTCGTACCGCGCCCAGCTCGCCGGTTGGGAAATCGAGTACACGGTCGACGTCGTCTGCCCGGCTGAACTGCCCGGGACGGCCCAGGCGCTCAAGAGCCAGCAGCGGCGCTGGGCGACGGGCTCGATCCAGGTCGCGCGCAAGCTCCTGCCGCGCATCTGGCGGGCGCGGCTCTCGCTCGGCGAGAAGGTCGAGGCGACGCTGCACCTGACGCACTACTCGATCGCGTTGTTCATGCTCGTGCTGGCGGTCTTCGCCCGGCCGATGCTGCTCGCCTGGCTGAGCGGACGCGCGGTGAGCCCGTGGTTCGCCTGGATCTGGTCGGTCGTCTGCGTGATGGCCTTCGTGCCGTCGGCGGTCTACGCGTACGCCCGCCACATCATCGGCGAGGGCTGGGGCGGCGTACGGGTCATCCCCTGGATGCTCGTGCTCGGCGTGGGCATCTGCCTGAGCAACACGCTCGCGGTGATTCGCGGCATGTACCTGCGCGGCGGCGAATTCGTGCGCACGCCCAAGTCGGGCAGCACGGCGCAACGGCGCACCAACAGCAGCTACGCCGCGATGAACGAGAAGCTGTGGATCGCCGAGCTGGGCCTGGGGGCGTACTCACTCTGGACCTTCCAGGAGTACATGGCCAGCGACAGCTACTTCTTCAGCATCTTCCTGCTGCTCTACGGGATCGGCTTCACCTGGATGGGCTGGCTGTCACGCCCGCAGGCCCACAAGCCCGCTGCAGTCGCCGTGGGCACGCAGGATCTCGACCCCGCCCAGCCACAGGCTGCCTGACGGTTCCCGCGGCCAGCCATCCACTCGCCCGGCCTACTTCGGCAACGCGCGTTCGACCGCGAACCCGTTGACGTTCAGCCCGATGCGCCCGCTCTTCTCGAAGCGCTCGAACAGGCGGCGCAGCGAATCGACGGCATCCTGCGCCCGCTGCAGCGACAGCACCATCACCTCGTAGAGCCGCTCGTCCGTCAGCAGGCGACCGATCGTGCCCTGGCCGGCCAGCATGTTGTCGGTGATGACGCGCAGGTTCGCGGACGACTTCGCCGCCTGATCGAGGACGGGGATGGCGGCGTCGGTGATCCGCGTCACCTGCCGATCGATGTTGTCCACCGTGCCCTCCATCTTGTCGGCGAGGCGCGAGGCATCGATCTTCAGGTTGGCGGAGGTGTCGCGGAAATCCGCGAACGCGACGCGCCCGTCCGCGCTCATCTGCCGGATGTTCTCCACCGCGTCGAGCAGACCGTTCTTGAGTTTCGGATCGCCGATGACGTCGTGGATCGATTTCAACACGCGGTCGAACCGCTGCACCGCGGTGTAGAGATTGGTCGTGAACCTGGCCGCCTCCTCGTCCGTCGTCGGGATGGGCGATTTCTTCAGCAACTCGTGCAGGTCCTTGGCCACCGGCGTGAGCGTCTCCGCGAAATTGCCGACCTTCACGACGGTTCCCTCCACCGAAGTGATCAGCGACTCCGGCAGGATCTTGTCGAGCGGGTTGATGTTCACCCCGGAGATGACCCCTTCGGACTCGATCGGCGCGCCCGCCCCATGGGCCTGAATGTCGACGCGGCCGCGCCCCACGCCCAGCGCCGGACCGATGCACTGCGCGACCGACCCCGAAGGTACGCTGTAGTCGTTCTCGATCTGCGTGATGATTTCCACGCCCTGGTCGGGTTCGGTCATGCGCACGAAGGCCAACCCGGTCACCCGGCCGACCTTGATGCCGTTGAGGTAGACCGGCGTGCCCTCCTCGATTCCGGAAATCTCATTCACCCGGATGCGCAGCGTCCACTCGGCGCCGCCCAGCCACGCCGGCGCTTCGCCGAAGAGCACGAGCAGGTAACCCAGCGCGCCCAGGCCCACGACCATGAACAGTCCCACCAGGAAGTTGCGGCGCATTTCGGTCATTGCTCATCCTTTCGCCTTCAGACGCGCGAGGTCGCTGGCGCTCGCGTGGCCCTGCACGAAGTGGCTGACGCGTTCGTCCTCGCTCTTGTCCAGTTCCGCGGGCGTGCCGTCGAAGATGAACCGGCCCTCGTGCAGCATGATCACGCGGTCACCCACCTTGCGTACGCTGGTCATATCGTGCGTCACCACGACGCTGGTCACGTTCAACTCGCGCTGGAGCTTGCGGATCAACTCGTTGATGATGTCCGAGCGGATCGGGTCGAGCCCGGTCGTTGGCTCGTCGTAGAGAATGACCTCGGGGTTGAGCGCGATGGCCCGGGCGAGCGCGACGCGCTTGCGCTGCCCGCCGGAGAGCTCCGCCGGCTTCTTGTTCTCGATGCCGTCCAGTCCGACCATGCGGAGCTTGTCCTTGACGATCTTTTCGACTTCGTCGGACTTGCGGCTGGTGTGCTCCACGACGGGAAAGGCGATGTTCTCCCCCACGGTGAGCGAATCGAACAGCGCCCCCATCTGGAAGAGAAACCCGAAGCGCGTACGCAGATCCACCAGCTTCCGCTCGGGCAGCAGGTCGATCCGCTGACCCTTGAAGTAGACCTCGCCGCGATCGGGCCGCAGCAGCCGCACCATGTGCTTGAGCACGACACTCTTACCCACCCCCGACTCGCCGATGATCACCGTCGTTTTGCCCGGTTCCAACGCCAGCTCGATGTTGCGGAGCACGATCAGCCGCCCGAAGCGCTTGCTCACCCCGCGCAGCTCGATGACGGCGTTGCGCGGATTCGATGGCGGCGTGGTGGCGGGCGGCGGGTGGGCAACCATGGCGTTCGGCGGTGCGCGAGCGGACCGCGGCTAGACGAGCGACTTGAATCCAAAGAACACGCGGTACAGACCCATGAGCGAGGTAGCGAGGCAGAAATCAACGATCAGGATCGCGATGAAACTGGCGACGAACGCCTCGGTGCACGCCCGGCCGACGCCCTCGGCGCCCGCCCGGCAGTTGAAACCCTTGTAGCACGCCAGCATGCCGATGATGCCGCCGAACGCCATGCTCTTGATGAATCCCACCATCAGGTCCCACTTCTCCAGGGCCCACTCCGTGTAGTAGTAGTACGGCTCGGTGGGGATTCCCTTCAGCATGATCGCGACCCACGCGCCCGACAGCGATCCGCAGACGTCGGCGAAGAGCGTGAGCACCGGCGCCAGCAGCAGGCACGCCAGGAAACGCGGCACCACCAGGTGCTGGATGGGATCCGCCCCCATCACGCGCAGCGCATCGATCTGCTCGGTGACGTTCATCGTGCCGAGCTCAGCGGTGAGCGCGCCGCCCACCCGGCCCGCCAGCATCACCGCCGCCAGCACCGGTCCGAGCTCCTGCACCAGCGTCACGTTGATGAGCACGCCCATGTGGTCGGCGAACCCGGCGGCATCGAGCTGATCGTAGGCCTGCACGGCGAGCACGAGCCCGACGAACGTGCCGGTGATGGCGATGACGGGGACGGAGCGGTTCCCGATCTCGTAGAACTGGGGCATGATCAACCGCCAGTTCCGCGGGCTGAACATGCCGGCGACGATCCAGCGAACCGTGCGAAAGGCGAACGTCCAGAAACGCCCGAACGACTCCAGGGCGTTGATGGTCCCTCCGCCGATGCTTCGGATGATCATGGTGCACCAGCCTGTGAAAACGCCCGTAAGTCCACGCCGCGCAGCCGGTTGTATCTTTCGCGCCCCCGGGTGTCAATCATTCCCTGACGGGCGCAAAGCAAAAGGGCGGTGCGCAACCGAAGCTGCGCACCGCCCGTGGTTTACCAACTGTCATGAAGCGTCAAGTCGCGTCGGCGACGTCCGCCCCGGCTCCCGCGCCGACCGGGTGATCGTCGTCGGAGCCTGCCGTACCGACGGCCTCGAAGACAAGCACCGGCAGATCGTCCGGCGTCGGCGGCTGCTTCACCGCCACGATCACGCGGCTCTTGCCCTCGTACTTGTTGCGGAGCATGTCCTCGCTCAGCGCGTCCTCGACGTACTGCTCGATGGCCCGCCGCAACGGCCGCGCGCCGAACTTCTCGTCCGTACCGCGCTCGATGAGGAAGTCCTTCGCGTCCTGGGTGAGCTCGAGCTCCAGCCCCTTGGCCCGCAGGCGCTTGGCCAGCTTGTCGACCTCCAGGTCGATGATGTGCACCAGGTCGTCGTGGGTCAGCTTGTGGAAGCAGATGATCTCGTCAAGACGGTTGATGAACTCCGGCCGGAAGTGCGATTCCAGCTCGGACTGGAGCGTCTCCTTCATCTTCTCGTAGCTGACGTTCGCGTCACGCTTCTGGAAGCCGAACGGCGACTCGTGCGTGATCTTCGCGGCGCCGACGTTGCTGGTCATGATCACGATCGTGTTCTTGAAGTCCACGTACCGGCCGAACGAGTCGGTCAGACGGCCTTCCTCCATGATCTGGAGCAGCATGTTGAACACGTCGGGATGCGCCTTTTCGATCTCGTCGAAGAGGATCACCGAGTACGGCCGGCGGCGCACCCGCTCGGTGAGCTGGCCGCCCTCCTCGTAGCCGACGTAGCCCGGAGGGGCGCCGACCAGACGCGACACGTTGTGCTTCTCCATGTACTCGGACATGTCCAGAATCATCAGCGCGTCGGGATCGCCGAAAATGAACTCCGCCAGGCACTTGGCCAAGTAGGTCTTGCCCACGCCGGACGGGCCCACGAAGATGAAGCTGCCCATCGGCCGGTTGGGATCCTTCAAGCCGCTGCGCGAACGCCGCACGGCCCGGGCGATCGCCTTGACCGCCTCCTTCTGGCTGACCACCTTCTTGTGCAGGGCGCTCTCGAGCTGCAGCAGACGCTCCGCCTCGTCGCGGTCCATCCGCGTCAGCGGGATGCCGGTCATCGACGACACGACTTCGGAGATGATCTCCTCGTCGACCACGCCGTCGACCTCCTTCATCCGGTCGCGCCACTGCTTCTTCATCTCGACCTTCTTGATCTTCAGCGACTCGGACTTGTCGCGCAGCTCAGCCGCACGCTCGTAGTCCGCGCTGCGCACCGCCTCGTCCTTCTCGGCGTTGAGCTTCTGCACGTCGCGCTCGAGCTCGGCCAGGTCGGACGGCTTGGTCATCGACTTGAGCCGCACGCGCGCCCCCGCCTCGTCGATCACGTCGATCGACTTGTCCGGCTGGACGCGGCCGGTGATGTACCGCCCGGACAGCTCCACCGCGGCGCGCAGGGCGTCGTCGGTGATCTGCACGCGGTGGTGCGCCTCGTAGCGATCGCGGAGCCCCTTGAGAATCTCGACGGTCTCCTCGTCGCTCGGCGGCTCGACGATGATCTGCTGGAAGCGGCGCTCCAGGGCGCCGTCCTTCTCGATGTACTTGCGGTACTCGTCGAGCGTGGTGGCGCCGATGCACTGGATCTCGCCGCGCGACAGCGCCGGCTTGAGCACGTTCGATGCGTCGATCGCGCCCTCGGCTCCGCCCGCACCGACCAGCGTGTGCAGCTCGTCGATGAAGAGGATGACGTTGCGCGCCCGGCGCACCTCGTTCATCACGCTCTTGATGCGCTCCTCGAACTGGCCGCGGTACTTGGTGCCCGCGACCATCATGGCCAGGTCCAGCACGACGATGCGCCGGTCAGCCAGCAGCTCGGGAATGTCGCCCTCGACGATCCGCGTGGCGAGCCCCTCGACGATCGCGGTCTTGCCCACGCCCGCCTCGCCCAGCAGCACCGGGTTGTTCTTCTGGCGGCGGCACAGAATCTGCACCACGCGCTCGATTTCCTTGGCGCGGCCGATGACCGGATCGAGCTTGCCCGCCCGGGCCAGCTCCGTCAGGTCGCGACCGAACGAGTCGAGCGCCGGCGTCTTGCCGCGGCGGCCCTGGGCCTCGCCGGAAGCCGCGGGAGCCGCACCGGCTGCCCCGGGCGCCTCCTCGGTCTCCGTGCCGGCGCCCAGCAGGTTGAGGACCTCGTCGCGGACCTCATCCAGCTTCAGGTTGAGGTTCATGAGCACCTGCGCCGCGACGCCATCCTGCTCGCGCAGCAGCCCCAGCAGCAGGTGCTCGGTCCCCACGTAGTTGTGGTTCAGGTTGCGGGCCTCTTCGATCGCGTACTCGATGACCTTCTTGGCGCGTGGGGTCTGCGGCAACCGGCCCATGGTGACCATTTCGGGGCCACTCTTGACCAGTTTCTCAACCTCGAGGCGAACCTTGCGCAGATCCACATCCAGGTTCTTCAGGACGTTTGCCCCAACGCCCGAACCTTCCTTCACCAGACCCAGCAGAACGTGCTCGGTCCCGATGTATTCGTGGTTAAAACGCTGGGCCTCCTGGTTGGCCAAAGCCATCACTTTGCGGGCCCGATCGGTGAAGCGTTCAAACATCTCTACTCCAGCTCCTCTCTGTTGCGGGTAGGACCCGCGTTCACTGCGTCGGTAACCGCCCGGGCTCCGCTGGCATCTACGATGCTAACCTTTTACTGTGAAAAAGCTTGCGGCCAGCGGATGGGCGCGCCCGCCGGCGAACGCCGGCCCGCAACTGGAGAATTCTAGCAGTACCCTCATAGAGCGTCTACCTGAGGTAAAGCTGCGCCGACAACCTTACACCTGGGCGCACCGGTGTATCGGCAAATGAATCATGCCGCATTCTGTCGCAAACGCGGGTTTTGTTCCGCCAGACCGCACAATCGGACGCTTCCGCTCACTTCACCCATTCGAGCGTCGTGTTCACCGCGTTGAAGAGCCGGCGGCCGCCCTCGTCGAGCTGAACCACGATGGCAGCCGTTGGGTCAATATCCACCAGGTTGCCCAGATGACGCCGCCCCTCGTGCAGAACGCAGACCCGGCGACCCAGGCCCACCGCACGCTGACGCCACTGCTCGCGGATATCGTCGACATTCCATCCACTGGGGTCGCGCAGACGCTGGTCCAGACGGGTGAGAATCGCGCCAAGCACCGCGGTCCGGTCCACTGGCTGATCGGTGACGAGATCCAGGGATGTCGCCCGGTCCCGCAGCTCCGGTGGAAAGTGGCCGGCGTGCTGCAGGCAATTTATGCCGAAGCCGACGGCGTACCGAACCGTCGAACCGCGGGCGTGGGCCTCGATGAGGATGCCCGCGAGCTTGCGGTCGTCAGCCACGAGATCATTGGGCCAATCGATGGAGCAGGAGACCCCCGTGGCGGCCCGGATGCCGTCGCACAGAGCCAGCGGCACCATCAGGGCGAGTAGCCCAGGTGGAATCGTGCCGGCCGGATCGGCGAGCCCCACGGTACACAGGATGCCCGCGCCGCGCGGACACAACCAGCGGTTGCCCTGCCGGCCGCGTCCCCCCGACTGGAACTCCGTGATCGCCACCAGGCCGTCCACGTCGGCGTCGGCGGGCAGGTCCAGCACGTGGGCGTTGGTGCTGCGGATCTCCTCGAAGTGTACGAACTCTCGGCTGATGCGGTGAAGCCCGGCGCATGCGCAGCGCAGCCGTGCGATGTCGATTCTTCCGGTCGGCATGTCGGCCAGCGTAGCTGGAGGCGGCTGACCATGTCCATAGCGCCGCGCCTGCGGTTGGCGTACGGGTCACCCAGCCATACGATGCGCGGCGATGGACGAAGCCGTTTCGCCTCCGACGACTCCCGCAGCCCAGCCAAGGTTCGACTGGCGCTTCGTGGCTGTACTGGTGGTGGCGGGGGCGCTGCTCGTCCTCTTCCGCCTGCACGCCTTCGGCGTACCGCTCGAGACCGACGAGTGCAATTACGCCTACATCGGTGAGCGCCTGCTGCATGGCGACCGGCTCTATGTCGACGTCTGGGATCATCAGCCGCCCGGCGTGTTCGTGCTCTTCGCCGGCGTGATCGGCGTATTCGGGGATGCCCCGGTTGTTTTTCGCCTCATGGCGACCGCGTTCTCGCTCGCCTCATTCGTGCTGATCGTACTGATCGCCAACCGCTACGGAGGCCGCCGGGCGGCGTTGATCGCTGGTCTGCTCTTCGCGCTGGTGTCGTCGGACCCGGGGACCGCCGGCGAGGGCTGCAATCGCGAGATCTACATGAACACGCTGCTGCTCGCGGCGTGGTGGCTGGCGAGCGGGCCAAAGGTCGGTTCGCGATTCCGCCTGTTCGCAGCCGGCGGCATGCTGGGGCTGGCTTCGGCGCTGAAGACGATCATCGCGGTGCACTGGGTCTTCCTGGCGGTGTGGATCGCCTGGGCGGCGTGGCGGGAGCACCGGCGGGCCTGGCCGGCTGTCCGGGCGCTGCTGATCCTCGGGATGGGGCCGGCGCTCCTCTGGATCAGCATCGGCGCCTACTTCGGGCTGACCAGCCGGTGGTCCGAGTTCACGGACGCAACGTTCGCGTTCAACTTGAGTTACGCCAAGAGCGACGCGCCCTTCGCCGCACGCTTCCTGCAGTTCTTCGCGCCCCCGCGCCATCCCTTCACCTTCGACAGTGCCCTGCCGCTGTGGATCGCCGGCATCCTCGCCGTCGGCGTGCACGCCGTGCTCGCGATCATCGATCGGCATCGCGACCGCGCCGGCCCGCTGCTGGCGTACGTGCTGGCGAGCTACGTCGCGGTCTGCCTGCCGGCGCACTTCTGGCCGCACTACTACTACCTCATGATTCCGCCGCTGGCGTTGCTCATCGGCTCCGCCATTGAGGATCTGGGCGCGCTGCGCTGGCGGGCGGCACGGCCCAGCGCCGTCGTCGTCGCCGGCCTCGTCGTGCTCGCCGTGGGCCTCACGGAATGGGCGTGGTACCTGGGCCAGCCACCCTTCGGCATTACCGTCGCCCGTTACAATTCACGCGACTTCTGGGGTCGCGCGATCGGCGAAAAGGTCCGGGCCGTCACCGATCCTGACGACTACGTCTTCGTCTACGGCAACGATGCGGAAATCTACTACTACGCGCAGCGCCGCTGCGCTTCGCGCTTCACGATGATCAGCGGACTCGCCGAAGGCAGCCGTGGCGCGGACAAGCGCCGCGCCCTGCTGATCGACGACCTGAAGGCGCATCGCCCGCGCCTGATCATCCTGCTCTTCGACGAGCAGCCCTTCCTCGCGTGGCGCACGTTCCTCGAGGACGGCTACGGCCAACCGATCGGCTGGGACCTGCACGACCGCACGGGCGAACCGATCATGTACGTGCTCACCGATCGCCGCCACCCGGTCGCGTCCATCGACTGGAACTGGGACCGGTCCGAGGTCGGCGGGTGGTTTCTC
>ERZ795053.7643-NODE-7643-length-10355-cov-8.446214_pt1 | contig 10355 bp, 11 predicted proteins | sample MGYA00375137_ERZ795053 | MGnify/ENA primary metagenome ERZ795053 (study PRJEB30182, sample SAMN05720284) | activated sludge metagenome | isolation source: Anaerobic digester | place: Hong Kong | collected 2014-12-17 ... | reverse complement strand
CGTCTCACTCATCCGAAAATTGATTTCCTCCTCCTCTGTCGCCTCACCAATGATCGGACGGCCAGGGCTTGGTGGAAGGTCTTCCAGAAGCAGCATACCCTTGCCGAGAACCCAAGGAAGCGGCCAAGCCGCCATGGGAATAAGAACATCCCGATGGGCGAGGAATGGGCGAGTCTGGATTACCTCGCGCAGGTAGACAATCAGCCCACCACTCGGAACCTCGTCCTTGTCGTCTGGATTGGTAAACCACCCACCGTAGAAATTGTAAGCTCTGCCTAGACGCTCCAGGGTGTCTACGCTCGGATTGGTCGTCTTTCCTGTGTACAGGTCCCGCAAAGTCGCGTACGGCATCTCCGAGGCGATTGAAGCCTCCCGGAGATTGCCCTCATGGGCGTAGTCGATCAGCGCCCTAACCCTCTTCGTAACAAGGGCTTTCGCTGGCCGGGGCCGCTTCTTGGACGGCTCCTTGCTGGGACGGCCCATCACACCCCCTTGACCGTAAACAAAATTTACGGTACTCTGGTCAGGCGGTTCACGGAGTCTAAGGTATGCCCCGCCGAGCCCAGCCGCAACCGACCAACAGGGAGTCGGCGCGGATTCAACATCCTCTGGGAGGCCACCATGGCCGATTCCAAGTACCTCACAGTCAAGCAGGCCGCCAACTACCTGACCATGTCCCCGGCCTGGCTGTTCGCGTCGGATGTGCCGTTCGTGAAGCTCGGCCGCCGCCGCCTCTACCGGCCGGAGGACCTCGATGCCTACGTGGCCCGGAAGGTCCACCGGTGAACCGGCCCTTCCGCCGTGGAAGGATCTGGACCGTGAAGGTACCCACCCGGCACGGCGGGTCGCGGAACCGGTCTACGGGCTCGGAGAACGAGGCCGTGGCGCTCGGTATTGCCCGCCTGCTCCACGAACTCGGCCCAAGGGGGGTCGGGACTGGCTTGTCATCGACGCCGTCCACAGCGGAGCCCTGGGCCTTGGAAGGCTCTGGGACGCGGCCGAGGCAGGTGAGCTCGACAGGCTCCGGCAGGAGCTCCAGGACACCGATGTGGAACCCCACTTGGCCCGCTGGCTTCGGGAGGTGGCCACCCGAACTGCCGCCGATACCGTCGCCCACTACCGCAAGCATGTCCGGACCCTGATCCCAGAGGGTGAACCCTTCCCTGCCTCCCGACTCACCGTCCGAACCATCCGGGACTGGATCGCGGGGCTTCCTGTCGGACCCATCACCCAGAGGAAGTACCATGCGGCTCTATCGAGTTTCGCCGATTATCTCGTTGACGGGGAGGTCCTCCCGGCCAACCCGGTGCGGTCTGTGCGCCGTCCTCCCCCTACTCGACCTCGGACCCGATACCTCGAACACCCCGAAGTACTGCGGCTGGTTGAGGCAATGCCAGGGCCGTTCCGGGCCTTGTCGGCGATAGTTCACGCGACCGGTATCGAGCTGAGTGTTGCTGTGGGGCTGCTACGCCGAGATATCGACCTCGACCGCCTGACCCTTCATGCCAGGGGGACCAAGTCCTCATGGCGAGATCGGGTTGTCGGGGTGGAGCCATGGGCGCTGCCCTATTTCGCGGATCAGGTCAGGCTACTGACACCCGAGGCAAGTGTCTTCCCAGGGATGAGTCGGTGGACCGCCAGCGATGTCCACCGGAGGGTCTGCGCCGAGCTCGGAATCAAGGACTACCAATTCCGGGACGCTCGGCACACGTACGCTGTCCGGATGATGCGGGCAGGGACTCCACCCGAAATGATCGGCCGTCAGCTCGGGCACGCAAACCCGGTGATGGTCAACAAGGTCTACGGTCGCTTCCACCCGGACCACAACGACCTCTCCAAGTGGCACGAGGCAGCCGCCAGGATTGACCAAACGAGGGGAATCGGCTGATGGCAGCCCGCAATCTTGGTACGGCTTGTGGTACAGCTCCGGGCGGAAAGCAAAACGCCCCGACCGAGGGCGCGGTCAAGGCGTTGCAGTCGAACAAGTTCCAGAATAGCTGGGGCGGGACTCGAACCCGCGACCCCGGCATTATGAGTGCCGTGCTCTAACCAGCTGAGCTACCCAGCCGAAACGGCCTCGCGGCCGCACGCCAAACTAGCCACGGCGCCCCCTGAAGGGAACGGCCTCAGCGGGCCGTGTCCTCCCCGGCGGCCGGTCGCTCCGGGACCAGCAGCACGGCGATCTCCCCCGGCCGGATCATCCCGGCCCGGGCCCGCGCCACCCGCTCCTGGACCCGCGGGTCGGTCCGCAGCGAATCCCCGAACGCCCGCAGCGAGTCGAGCTCCCGCCCCAGCGTGTCGAGCTGGGCCCGCAGCCGGGCCTCGCGCTGCTCCAGCCGCCGGTAGTCCGCCATCGACCAGCTGCCGCCGGTCACCGCGTACACCCCCGCCGCAACCAGCACCACCAGCGCGAGCCAGCGTCCGGCCGTCATCCCGGGTAGAGGTCGGCCCCCGGATACTCGGCGATCGGGCCGAGCTCCTCGGCGATCCTGAGCAGCTGGTTGTACTTCGCCATCCGGTCGGTCCGGCTCGCCGAGCCGGTCTTGATCTGCCCCGCCCCGGTCGCCACCGCGAGGTCGGCGATGAAGGTGTCCTCGGTCTCGCCCGAGCGGTGCGAGATGATCACCCCGAACGCGCTCGACTTCGCGAGGTCGATCGCCTGCAGCGTCTCCGTCAGCGTCCCGATCTGGTTGACCTTGATCAGGATCGCGTTGCCGCAGCCGGTGGCGATCCCCTGGTCGAGCCGCTGGACGTTGGTGACGAAGAGGTCGTCGCCGACCAGCTGGCACTCGTCGCCGATCGCGTCGGTGAGCAGCTTCCAGCCGTCCCAGTCGTCCTCGTGCAGCCCGTCCTCGATCGAGACGATCGGATACTTCTGGCACCAGCCGCGGTAGAGCTCGACCATCTCCGCCGCGCTGCGGCTCGCGCCGTCGCTCTTGTGGAAGACGTACTGCCCGTCGCGGTACAGCTCCGAGGCCGCGACGTCGAGCGCGATCGCGATGTCCTCGCCCGGCCGGTAGCCGGCCTTCTCGATCGCCTCGACCACCGCGTCGAGCGCCGCCTCGTTGCTCGGCAGCATCGGCGCGAAGCCGCCCTCGTCACCGACGGCGGTGGAGAGCTTCCGGTCGCCGAGGACCTTCTTCAGCGCGTGGAAGGTCTCGACCCCCATCCGGAAGCCATCGCCGAAGTCGGCCGCGCCGACCGGGACGATCATGAACTCCTGCGCATCGACGTTGTTGTTCGCGTGCGCGCCGCCGTTGAGGATGTTCATCAGCGGCACCGGCATGGTGCGCGCCATCGGGCCGCCGAGGTACCGGTAGAGCGGCAGCCCGGCCTCGTCGGCCGCCGCGCGCGCGACCGCCATCGACACCGCGAGGATCGCGTTGGCGCCGAGGCGCGACTTGTTCTCGGTGCCGTCGGCATCGACCATCTCGGCGTCGATCGCGACCTGGTCGAAGACATCCATCCCCTCGAGCAGTGGCGCGATGAGCTCGTTGACATGGCGCACCGCGGTCAGCACGCCCTTGCCGCCGTAGCGCTTCGGGTCGTTGTCGCGCAGTTCCATCGCCTCGTGCTCGCCGGTGGACGCGCCACTCGGCACCGCGGCGCGCCCCATGACGCCCCCGGCGGTGACGATCTCGGCCTCGACGGTGGGATTGCCGCGCGAATCGAGGATCTCGCGGGCGTGGACGTCGACAATCGTGCTCATGCGGGATGACCCTGTGTGGGAGACCGCCGAAGCTAGGCCGGTCGGGGCGCCGGGGTCAACGGCGATCCGTCACCCGTGCCGATACCCCTGCACCGCCACCGGCTCCCCGCCGAGTCGCAGCGTGACCCCTTCCCCCGCGACGACCTCGCCGATCCGCCGGATCGGCGTCCCGGTCCATGGCTCGGCCTCGTCGGTCCCGTCCCACCCGGCCGGCATCGCGACGAGCAGCTCGTAGTCCTCGCCACCCGCCGCGGCGAACACGGCCGAGGCCTCGCCCTCCCGTGCCGCCTCGGCATGCACACTCGGATGGATCGGGAGGCGAGCGAGGTCGATCTCCAGCGCGACCCCGCTCGCCGCAGCCAGATGCTCGGCGTCGCCGGCGAGCCCGTCGCTGATGTCGAGCATCGCGGTGGCACCCTGTTGGGCGAGCCACGCGCCGGCGCGCAGCCGCGGCACCGGGTGGGCGAAGGCGATGCGCGCCCCTGCCGGTGGCTCGCGTTCACCTTCCCACGCCCGGAGCGCCGCGCGCGCGCCGCCCAGGGTCCCGGTGACCCACAGCGCGTCGCCCGGTGCGGCACCGACCCGGCTGACCGCACGGGCCGCGTGTCCGAAGACGGTGACCGTCAGCGCCAGGACCGGCCCCGCGGTCAGGTCGCCACCGAGCACGCGACAGCCGGCCGAGCGCGCGGCCTCCCCGACGCCCCGCATGCACTCGACGACCAGGGTATCGTCGGCACCCGCCGGCGCGCTCACGGCGACCACCAGTCCGCTCGCCAGCGCACCGCTCGCGGCGAGATCCGACAGCGCTGCCGAGGCGGCGCGCCAACCGATCTCGTGCGGGGCGAGCCAGTCGCGCCGGAAGTGCACGCCTTCCATGCTCGCGTCGGTGGAGACGAGCAGCGTGCCCGCTCCAGCGGGAATGACCGCCGTGTCGTCCCCGAGCGCGGCGGCACTCGCACCGAGGACCTGGGCAATCCGCCGGATGCGATCGAACTCGCCGCCGGTGCCGAGGGCGATGGTGGTCATCGCTGCAGCCGGATGCGCACGAGGCCGTCGAGCGTGCCCACCCAGAGAAATCCCCCCTCGACCGTGAGGGCGGTCACCCGCTCGGGGAGTTCCACCCCGACGCGCAACACGGCGATCGGCACCCCGGTCGCGCCGACCAGCGCCGCCCCGCGGTCGCCGCCGATCCAGACTCCCGAGGGCGAGATGCTGATGGCGCGCAGGACCCCGGTGGTCCCGATCAGGGTCGGCGAGACGGTCCACGCCATGGTGACCGGGTCGCGCCACACCAGCCGGTCTGCCGTCATCGCGACCACGGTGTCGCCCACCGACCCGACGCCGAGCACCGCCCCCCCACCGGCCAGCTCGCCGGGGAGCCCGGCCGGACGCCCCAGCGTCGCCTCCGCGGGCGCCACCATGGCGAGCCCGCGGTCGGTACCGACCCACAGCGTGTCGTGCCGCGGGTGCAGGTCGTACACGCGGTCGAGCACCGGATCGATCGGCCGGGTCACGGCGCCGTTCGCTCCGATCAGGGCGAGCCCGCGCACCATCCCCACCGCCACCCCGCCTCGCCAGTGGGCGAGCGACAGCACGCGCGCGTCGGGCAGCCCGCGGTTGGCGTCCCACCGATCGAGGCGATCGTCATCGAGCCCGACCCGGACCACGCCGCGGTCGGTCCCGAGCCAGAGCACGCGCTCGCCGGGGAGGATGTCACGCATCGCCTCGACGCCGAGCCCGAAGGCGGGATCGCCCGCCACCGGCACGGTCTGCGCGAGGTCATCGGAGAGAAACGTGAGCCCCGCAGGCTGGCGACCGAAGCTGTTGTCCGTGGCGACCCACACCCCACCCGGCACGCCGACCACGGCGCCGACCTGATCGCCCGGGAGCCCCTGCCGCAGCGATTCCGGCATGACCTCGCCGGGACGCAGGTACAGCACCCCGAGCAGGTCGGTGCCGAGGAACCACCCCGTCGACGACGGGTCGGGTGCCGCCGCGGTGAGGCGTCCCGGCTGGAGTCCCGGACCGAGGGACAGCGCGGGGGCCATGCTGCGCAACTGGGGCAACGCCGCGAAGGCGTCCTCCAGTGTCGGGGCTCGTTGCACCCGGTCGGACGGCGCACCCGGACGCGCGGCCCCGATCCGCGGCTGCAGGTACCAGCCGGACGCGGTCAGCACCCAGATCCCGTCCGGCCTCGCGGGGTCGGTCGCCAGGGCGCGGACGCGCGCGGGCAGCGGGAGTCGCTCCCACCGCTCACCGAGCGGATCGAAGTGGAGCAGCGCATCGGGGTCGGCGAGCCAGAGCGACTGATCGAGCGGATCGACGATCGCCGCGAACACCCGCTGCAGCGCCTCCGGCGCCGGAGCCGCGACCGGTGGCTCCCAGCGCTTCGCGAGCGGGCGGAAGGTGCCGACGGCGGACCGGGTGACGACATAGACCCGGTCGAACGAGGATGCGATGGCCTGGATCGTCGTCATGTCGCGCAGGACGACGCGGTCGTCGGGACGGATCGCGGCCACGGGAACGCCGAGCCCCGCGCCGGCACCCATCGGGCCACCGGCACAACCGATCAGGGCAAGCGCTGCGAGCGCGCCACGTCTCATCGGGTGCTCGGTGGCGCGAGTTGCAGCAGCACGTCGCGCACCGCGTCCGGTGCCTCGGCCCAGGCGGCCCAGCACTCCGGCAGCGCCTCGATCACGTCCATCGGGCGCATCGCGCGCACGCCGTGGTCGAGGGCGGCAAACTCGGCGGCGACGCCGAGCGACAACGCCCCCAGCGCGGCGGTCGTGGGGGCATCGTCGCGCAGGCACCAGAGCGCGGCGATGATCCCCGAGAGCACGTCGCCACTGCCGCCGGTCGCGAGCCCCGGGTTGCCGCGTGCGACCGTGAGGACCGCGCCGTCGGCCGGGGCGATCACCGTTGGCACCCCCTTGAGCAGGACCACGGCGCCCGATGTCCGGGCGGCCTCCTGCACCGCCGCCCAGCGGTCGTCGATGCCGATGTCGGGGAACACCGCCCGGAATTCTCCCGGGTGCGGGGTGAGGATGAGGGGGATCCGCGCCGCATGGGTGCGCAGCGCATCCAGGCGACCGGCGACCGCGTGCAGCGCATCGGCGTCGATGACGGCGCGCGGCGCGTGCAGCAGCACCTCCCCCACCAGTCGCGTGCGCGCGTCATCGCGGCCGAGACCGGGTCCGACGACCACGACATCGGCGGATGCCAGGAGCTCGCGGATCTCGTCGGCGAGCGGCTCGCTCCACGCCTGGCTGCGCACCTGCACGTCGGGTTCGGCCTGGACGAGTTCCGCCGCCGCCTCGGGCTCCGTGACGACATGCACCAGCCCGGCGCCGGCGGCGAACGCGGCGCGCGCGGCAAGCCGCGCTGCCCCGGTCATCCCGCGGCTGCCCCCGACGATCACCACCCGTCCCCGGACGCCCTTGTGCGCATCGCTCCGGAACGCCGGCAGCCAGGCGCGCGCCTCGGCGACGTCCGCCAATCGCGGCCACGCCGGATCCGGGTCCGGGTGTCCGACCTCGGCGACGTGCAGTTCGCCCACCACCTCGCGCGCGAGCAGGTGGCCGCGGTGCACCGCGCCAAAGGCGACGGTGTGGTCGGCGGTGAGGGCGCCATGATCGGTGCCGGTCGTGAGGTCGAGCCCGGTCGGCACGTCCACCGCCACCACCGGTCGTTCGAGGTCGGCGAGGCGGGCGAGCAGGGCGTCGAGCGGTGGGCGCGGCGCACCGCGAGCGCCGGCTCCGAGCAGCGCATCGATCACCAGCCCGACCCGGGGCCACGGATCGCCGGGACCGATCTCGCGCACGCCGTCGGCCAGCGCGACCCGCCGCGCGTCGGCGGCGAGGTCGGTGGCCGGCGGCGCGATGGCGAGCACCGTCACCGGGTACGCCATCCGATGGAGGAATCGTGCGGCAACCCAACCATCCCCGCCGTTGTTGCCGCTGCCGCAGGCGACGAGGACGCCCTCGCTCGCCGCTTCCCCGAAGTGCCAGATCGCCGTCTGCGCGACCGCCCGCCCCGCGGATTCCATCAGCATCCGGAGCGGGCGCCCATCGGCATCGGCGCGCGCGTCCCACGCGGCGGCCTGGGCGGGAGTGAGGACGGGGAGCATGGAGGGGAAGATACTGGCTGGAATCGAGATGCGAGAAGCGAGAAGCGAGAAGCGAGACGTGTCACCCTGAGCGAAGCGAAGGGGCGGAGCGAGGGGGATGCGTTCGCCCATCGGCTCGCGCTTCTCGCTTCTCGCTTCTCGCTTCTCGCTTCGCGTGAGCTACCCCTCCGGCCGCCACGCCGGGGCGTAGCTCTCGTCGAAGGCGCGGACGAAATCGTACACGCCCTCGAAGTCCTCCAGCCGATCACCCGGCTGCGTCGAGAGGAGGCCAACGTCGACGAGGGCGAAGACGATCCGCCCGAAATCGGTGGTCTCGCGCACCTGCCAGCAGGAGAGGACGGTCCGCGCCAGGAGGCCGAACCGCTCGAGGGCGAGGTCACGGCAGGCCCAGCAGAGTTCCTGTCCCGTGACGTGGCGTCGCTGCTCGAGGCGGGACTGGAGGAATTCGATCGCCGCGAGCAGGAAGAGGTAGGCCCGCTCATCGTAGCGCACCTCGGCCCGGGCGTGGAGCCGCGCCAGGACGCCGTCGGCGAACTGGAGCTCAGGCACCAGCGGGTCGGTGGGCACCGAAGTCCTCGGGGTACAGCGGGAACCCGCCCGCGAGGGCGCGGACCTCGTCGTGCACCCGCGCGAGCGTCGCCTCGTCGCGACCGGTCAACGCCTGGTCGATCAGCTCGGCGATCCGCACCATCTCCGGGCGACCCATGCCGCGGGTGGTGAGGGCCGGCGTCCCGATGCGGATGCCGCTGGTGACGAACGGCGACTGCGGATCGTCGGGGATGGTGTTCTTGTTGACGGTGATCCCGGCCTCGCCGAGGAGGCGCTCCGCCTCCTTCCCCGTGAGCTCCTTGGCCCGCAGGTCGACGAGCATCAGGTGGGTGTCGGTCCCGCCCGACACGATCGCATAGCCGCGCCCGAGCATCGCCTCGGCGAGCACCTGGGCGTTCTCCACCACGCGGCGGGCGTAGTCGCGGAAGTCGTCGGTGAGCGCCTCGCCGAAGGCGACCGCCTTCGCGGCGATCACGTGCTCCAGCGGCCCGCCCTGTCCACCCGGGAAGACCGACTTGTCGATCGCCTTGGCGAAGTCGGCGTGGGCGAGGATGATCCCGCCACGCGGGCCGCGCAGCGTCTTGTGCGTGGTCGAGGTCACGACCTGCGCGTGCGGCACCGGCGACGGGTGTGCACCACCCGCGACGAGTCCGGCGAAGTGCGCCATGTCCACCATCAGCACCGCCTCGACCTCGTCGGCGATCTCGCGGAACGCCGCGAAGTCGATGATCCGCGCGTAGGCCGAGCCGCCGGCGATGATCACCCGCGGCCGTGCCTCGCGGGCGAGCGCGCGCACCTGCTCCAGGTCGATCCGGCCGGTGTCGGCGCGGACGCCGTAGTGGACCGCGTGCCAGATCTGGCCGGTGTGATTGACGGGCGAGCCGTGGGTCAGGTGCCCGCCGTGCGGCAGCGCCATCCCCATGATCGTCTCGCCCGGCTTGGCGAGCGCCATCAGCGCCGCGACGTTGGCCTGGGCACCCGAGTGCGGCTGCACGTTGGCGTGGTCGGCCTCGAACAGCGCCTTGAGGCGATCGATCGCGAGCTGCTCGATCTGGTCCACCACGGCGCATCCGCCGTAGTAGCGCTTCCCCGGGTATCCCTCGGCATACTTGTTGTTCGGGGCGCTCGCCATCGCCTCGAGGACCGCGCGCGACGCGAAGTTCTCGCTCGCGATCAGCTCCAGCCCCTCGCGCTGGCGGTGCAGCTCGTCCCGGATCAGCCCGGCCACGGTGGGGTCGGTCTCCTGGATCGCGGCGGCGTGGCGCAGCTCACTCATCGGCGGTCTCGATCTTGGCGACGCGCCGCTGGTGGCGGCCGCCGGCGAAGGGCGTGTCGAGCCAGGCGTGGAGGATCGCCGTGGCGGTGGGAAGGTCGATGCAGCGTGCCGGCAGCACCAGCACGTTGGCGTCGTTGTGCTCGCGGGCGAGCGTCGCCACCTCGGGCGACCACGCGACGGCGGCCCGGACCCCGTGGTGCCGATTGGCGGCGTAGCTCATCCCGAGCCCGGTCCCGCAGAGGAGGATGCCGCGCTTCGCCTCGCCGGTCTCGACCTCGTGGGCCACCGGGTGGGCGTAGTCGGGATAGTCGGTCGACTCGGTCGAGTGGGTGCCGACGTCCTCGACCGCGTAGCCGAGGCGCTCGAGCTCCGCGATGAGGGCCTGCTTCATCTCGAAGCCGGCGTGGTCGGCCCCGATGGGGATCCGTTCGGGCATGGGGGGAAGATAAGGGGGGAAGGGTCGTGAGTCCTGAGTCCTGAGACATGGGGGGCGGTCAAGCGCGCCCACGTCTCAGGACTCACCCCTCACGCCTCCACCTACCGATCCCCTGCCACCCACATGTCCTTGAGCGCCGCCACCGACTTGATCCGTTCCTCGGCCAGCCGGTCGGCCGCCTCGAACGACGGGATCCCGTCGCGTTCGGCGATCGAGAACACCCGCAGCAGGGTGTCGTAGATCTCCTGCGCCTTGCGCT
>ERZ795053.7642-NODE-7642-length-10355-cov-8.758932_pt1 | contig 10355 bp, 6 predicted proteins | sample MGYA00375137_ERZ795053 | MGnify/ENA primary metagenome ERZ795053 (study PRJEB30182, sample SAMN05720284) | activated sludge metagenome | isolation source: Anaerobic digester | place: Hong Kong | collected 2014-12-17 ... | reverse complement strand
ATCGAGGGCATCATCTCCGTGGGCGACGTGATCGAGGTGGAAGGACTGGTGGGCCGCGTGCTGGAGATCCACCTGCGCACCTCGCTGGTACGCACGCGCGACGACATCATGATCATCGTGCCCAACTCCCGCTTCGTGAACGACAAGGTGATCAACTGGAGCACGATGGAGCGGAACACGCGATTCCACGTGACCGTGGGAGTGGCCTACGGATCCGATGTGCAGCTGGTGACCAGGGTGCTGCTGAAATGCATGAGGGAGCAGACGGGGATCAGTGACCACCCTGCTCCCTTCGTCCGGTTCAACGACTTCGGGGATTCGGCCCTCCTCTTCCAAGCCCATTTCTGGAGCCAGCAGTCGTTCGAGATCGAGCACATCAAGAGTGAGCTACGCTACCTGATCGACAAGGGCTTCCGGGAGCACGGCATCCAGATCCCCTTCCCGCAACGGGACCTGCACGTGCGTAGTTGGTCGTCGACGGCCTCCCCGCCGTTGTCCGACCGTTGAGGTCCGTTACCTTGGGCAGCTTCGCGGAAACGCGCATCATGGAACCACGGGATCCCGGCACCACCGACCGCACGCTATTCCTGGCGCTGGGACTGTTGTTGATCTACGGCACGTTCGTGATCATCTGGGGCTTCATCCGCGTGGAACGGCGCGCGGAGCACCTGGCCACCGTGGAGCTGGAACGCGCGCTGGAGGTGGCCACGGCCCGGATCGAGCGCACCCTCTCACCCGTTCTCGCGGACCTCGATCGCTTCGCCTTGAAGGTGGCCAAGGACGACACCATCCGGCCGGCCGAGCTCCTGGAGTTCGGCACACCCCTGCTCCAGGGGCAGCAGGCCTACCTGGCCGTGAAGCTGGCCGACGACGATGGGAACGAACTGACGCTCTGCCGCCAGGATACCAGCTGGCTGCTCTTCCAAGCAGAGAAGGGCTCGGTGGCCGGCCCGCCGCTCGTATGGTCGGCCCGGGACCCCCGAACGCCCCTTGCGGAATGGCGGCTGACCCTGGCGGATTCGCTCATCGATCCCCGGACGGCAGCCTGGTTCGCCAGGTCCGTGGGCAACACGCGCACGGGCCCTGTGTGGACCATGGACCGAAGCAACTGCGGCCCTTCCGGGGGCAGGACCCATGTGGTCTCCAAGCTGGTCCGATCCGAACGGACGGAGGGCCGCTATCAGGTGATCGCCTTGGAGCTCATCCTCGAACGTCTACCGGACATGCTTGGCGGCACCCGCTCGGGCTCCGCCGTGGTGACCCTGCTCGATGAACAGGGAGCTCCGGTGCAGCCACGGCCGGACCTCTCCGACCCGGACCAGCGCCTGATCGATGAGGTGGTGGCAGGGCTGGGAACGGGCAAGTCTGACCGCATCGAGGTGGGTGCGGGCGACGAGCGGTCCTGGGCGGGCATCCGCGGCTGGCGGGGCACCGGTCCGGCCTGGAACCTGGTGGCCGTGGTGCGGGACAAGGACGTGGCCGGCAGGTTCGCATCGGACGTGCGGGTGATCCTTGCCGGGGTCGTGCTCCTGGTCCTGCTGGCCATCAGCGGGATCTGGGCCTTCCTGCGCAAACGGCGGGATGCGCGGGTCAGGCGCTTCCAACAGCTCCGGAGCCAGAACCAGGAACGCAAACTGGCCAAGGCGCTCGGCGAACGCGAGGTGCTGGACCGGGAGGTGCACCACCGGGTGAAGAACAACCTGCAGGTCGTGAGCAGCCTGCTGAACCTGCAGGCGATGCGCCTGGCCGAAGGCAAGGTGAAGGAGGAGTTCATGCGCGGCAAGCGGCGGATCGACAGCATGGCGCTGGTGCACCATAAGCTCTACGCCCTGCAGGACCTGCGGGGCATCGATCTGGACCTGTTCTTCCGGGAGCTGATGGATGCGTTGCTGAAGGACCTGGACCCCACCAACGGATCGGTGAGCCACGAGGTCCGCACCGGAGGGGTGCAGGCCGATGCCGACACGGCCATCCAGCTGGGCATCATCCTGAGCGAGCTGTTCATCAACTGCCACCAGCACGCATTCCCCCATGGCTCGGGCGGGCACGTGGAAGTGCAGCTGGACCTGGTGGAGGACCGGCTCTACCGCCTGGTGGTGCGGGACAACGGCGTGGGCATGGGCGAACGGAGATCGGACGGCGATACGCGCCTCGGGCTGGAGATCGTCGAGGCCCTGGCCGAGCAGCTCGATGGCTCCCTGCACGTGACCAGCGGGAGCACGGGCACCGCCGTGGAAGTGCTCTTCCGGATGAACGCGAACGAAGCCTCAGGGAGCTGACACGCTGCCCAGCAGGATCCCGCTCGCGCGCAGCAGACCCAGCTCGGCCACCACCGCATCGAAGGCTGCCTGCACCCGACGGCGGCGGGCCTGCAGGTAGTTGCCCTGCGCCTCGCGGAACTGGATGCCGGTGAGCTGGCCCATCGCGTAGCGTTCCTGCGAGAGCTCGAAGTTGACCCCGGCCGTGGTCTCGGCCGACCGCTGCAGGCGCAGGGTCTCGCGCGAAGCCTCGTAGGCGGTCCATGCGTTGTGCAGGTTGGCGAGCAGACGCAACCGGGCGCGTTCGGCCTCCAGCTCCGCGCTCTCCAGCTGAAGCTCGGCCACCCGCTGCTGTGCGGCCAGCCTGCCCCCGTCGAAGATGGGCATGCTCAGCGAGCCCCCTCCCGTGAATCCGGCGTTGAAACTGCCCAGCACCACGCCCACCTCGTTCTTCTGATCGGTGATCCCGTACCGGCCCGTAAGGTCCAGCCGGGGCCAGCGCAGGGCCCTGGCCATGCGTGCGTCCTGTGCCGAGACCTCCACTTCGCCCCGCGCGATCAGCAGGTCCGCGTTGGCTCCCAGGGCCGTGCGTTCCAGGTCCTCCAACACCAGTCCATCGGTGAAGCGCACCGTGCGGGACACGTTCCAGCGCGCATCCGGTTCCTGTCCCAGGGCCACGGCCAGCTCGTTGCGCGCCTGCTCCAGGGCCTGTCGCGAGCCGATCCACGTGGCACTGTCGGACTGCAGGTCCACCAGGGCGTTCAGCGCGTCCAGCCGGCCGCCGCCGCCCACCGTGGCGCGGTCCTCCGCCCGCTGGTACCGCTCCAACGAGGTGCGCAGCAGGTCCTCGGTGATGGTGAGGTTCTCCTCCAGGCCGGCCACGGCGTAGTACGCGGCGGCGGCCTGCAGCACCACGGCCTCGCGCACACCCCGTTCCGCGATGTCGGCCACACCGGCGGCCGCGATGCTGCGCTGGTAGGCGGCGCGATTTCCGTTCCCGTTGAAGACGGTCCAGGCGGCCTGGAGCGTGGCACCCCAGCTGGTGCTCTCCACGCCGGAACGTTCCACATCGGGAATGCCCTCTGCGAAATCGAGCCGGCTGTAGTTGTTGTTGTAGGAACCCTGCGCGGTGGCGTCGATCCGGGGGAGCAGCCCCGCGTTGCCCGGGGTGGCCAGTTCCTCGGCGGCCAGCGCGCTGTTGGCGGCGATGCGCACCCCGAGCTCCTGCTCCAGCGCCATGCGCACGGCCGTCCCCAGCGTCAGGGTGTCCTGCGCCATCGCCGGTGCGGCCAGCAGGGCCGCGGCCAGCACCGCCTCAGTGGTCCATCTCCTCAAACTCGATCTCCTTGTAGGCCGGCTCCACCTCGCGGGGCTCCGGCAGGCGTGCGTTCCACAACCAATGCACCCCGCGCTTCAACCCGTTCACCCACACCAGGTACACCGGCAGCAGGAAGAGCGTGATGAAGGTGGCGACGAACAAGCCGTAGGCGATGGTGATGGCCATGGGCACCAGGAACTGGGCCTGGAAGCTCTTGTTCAACACGATGGGCGCCAGGCCGGCGATGGTGGTGACGGACGTGAGCAGGATGGGCCGGAAGCGCGACACCGCCGCCTCGTGCACCGCCTGCCGGAAGGGCATGCCCTGCTTCACCAGGCCGTTGAAGGCACTGACCAGCACCAGCGAATCGTTCACCATGACGCCGATGAGCGCGATGGCCCCGAAACCGGAGAGCAGGCTGATCTGCACGCCGTGGATGAAGTGTCCCCAGCCCATGCCGATGAACCCGAAGGGGATGCAGGCCACGATGGCGATCATCTGCCAGAACGAACGCAGCGTGATCACGATCATCGCGAGCATCAGGATCAGCGTGATGGGCAGGATCTTCTGCACGCTGCGGCCCACCTTCTTGCTCTGCTCGCCCTGGCCCTCGAAGCTGTAGGTGACGCTGGGGTAGCGCTGCAGGATCGGCGGCAGCAGCTCATCCGCCACGGCGGCCTGTGCATCGGTCACCGACTTGTCGAACGAGGCCATGTCGGCCTCCACGCGCACCTCCCTCCGACCGTCCAGGTGGTTGATCGCCTTCACGCGCCGCTCGATGCGATGATCGGCCAGTTCACGCAGCGGGTAGGCGTTCCCGTCGGCGGTGCGGATGCGCATGTCCTCCAGGTCGCGGAGCGAGGAACGCCCCTCCTCGTCGTAGCGTACCCAGATCTTGATCTCGTCCTGCCCGCGTTGCACCCGTTGCGCCTCTGCTCCGAAGAAGCCCTGGCGCACCTGGGCGAGCACGTCCTGGTGGGTGAGCCCCAAGGCGAAGGCCTTCTCCTTCAACCGGAGCACCACCTCCCGCTCGCCGGGCCTGTCACTGGTGACCACATCCCGGAGGAAGGACAGCTGCTGCAGCTCCCCGATCAATTCGTCCTTGGCATGGTCCAGGTCCTCGAGGTCGTGGCCCCGCAGCGAGACGGACACCGGTTTCCCGAAGGGAGAAGCGATGCCGAAGGTCGCCTTCTCCGCACCGGGGATCTCGCCGGTACGCTCGCGCACCAGGGCCGAGAGCTTGTCGGTCTTCAGGTCGCGGGTCTCGCCATCGAGCAGCACCACGAACAACGACCCCTGCTCCGGGCGAGGTCCCAGCTTGCGCTGCACCTTCAGCACCACGTCCAGCGAGTCCTCGCGCTGGGCCTTCAGCTCTTCGTTCACCCGCCAGATCACGTCCTCGATGCGGGCCAGCTCGGCGTTCACGATGTGCTCGCGGGTGCCGGCCACCATCTCCAGTTCCACGTTGATGTCGTCCCGTTCCACCACCGGGAAGAAGGTGGTCTGGATCCAACCGGCGCCCAGGGCTCCGAAGGTCAGGTTCAACAGGAAGAAGAAGATGCCGAAGGCCAGGATCGGGCTGCGCAGGGCACGTTCCAGGAAGGGCTCGTAGAATCCATGGCGCATCCGCTGCATCAGCCGATCGAGCCGCTGTTCGAAGGCGTTCTTCTCGCGCTCCTTGAGGGCCTTGCTGTGCGCGATGTGGGCGGGCAGGATGAAGGCACCCTCGATCAGGGAGATGATGAGGGTGCTGATGACCACGAAGGCGAGCGCCGGGGCGAAATCACCCAGCCGGCCGTCCAGGAAGAAGAAGGTGCTGAAGGCCGCCACGGTGGTGAACACCGCGCTGATCACGGCGGGCAGCACGTTCATGGTGCCGTCCACCGCGGCGCGCACGGGACTGGCACCCTTCTCGTGCTCCTGGTAGATGCTCTCCGCGATCACGATGCCGTCGTCCACCAGGATGCCGACGACGATGATCATGCCGAAGAGGCTCATCACGTTGATGGTGATGCCGAAGAAGTTGGCCAGCACGAACATGCCGGCGAAGGCCACGGGGATGCTGAGCGCCACCCAGAACGCCAGGCGGATGTTCAGGAACATGGCCAGGAAAAGCACCACCAGCAGGAAGCCCTGCACCCCGTTGGTGGCCAACATGTCGATACGCTGCCGCAACGCGATCGTGGCGTCGCTGATCAGGTCGGCATGCACGGCCTCGCCGCGCTCGTTGAAGCGCTCCATGTAGGCGACGGACTCCTCCGCGATGAAGAGGATGTCCTCGCTCACCGTACTGCTCACGGCCACCACGACGGCCGGGGCCCCGTTCAGGTAGTTGCGCGTGGGATCGTCGGCCCAGCGGTCGCGCAGGTCGGCCACGTCGCCCAGCCGCACGAAGCGCCCGTCGGGGGTGGCCTTCAGCACGATGTCGCGCAGCTCGTGGGCCCGGTCGTGCTTGTTGCGGGCGCGGATGGAGAGCTCCTCGGCCTCGGTGCGCACCTTGCCACCGGTGATGTCGATGTTGGCGGCGCGCACCCGCAGGGCGGCCTGGGCGAAGGTGATGCCCTGGGCGCGCAGGTCCTCCTCGCGGAAGGCGATCTCGATCTCCTCCTCGGGCAGCCCCTGCAACTCCACCTTGCTGATGCCCTCGATGGCCCGCAGGTCGTCCTCCACCCGCCGGGCGATGGCCTTCAACGCACGCAGGTCCACGTCCTCACCGCTCAGGGCGAAGCTCACGGCCGGCCGGATGTTCTCCACGGTGAACGTGCGCACCGGCTCCATGCCGTCGGGCAGCGTGGGGATGCGGTCCACGGCGTTCTGCACGTCGATCAGCACATCGTCCGTGTCGTAGCCCTTGATCACCTCCACGGTGACCACCCCGCTGTTCTCCTGGCTCACGGAGCTGATGCGCTCCACGCCGGTGACGCCACGGATCTCGTTCTCGATGCGCAGCACCACGCCCTCCTCCACCTCCTGCGGCGAGGCACCGGGATAGATCACCTGCACCTGGATGGTGCGGCTCTCGACCTCCGGAAAGAAGGACGAGCGCATGTTCTTCAGCCCGAAGAAGCCGAAGATGAAGAAGAGCACCAGCACGGTGTCGGCCAGCACCGGGTACTTGATGAAGTAGCCTACCGCGCGCATCATCGTCCGCCGTTGCGGGGTGCCACGCGCATGCCCGGGTGGGCCGCGCTCAATCGTTCGGTGAGCACCTGCTGTCCCTCCTGGAGGCCGCGCACCACGGCCCGTTCACGTCCGGCGTGCACCACTTCCACGTCCGCCCACGTCAGGGCGCTGTCCTGCACCAGGTACACCCTGCCTTCCTCATGCACGGCGTGACGGGGAAGTGCCAAAGCCTCGTTCACCGTGCCCGCATGGATGGCACCGTCCAGGTAGAGGCCGTCGGCCAGGCCCTTGCCGGCCACGTCCACGAAGACGCGGTAGGTCTGGGTGCTGGGATCGATGGCCTCGCTGATGCGCCCGATGCGGCCGGTCCATTGCCCGGAGCCATCGGTGCCATGCAGTTCCACGCTGTCGCCCACCTGCAGCAGCCGGGCCTCGGCCGCAGGCACACCGGCCTCCAGTTCGAAGTCGCCGGTGCCCACCAGCTCACCCAGCCTTGTGCCGGGCGTGACGATGGTTCCGGGGTCGGCGTTGGCGCCGGTGACCTGCCCATCGAAGGGGGCCGTGATCCGGTAGCGCGCCAGGCGTTCCTCCTGGGCCTTCACCGTGTAGTACTGGTCCAGGATCCCGCGTGCGGCCAGGTAGTTCCGCTCCTTCGGTGCCAGGGGCGTGGGCAGATCGGGCAGCGGAACCTCGAGCGACACGCGGCCGAGGAAGTCCTCCCAGCGCGTGGTGACCTCCGGCAGGTCGTACTTGAGGTCGGGCACCAGCTGCACCAGGGTGCGCAGGAAGGCGCTCTTCTGGGCCAGCACCTGGCTGCGCACCTCGGCATCGTCGATGTGTGCCAGCAGTTCGCCGCGGCGGAAGGAGACCCCGTCGCGGAAGGGCTTCGGTGTGGGAAGCAGGGTTCCGGCCACCTCGGCGTTCACCAGCATGCGGCGCTCGGTGCGCACCCGGCCGGTGATGGGTACCGTGATGGCCACCGTGCCGTTGTGCACCACCGCCACGTCCACCGCCCGGGCTCCGACGCCCGCCGCGTTGCGGGTGGGGGACTCGCGCATGGCGGAGAGCTTGTTCTTCACGATCACTCCGGCCACGACGAGCACCAAGCCCAGGATCACGGTCAAGCGGCGCTTCAGCATGCGGTTTCGGCTACGGTCGGTGGAAGGGGGCCCGGTTCCTGCGGGGAGGGCGCGAAGTTACCGCGCAGCGTCAGGTCCATGGCGATCGGGCTCACCCGCCGATCCATTCGATCTCCACGCGGCGTTCGCTGGGGTCGCGTCCGTCGCTGCGGCTGTCGCCGTAGTAGTTCACCATCAGGCGGTCCGGCTCGATGCCGCGTTGCAGCAGGTAGTTGCGCACGGCCTTGGCGCGCTGTTCGCTCAACTGCAAGTTCAGGTCGGCGTTCCCGCTGCGGTCGGCATACCCGGTGATGAGGACCTTGTCCTGCGGATTCCGGGCCAGTTGTTCGAAGACCTCGTTCAGCAGCAGGCGGTGCTCGGCGTCCAGGCCGGCCTGGTTCCGATCGAAGCGGACGGTGAGGTTGCGACCCGTGAGCGTGCTCAGGTTGGCGATCGGGTTGTCGCTTTCGCGCCGGTCGTCCCGCACGTCGTCCACCTGCAACTGCAGGTCGTCCAGCCGTCCCTCCACATCATCCAGCCGGTCGCGGATGGCCCAGAGCTCCTTCCGCTGGTCCATGCGGTCGATGCGTTCGTTGATCCGGTCCAGTTCGGTCTTCAGCCAGCGGTCCCGCTTGCGGATCCGGGGCTGTTCCATGGCCTCCTGTTCCTCGCGCTCCAGCTCCTCGGTGATCCGGGCGTTGAGCAGGGCGATGGTACTGGCACCGAGGACGGGATCCACCGACGCCACATCCTCCACACCCAGGTCCAGGGCGCACAGGTAGTTCTGGTCATCGTAGACGGTGCCACACAGGCTGTTGAGGCGGGTGCGCGTTCCGGCCCAACCCTCGGGCTCCAGCACGGGCAGGCCGGCCAAAGGCAGCAGGTCGGCGCGGAGCTGGCGCTCCAATTCGTTCCGTTGGCTCCGCACGTAGTAGTAGATGGCGAGGTACCGGTCCTGCTCGTCGCCACCGTCGATGCCGAAGCGGGCCTGGCTCCAATCGATGCGCGTGAGGCGATCGAGCTGTTCGCCCGTCGGTGGCGAGAAGCTGTGGAACCGGTCACCGGCACCGAACTCCTCGGCGGCGGCATGCACCATGCCCCCGAGGTCGGCGATCACGCGATCGGCAGGCAGGTCGCTACGCACCCCCTGCTTCTCGAAATGCACATGAGCGTCCAGGTACACGGCGATGGCCTCCTCCAGCAGCTCGTCCAACCCGAGCGGGATGCTGCCATCGGAGGCGGTGGTGCGGTTCATCTCGAAGGTGGCCCGGCCGGGGTCCGTGAAGCGCCACACCGCCTGGAAAACGGGCTCGGGGAGGGCGTCCGTGGCCTTGTTGCCCTGCATCAACAAGGTGTTCCCGTCCAATTGCCCCTGCAGGTCCAGCAGCCCCTGCGCCGACATGGACAGCGAGATCAGCAGGAGGATGGCGATCGATGGGCCGCGGGCAGGCATCGGAGCCACGAAGCTACCGGGAACGCAGGCCTGCGGACCGGCAGTGAAAGGGGAAGATCTCAGCGATGTTTTCCACGATCAGCGCGGCATCCCGAGCTGTATGGCCTGCCTGCGCTCGCGGAACCAGCGCAGGGCATCCTCCTGATCGTGACACACGCGGAACGGGAAGCGGGGCCTGTGGAAGCGCTGGAAGAAGTTGCCCTGCACCCGGTCGGCCACGTCGCGCACCACGAAGCCCACGGCACGTCCTTGTCCGCGGCAGGCCCTGCGGAGCAGGTCGCGGGCGCGCACGTCCACCTGCACCAGTTCATCCTGCCAGTACAGGACCGGACACATGCGACCGGGGTCCAGCGCCTCGATGAGCCGGAGCAGTTCCTTCATCTCCCGGACGCCGACGCGGGTGCCACTGGCCAGATGCAGGTGGAGGCGGTCCTGTTCCCGCCACAGTTCGAACGGTCGTGCCTTCCCCAGGGGCAGCATGCGCCTAAAGATGCAGCGGAAACGACCCGGTCGGTTCCCGGTGTCCGATCGGGAAATCCACGATCGCTGTGGAAAACCTCAGCGGACCAGCACCCCGTCGACCACCGGCCCATCGGCGGCATCCGGGAAGGCCTGGCCCAACAGCAGGCTCAGCGTGGGCACGATGCCCGTGACCTGCACACGCTCCAGCACCTCCCCGGGAACGATGCCGCTCCCTAGGAAGAACAGCGGAACATGCGTGTCCGGGTTCCAACCGCTTCCATGGTCGGTGCCCCGGCCGGTGGAGAGGTGCGCAGGCAGCCAACCGGGCAGGGTGACCAGGTGCAGGTCACCCCCGCGCAGGGGATGGTGACCTCGTCCGGCCAACTCCATCAGCCCGCTCCCTCCATGCTCCAGGTCCTTCGCGGTGTAGGCTTCGTAAAGCCCGTCGACGGTACGGGCGGCTTCTGCCGCGGCGCGCTGTACCCGGTGCAGGTCGGCATTGCGGGCCTTCACGGTGGTGTGGTCCAGGTACAGCCGGTCGTCGTCCAGGTAACGAACCCAGGGACCGGCACCGAAGGCTTGTTGCGGTGGTCGAGGAGCACCTGCAACAAGCCTTCGGTGCC
>ERZ795053.7640-NODE-7640-length-10357-cov-3.681130_pt1 | contig 10357 bp, 9 predicted proteins | sample MGYA00375137_ERZ795053 | MGnify/ENA primary metagenome ERZ795053 (study PRJEB30182, sample SAMN05720284) | activated sludge metagenome | isolation source: Anaerobic digester | place: Hong Kong | collected 2014-12-17 ... | reverse complement strand
AATCAACTTCTGATAATCGTTTAGCGAACTGTCGCGTATTAATGTAAGAATTTCATTGGCAAGCGGTGTTGGTTCTGCGGCCGGGTAAGTTGCCACATAATTTTCAAGGCGTTTTTCAAAATCCTGAACTCCTGATTGTGTTCCGTTTGCAACCGCATTCATAAAATCGATTTTTGGAATCATTGCGCTGTCGGGTTCCATCGTTTTCATTTGTGCCGAAAGTGAAATTACATTGCTGTAAGCACCTGCCTTGTAATTTCTGAAAGTTTCCTGATACATGTTGTTCAGGTTATCAAGACGGGCTTGCATTTCAACAAAAAAGTTAGGGTTGACAAGGTATTGCGCATAGTTGCTTTTTGGAAACTGCGAAATTATCAGGTTGCGGTAATAATCCGATTTTTGTTTGTCGCCCATTAATTCATACAAATCATACAACTCGAACAAAGCCGAAAGGAGGTAAATATTAGAAGGATAACGTTGGTTTAAATCTTCAAATGAATCGGCAGAACGCGGATAGTTTGTAAAATCGACTTTAAATATTTTCCCGGCATTAAACAGGGCATCGCGGATTTTGTCGTGCGAAATTGCCATCAGCGAATCAGTAAGCGGCAAATCCTGCGTGTAAAACTCCTTTTTCAGCGGGTCCTGTTCCCTGACAACAACTTGCGTTGAATCGGCCCCTTCCATTCCCTCTTCCGAAATTTCTGTCGAAATTCCTTTATTTGCGCGGTTCCAGTTGTCTTCCAGCTTTCGTTTTCCCCACAGTTGCTGGAAAGTTACACGTCCGTATGAAACGGTTTGCGGGTTATAAAAATACCAGCCTGCTCCGGCCTGCTGATTTCCCATTCCCAACCGGTTGCGGTTTGAGCGGTTGTAACCCTGGCTGCCCATTCCCTGCATGGCAAGGTTTTCTTCATTGCGCAGGCGCTCCTGTTCATTTTTCATTATGCGGGCTATCAGAGATTCACGCTCAATCTCCGGCAAGTTGGCGATCCTTTGCAAACTGTCTTCACGTTCAACAGTAACAAGGTTGTCAACCAAATTGGTAAGTCCTTTATATTTTGTTGATACAGTTTCGTAGTCGGGGTAGTTTTCGTCGATAATTATCATCGCACTGTCGAAATACGATTGTGCCTTACGGTATTCAAGATCTTCAAAAAAGATGTCGGCTACGGTTATTGATGAAAGTGCGCGCTGGTATTGGTTTTGAAAACTTGTAGCCACCGATTTTTTGTAATTATCGATTGCGACTTCGCGGTTTCCTTCTTTAAAATAAAGGTTTCCGAGTGCATAATAAATCTGGTCGCGGAAATCGTAATTTTTATGGTCGCGGAGCATTTTGTTCAGCTCTTTCTTTAAGTCTTCAGCATTTCCCTCGCCCGAAAAAATTCCTGCCGAATTAATTTTTGCATTGAAAGCCATTTTGTAATCGGGGTTCATTTTTGTAACTGCCCTGTATGCAGCAGATGCTTCAGCTTTCATCCCGAGTTCCTGGTAAAGTTGCGCTTCAATGTATTTTAAGCGTGCTTTATGTCTTTTAAAAACAATTTTATTCAGGGCGATATCAATAAATTTTATGGCTTCGTCATAAACCTGCTGTTTCATGTAATAGTCGGCAGTTGCAATGGCTAAATCTTTTTCAAGTTTCTTCGGAAAAGCTTCATCATTTTGAACTGCCTGAATAACTTCAGAAGCTTCGGTAAACCTTCCGAGTTCGCTGTAACTGCGTATTAGCCATATTTGTGCCTCATCTTTGGTCTCGCCGTCAGGATATTTTCTGACAACATAACCAAAATTGTCGATTGCCCCCACGAAATTATGCTGATAGAAATAAGCTTTTCCCATTAAAAGGTAGCTGTCGTCAATCCACTTGTTAAATTCTTCCTGACTGGCAAATTCCTGGTATTTCCGGGTTCGGTTTCTTTTCCGTTTTGGTTTTTTTGTTATCGAATGAATTTCTATCAGTTTCGAGCATTTTTCAATGGCATAATTCATGTCCGATTTTACCATTTCCCCGGCTGATGGCGAGCTTGATTTGTAAATGGGGAGTAACCGTGTAAAGTCGTCATCGAGTCTTTCGTCAATATTTGCGACGCCTTTTTTAACGCTTTCATTTGCATTAAAATACACATTGTATTGTGAATTTATATTATGGAAAGTACGGGTTGACCATGTGTTTTTTTCGGTTGTACAACCTGCAAAGACCCAAACCAAAAACAGAAAAAAAGCGGTATGTAAAAAAATTCTCCTCAAGCGGCTGTTTTATTAACTCTATGAATAACTCAATATTTATAAGAATATTGTTTGTTTATCCTGATTCTGTATGATTTCCAAAGGGCACAAAAATATAAAAATTTGAACGGCTTCAAGTATTGAATTTGTCATTTCGAATGGATGGGGATATTGAACACTGATAAAACTGATTTAAAAAGATTTTCAATGCAAAAAATCTGTTTAAATCAGCGTTATCTGCTTTCCATTAATTTTAAAAGAAAAGTTTAATCAGGCAATTTTTGGCCTTTTATGAGGCCCTGGTTAACGGTATTATTTTCTTGTTATTTTAACTTTTTTGGTTGGCGCCAGTTGAATATTTCGGATATGAACGCGGTGCTGTACATTTTTTGCCACTTCGGCAAATGCAGCGCCGGTTATTGTTTCGGCATTAACTGCAACGGGAACTCCGTAGTCGCCGCCTTCGCGAATGCTTTGAACTATTGGAATCTGGCCCAGGAATGGTATTCCCATCTTTTCGGCAAGATTTTTACCGCCGTCTTTTCCAAAAATATAGTATTTGTTTTCGGGCAGTTCGGCAGGAGTAAACCAGGCCATGTTTTCAACCAAACCCAAAACCGGAACATCTATTGATTTGCTTTGAAACATACTTGCGCCACGAATAACATCGGCCAGCGCTACATCCTGCGGAGTTGTAACAATTACAGCGCCGGTAACCGGAACTGACTGTACTAAAGTTAAATGAATATCGCTTGTTCCCGGTGGTAAATCAATCAGCAGGTAATCCAGGTCGCCCCAGTTCCCTTCTGAAATTAACTGTTTCAGTGCGTTTGATGCCATTGGGCCGCGCCAGATAATGGCACTTTCGGTATCAACAAAAAAGCCGACTGACAGGAATTTTACACCGAATTTTTCGAGCGGGTTTATCATTTCCCGTTCATCAATTTTAATTCCTGCCGGGCGATCGCCTTCAGCACCAAACATTTTTGGAATTGACGGCCCAAAAATATCAGCATCCAGCAAGCCAACTTTTTTGCCCTGGTTGGCAAGCGCAACAGCCAGATTTACGGAAACAGTTGATTTACCCACGCCACCTTTACCCGATGCAATTGCAACAATATTTTTAACGTTGGGCAAAACCGGGCGCTGCATGTCGTGAATAAATTTCACCGAAATGTTGTCTTCTATTTCAACTTCGTCGCCAATATATTTTTTAATTGCTTCTTCTGATGCCAAAACAAGGGTTTCAATATTTGGGTCATCACTTTTCTGGAAAACCAGTGAAAAACTTACCCGTTGTCCGGCAATACGGATTTCCTGCGGCATTTCAAGGGCAACAATATCTTCTTCACTTCCCGGGTATTTTACTGTGCGCAATGCATCGGTTACGTTTTTGGGAACTATTAGTTTACGCGGTATTTCTGACATGATGAAATAATTATTTATGAGTGATTATTTTTAAGGAGGCAAAACTAATAAAACACCTTTATATAAAATACTTTTACGTATTAAATAATATTAATAATAAACATTAGTGTATAATATATTTTGTAATATTAATATCGATAAATAGACTCCAAGCTATCTATATCTACAAATCCAACTCTTTCGCAGGGTCCCAAAATCGTTCCTTAAAGTTCAGAATCTGGTCATTGTCGTCAAAAAGCAAACCTTCGTTTTCAAGCAGTTCTTTCATCACATTTGGCGTGTCGAAATGGTGTTTTCCAGTTAGCAGCCCGTTGCGGTTGACTACGCGGTGTGCAGGAACAAAATCGGGGTGGTGGTGCGATGCATTCATTGCCCAGCCCACCATGCGCGCTGCTCCCGGAGAACCAAGATAGGCAGCAATTGCGCCGTAAGAAGTTACCCGACCCGCTGGGATCAATTTAACTACTTCGTACACCTGGCTGAAAAAATCGGACATTTTATGGATTTTTTGGTATGTATAAATTATATCTAAAATATCGAGCAAGGAATAAGAAAATAGTAAGTTTTTATATTCTTCACTTTCTCATTTTACATTCTTTATTAATTATTTCTTAGTTAAATTTTTTCAATGAATATCTTTTGCACTTCGCCCAAAACTTCGGTATTCGTCTTTTTCGATTGCGATATTGGGTTCTGAGAATGCATTTTCGTTCAGTTTAAAAGCAATGTATTTAATGGTTATTCCGCGGCTTAGCCATTGTTTTTCGTAGAAGGTTTTAATTTGCAACGTTTCATTCAAAATTTCCGATTCATATAAATTATTTGTTTCAGCCAAAATCTCAAACCGATTTAAATGAGCCATTGCACTTGTGTATGTAAACTGAAAATTACTGTCGGTTTTTAGATGCACCAAACCATCTTTTTTTAAAAATTGCTGATACAAATTCATAAAGAAAGTGGAAGTCAGCCGCTTTCGGGTTTTCTTCATTTGCGGGTCGGGAAAAGTAAGCCAGATTTCGGAAACTTCATTTTCGCCAAAAAAATGGTTGATGATTTCGATATTGGTACGCAGAAAAGCTACGTTTTTAAGATTTTTTGCAAGCGCCAGTTTTGCGCCAACATGCATTCTTGCTCCTTTTATGTCAACGCCAATGTAGTTTTGATGAGGATTTTGTTCGGCAAGTTCAACTGTATATTCACCTTTTCCGCAGCCCAATTCAAGAATAACCTGATTTTCGTTTTTAAAGAAACCTGTTGCCCATTTTCCTTTAAGTTCGAAATCTTCCCCAATTAATTTTTTATACGGAACCTGGATTACATTTTCAAAAAGTTCCATTTCGCCAAACTTGGCCAACTTATTTTTCCCCACCTTTTTGTAATTTTTTTTTATCCTGTTAATTCAAATCAGCCATGAATTCGCTTTCTTCGATTCTCCCCCTACGGGGAAGTTAGAGGGGGCTTTACTCAATTTTAAATCCAACTTCTGTGATCCCGTCAAGTTGTGTGCCCCGCATTCCCTGCTTTATCTGAATTTTGTAATTACCTGAAACGGGGAAAAAAACATTTTTCCTGAACAGGGTCTCACTGGTTTTAACACCGCCAAACCCATGTCCCAGCCATTTTCCGGCCGGGTCGGCAAGTGTAACTTCCAATGTGTCGGTGACCGAAGTTGAGTCGCCGGGTTGGATAATATTTATAAAGAGCCACAAATTGCTGTATTTGTATTCGATATCGTTTCTGACACCAATAAATAAATTGTGTTTTTGGAGCGTGTCGGTAACCGGAATTTGAAAAACAACAGTTGAATCGCGGTGCCACATTGCACGCGGAATTGTTTTATATTCTCCGAAAATCCTGCTGTGGTTGCAGGCAAATATTGAAATCAGTAAAACAAAAACTGTAAGAAACCGGATTACAAAATTCTTCATTTTACATTTGGTTTTCTGTGTGGGTTTCGGTTGAAATTACGTTTTTTCTTTCGGTTGCCCTGTTTGGGTTTGTCAAAACGTGTTAATGCTTCCTGTCCAACTACATTGTGAAAGGTATCCAGTTCCTTTTCAACAACTCTGTTGTCGGTTAATAACAGTCTTTCAGGTTTTTTGCCTTTTTTGTTTAGCTTCTGGATTTCAACAACTCGTTGCACAGGAACAGAAATTTGATTTGATGGCATATTTCCCTGTTGCATGTATAAATATGTACCACTTAAAATGTCGGCTTTCAAATAATTATAGGTTCCTGTTTCAGTTTCAAGCGGATAGTTTGTTGGAGGAAAATCTTTTTGGGCATCAATATAAGTTGCCAACTCGTAATTGAGGCAACATTTTAGTTTTCCGCACTGCCCGGCAAGTTTCTGCGGGTTGAGCGAAATATCCTGGTAACGGGCTGCATTGGTTGAAACCGAAATAAAACTGTTTAACCATGTAGAGCAACAAATTTCTCTTCCGCAAGGGCCAATTCCACCAATTCGTCCGGCTTCCTGGCGGGCACCAATTTGTTTCATTTCCACCCTGATGTGAAAGTTTTCAGCAAGCACTTTTATCAATTGTCTGAAATCGACCCGGTCATCGGCAATGTAATAGAAAATGGCTTTTGTTCTGTCGCCCTGGTATTCCACGTCGCCGATTTTCATATTCAGCCTCAAATCAGCGGTAATTTGCCTCGAACGAATCATCGTTTCATGTTCAAGCGAAATTGCTTCTTTCCATTTTTCAATGTCAGTGGGTTTGGCAAGCCGGTAAATTTTTCTGAACTCACCGTTATAAAGAGTGGGTTTGTGTTTTTTCATTTGATATTCAACAAGCGGCCCCATTAATGATATTATGCCGATATCATGTCCCGGGCTGCTTTCAACTGCAACCAAATCGCCCACCCGTATGTTCAGGTTATTTACATTTTGGTAATAATCTTTCCGGGTATTTTTAAACCTGACTTCTACAATATTGTCCAGTTCGATTGGGAGTTTAATATCAGACAACCAGTCTGTTACATGAAGTTTTGCACAACACCCCGTTTTGGTTATACAATACCCCCTTTCTATCGTATCAATTTCCTGTTCCTGCATAATGAATAGTTGAAATCATGATTCTAAATTCCAAATAGTTCGGAATAAATTTACATCATATTTACAAAAGTAAATAATAATACCAAATTGATATTTCTTTAGCTCTATTTTAGAGGGAATCTAAGAAAGACGGAATAAAAATGTTGTCGCAGTTGTCGTAGTTTTATGTTCATCACTGTTCAAAATCATAATTTAATCAAATATGGCAACTTCACCTTTTTTCTTCCGACTTCGGTCTCCGGTCTTCCGTCATCTTCCCTACCTCTTTATCAGCCGAACCATTCGCAGTGCAGTGTCGAGAAAAATAATCCGGGGATTTCCATTCCACGAAATATGGGTGATACCTTTTTCAAATTCATTAAAAAAGGGTACAATGTTCCGTTCGTTAATGAATGGTGCAAACTGTTTACCCCAGGCTTTTTCCTTTTGGTTGAGATAAACCAAACTACTTTGTTTCATGTTCAAAACAAAATATTCGCGAATCATGCGAAGCGCAAAGGCGAAAAAGGCTTTTTGCCTGTCGCGGCCAATTTTGGCCATTTCTTCGGCCCACTGAATTTGCTCCAAAACCTCACGCTTATATGCCTGTCGCATCATTTCCTGAAACTTTTGAAAGTAGAACTGTTCGTCATCGCCGGGATTAAGATATGTTTTGGCTTTAATATAATTCCCGTTTGCCAGATGAACAGCATCAGCAATCAAATCCCTGTCAATATCATCAATTTTCAGCAATGCATCTTTTATCGAATCTTTGTCAATAAACGGAAACTTAACCAGCTGTGCGCGCGACCTGATGGTACTTATTACGTCTTCCTCATCTTCGGTAATTAAAATGAAAAGCGTTTTACTGGGTGGTTCTTCAATTAATTTAAGCAATTTGTTTGAACAGGCAGTGTGCATTTTCTCTGGCAACCAGATAATCATTACCTTGAATTCCGACTCGAATGATTTAAGATTCAGCTTTTTATAAATCGAATCGCTTTCCCGTTCATAAATCAATCCCTGAGCATTTTCAGCCTCAATAAAAGTCAGCCAGCTTCCCAAATCGAAATATGGATCATTTAACACCATTTCGCGCCATTGAGGTAAAAAATCGTCACTAACAGGTTTATTTATTTTTGGGGTATTGAAAATCGGGAAAACAAAATGTAAATCGGGGTGTGCAAGCTTGCTGTATTTGTGGCACGAGGGGCAAATTCCGCATGAGTCGGTTTCGGTGCGGTTACGGCACGAAATGTATTGCGCATAAGCAATAGCCATCGCCAATTTCCCGGTACCTTCGGGTCCCGAAAAAAGTTGTGCGTGACTAATTCGTTCATCATGAACTGATTGAATCAACCGCTTTTTCAACGCTTCCTGTCCAACTACATCTTTAAAAAACATGGCTCAAAAATAGTTTTTTATAAGTTGAAATTCCAAGTTTACCCTAACATTAAATTCTTTTCGCCTGAATTTAACACCCGTTTTCTACGGATATTATTTTTTATCTTTGGTTGATTTTCTGAAATTCTAAAAAAAACAATAACATGCAAACGATTAGCACTTACAATTTTAAAGGGAAAAAAGCATTGATCCGCGTGGATTTCAATGTTCCGTTAAACGAAAGTTTCGAAATTACCGATGACACACGAATGACGGCAGCAGTTCCAACCATCAAAAAAATTATGGAAGATGGTGGCTCGCCAATTATTATGTCGCATTTTGGAAGGCCAAAAGACGGGCCAACTGATAAATATTCGATGCGTCACCTTGTTGGTCATTTAAGCGAGTTACTTGGTGTTGAAGTAAAACTTGCGCCCGATTGTATTGGCGCAGAGGTTCAGGCCATGGCAAAAGCTTTGAAACCGGGTGAAGTTTTGATGCTCGAAAACCTTCGCTTTCATAAAGGAGAAGAAAAAGGCGATGAAGGATTTGCAGAACAGTTGGCAGCAAACGGAGACTGCTGGGTTAATGATGCATTCGGAACCGCGCACCGCGCGCACGCTTCTACAGCCGTTATGGCTAAATTCTTCCCTAACGATAAAATGTTTGGATATTTGATTGAAAGCGAAGTGGAAAGCCTTGACAAAGTTGTAAAAAACCCGCAACGTCCGTTAACTGCAATTATGGGCGGAGCTAAAGTTTCAACCAAAATAACAATCATCGAAAACCTGTTGAGTAAAGTTGACAACCTGATATTGGGAGGTGGTATGACCTACACTTTTATAAAAGCTAACGGTGGAGAAGTAGGCAATTCGATTTGTGAAGACGATTTTCTTGAAACAGCAAAAAACATTGAAAGGATTGCCAAAGAAAAAGGAGTGAACCTGATAATTGCTTCTGACGTAGTGGCTGCCGATGCTTTTAGCGAAGATGCGAACACTAAAATACTTCCGTCAAACAAAATAACTGAAGGTTGGATGGGTTTGGATGCCGGCCCTGAAAGTATTGCCAGCATGAAAAAAGTAATCGAAAACTCAGGAACAATACTTTGGAATGGTCCTGTTGGTGTTTTCGAAATGGAAAAATTTGCTGTTGGAACAAAGGCTGTTGGACAAGCTATTGTTACTGCAACCCAAAAAGGTGCATTTTCACTTGTTGGTGGCGGTGACTCGGTTGCTGCAGTAAACCAGTTTGGTTTCGCTCCGGGTGTTTCATACATCTCAACTGCCGGTGGTGCATTACTTGAATACCTTGAAGGAAGGGTTCTGCCAGGTGTTGCTGCTGTAAGAGGAGAATAAAAGTAAATCTCCCTGAATCTTCGTGACGGAGATACTTGAAAAAAAGGAATTAATTTATCCAATAATAAAACCCGGTTCGTTAATTGATGAACCGGGTTTAATTTTGTAATAAATTCAACTAATTTTAAACGAAAAAATGAAAACAAAAGCTGACTTTGCTGAAGCCCAATTCTCCAAATTCAACTGCGCCCAAACGGTATTTAGCCTTTTTGCTGATGACCTCGGAATTGATGAAAAAACTGCACTTAAAATTGCCAGCGGTTTTGGTGGCGGAATGGCATGTGCCGAAACATGTGGTGCTGTTACCGGCGCATATATGGTCATCGGGATGAAACACGGAAATGCGACTTCAAATCCGGAAGATAAGGCACACACAAAAATGCAGATCAGGAAATTCAATACTGAATTCAAAAAAATACACAACAGCTTAATTTGCAAAAACCTGATAGGGTTCGATATTTCCACAACTGAAGGAGCGGCAGCAGCACAGGAAGCAAACGTGTTTCGAACCAAATGCCCTGGTTTTATAAAAACTGCTTGTAACTTGCTTGAGAATGAATTTTAAAACTTATTGTTTATTTTTTTGTTTAACTTCAAAAAATAATTTTTAAAACAGAAAAATCATGAATCATAATGTTGGATCAACAGATCGTTTGTTAAGGATTATTCTTGGGTTGTTAATCGCTATTCTTGGTGTTGTTTTCGATAGTTGGTGGGGACTGATCGGGCTTGTACCGCTGGCAACCGGATTATTCAGCTTTTGCCCGCTTTATTATCCTCTAAAAATATCGACAGTAAAAAAAGAGAAGTAAAGTTTCAAAAGTTTATTGTAAAATGCGGCAAAACCACTCTTCCCGCATTTTATCCTGATCCCTTTTATTTCGCTGAATTTGAAATTTCTTTCAACATCTCATTG
>ERZ795053.7639-NODE-7639-length-10357-cov-5.172588_pt1 | contig 10357 bp, 8 predicted proteins | sample MGYA00375137_ERZ795053 | MGnify/ENA primary metagenome ERZ795053 (study PRJEB30182, sample SAMN05720284) | activated sludge metagenome | isolation source: Anaerobic digester | place: Hong Kong | collected 2014-12-17 ... | reverse complement strand
GCGAGATCGGCGCGCTGCGCGGTCTGCGCGCAGCTATCTGCGATCAGTCCAGTTATGGCACAGCCGGCCAGCACCAGTCGCGCCAAGCCGCGGCTACCTGATTGCCTGACGTTGGTCGCCATCGCCTCTCCTCCGCGTCCGCCCCAAGGAGCAGGATAATCAAGGCAAATAGATGGTGCGGGGAGCAGCGTTCCTCAACCGTTCAGCAGGCCGCGGCTTGGCCAACGAGGTTAATCAACGCCTCATCGAGCTGGCGTGCGTCGGTTAACACCACCATGTGCGTCATGCTCTGGGCAGCCCGCGCCAGAGTTGCCGGTAGCTTGACAGACCCAAAGGGCGCGCATGCAACTCCAGCTTTAAGCCGCAGCGCCAGTCGAATGTCCTTGCTGGAGACGGCAATAATGGCGAACGGCGTCGTGCTGGTCGACACCAGCAGATGGCCTGGGCCGGGCACGATCTCTACGTTTTCAATCGCGCTCTCGATCATCCGCATCAGATGCACGGCCAAGGGGCGATAGGCTTTGGCCTTGGCAAGCACCTCGTCGATTGCGAATGTCTGTTCGCCCGTCCTCTGTCCGCGGCGCCCAGACGGGCCGGCAACACCGCCACAGTGTGAAGCTTCGGGTGATTTGGATAGCCGCGTAGCGCTGGATGGGGTGCCATCCATCGATTGTTCCACTTGCACCGCCGCATGGGCTTGGGGCGGATTGCCGTCGCTGCATGATATCGGCGGCGCGTTCGCGCCACCCTTGTTTGCAACACTGTTTGATGCCGCGCTGTCAATTTCATTGTCAGAGGTAATAGAACGCAGCGCCTGGGCGGCAAGGCGTGGCGTTGGCGCCGCTCGAGCGGCTGGTGCGGCAGGTGTTGGATTGATTGGGTTGGGCGCAGCCATGAAAACCGTACGGCTTCCTCCGGCAGCAACACGTTGCAAGGCCGCCTCGGCTTCAACTTCAGCTTCGCCCGGTGCTGCATCTGCCATCAAGTCCGCCGGGTCAAGATAGATCGGACGCCCCTGATTATGATGAATGCGTTCGAGCCAGGAGGCGCGCGCGAACGGAAATCCCTGCTGGCGCAGCCAATCGATGATGTCATTGCGGTGCGGCAGGTTCTGCGCTGCAATTACGCGCACCCACTCGCCGAGATCGCGGCCGGTGTCGGCCTTGAGGCTCGTCAGGAATTCCCGCTCTTTTTCCCTCCAGTCGGTGCTCATCGTGGTTTCCTGAACCTTGGCGCATTCACAACCAGCGCCGCGTGTTGTCGCGATAAGCGCGCCAACGATCACCAAATTTCGCTTCCAGGTGTCGCTCCTCCGGCAGGATCGCCAGCCAGGTGACGAGCACCATGAACACCGGCACTAAAATCGCGAACCAGATGTTCTTGGTCATCTCCGCAACGCCAAGCAGCACCAGTGCGTCACCCAGATAGATCGGATTGCGGCGCCAGCCGAATGGCCCGTCGGTGACGAGTTCGCTGACGCCCCGGTTCGGTAGTACGGTCGTTTTATGCCGCCACATGGTCAGTGCGGCCCACACAATGAGTGCCAGGCCGATTGCCCCGATGGCGAGCCCGATGAAGCGTGCATAGACGTCGTCGATCCCTGGCCAGCGCAGTGGATAGATACGCACCAGCAGCGCCGAGGCCGCGACCACCGCAACCAGCAAAATGGGCGGCCAGGGAACTGCGCTTGGAGTTTGAAGCATATCATCGCGGGGCGCCAAGGGACCCTCATGGGTTGGAATCGAGAAATTATGGGCGATTCTATATAGCACGCATGGCGAATCGCAGCGCGTTCAGCGCGATTTCGCCACTTTCATCCCCAGGACTGACGAGGGACGGTGTCGTGTGAGAGCGTCAAAGATGGCTCGCAAGCGATGATGGCACCGACGGAGGATCGGGTGCAGGCGGGGCCGGCAATCGATTCGCACGTGTCACTTCAGCACGTCGCCCACCTCTCGCCCCTGCGACCCGCCCCACGCCGCCTCAGGCGTCGGGTGGCCCTTCGTTTCGATGCCGACCCACCCGACCCTGACCTCCCCCGAACAAGTCTGCCGTGCCCGCATTGTGCTTGATGATGACCTCGCGATGAGGGAACGGAATTGCGATGTTTGCCTCCTTGAATGCGTCCCAGAGTGCCAGATAGACGTTGCCTCGTACGTTGGTCACGCCTTCCTGCGGGTCCTCGATCCAGAAACGCAGCACGAAGTCGACCGAGGAGTCGCCAAACCCCGTGATGTGGCAGACCGGTTGCTGATTGAGCTTGACGCGCGCCACTTTTTTGACGGTCTCCACGGCAATGCGGCGAACCTCGTGCGGGTCGCTGTCGTAGGACACGCCAAATCTTACTTCCACGCGTACGAACCTGTCCGAATATGACCAGTTAACCACAGGTTCGGTGATGAACGTCTCGTTGGGTACGAGATATTCGACGCCATTGCGCGCAACGACAGAGACGTAGCGGGCATTGAGCGAGCTGATCGAACCAAACGTATCGCCGACGGTGATCACGTCGCCAGGCTTGATCGAGCGGTCGAGTAGGATAATCACGCCGGATAGAAGGTTTGAGGCGAGCTTTTGCAATCCGATGCCGATGCCGATGCCAAGAGCACCGGAAAATACGGCGAATGCTGTAAGATCGACCCCGACCAGCGATAGCGCCGCGAGAATCGCAATCGTGAAGGCAGCGCCCTTCAGGGTTTTGCCGATCAGCACAATGGCTGTTGGTGAGACCTCCAGGGTATTACCCAGTCGCCGTTCTATAAGATCGCTTGCGAACGAGGCGAGCCATACGAAGATGCCAAGGAGCAGCGCTCCCTTGAGAACCAGGAGCAGCGACAGACGGGTCTCGCCGATCGGTATGGCGGCAGCATCAAGCACCCGCGCCACGTCATCGGCAAGCCCGACTAGTACGAGGGCGACGGTGCTCCATGCGGCAATGGCGAACAGGTTGGCCAATGAGCGGTTGCGGATCAGCCGTGACAGAATCGAAATCACCACCCAGACCGCTGCCAGCGAGGCCGCCATCGCAATCAGGTAGCTGCGGCTTGGCCATGTCCAGGCGCGCATCACGATCACGACCAGCCATAGCAGCAGTGCAAACAATATCCATTGAAGACGTCGCAAAGGCACGATGAGCGCGCGCAACAGGCGCGGCTGGTTGTGAATGGTGCGCAGGCGTGCTTCAAGGCGCGGCTCCAGGATCCGCGCCAGAGTGGCGGCAACCAGATAGGCAAGGATGATCAGTCCGCCCTGCACCAAAGTCCACAACGAGACCAGATTGCCGATCTCGCGCACCACCGTTTCATAACCATCGTTGATCCACCGTTGCCAGAAGGCAAGATCAGTCGGCGCACTGAGCGGGTCGGGAGGCGTGCTCGCCCCGGGTGCTGCCGGCGGTGCCGATGCAGCGCCCCCGCCTGCACCGACCGGTGGCGGCACACTTGCTGGCGGCGCTGACGGTTGCGCGGTTTTCGGTGGCACGACTTGGAGCGGCAGCATATTTGGAACAGTCCTTCCCGCGCGTGCGGCGCACGTTACATTCTTGTCGTCGCCGTAAGGATGAAGCTTGTCGGTCTGGTTGCCCCATGGCCGCCAAGGCCGTTGCGAGGATTGATGATCGACGTTGCACGAAACCCTTCGCTGGCGACAACTGTATAATCGCCACAAGTCATGGCAGTATGTCGGATCAGGGCATCTAGGGCAAACCGGCTGTTCACGGCAACGCCACTCTAGAAAAGACAAGCTACAAAAGAGAAGCCACACGAGAAAAGAAACGGAGTGGCCGTACGACGAAGTGCTTGTCATGCATACGTGAGTGGCTGCCGGTTAAGAAGGCCCCGCTCCGTTCGTTGCGATAGGTGATATGTTCTTTACTCTTTCCAAGCTTTCGACATTTGCGCTGCAGCCATCGAGCCTGATGTGGCTTGGCATCCTCGCAGGCTTTGTTCTGAGCGTAGGGACAACACGTTTGCGCCGCTTCGGCATCGCGCTGTCGATCGTTGCCATCACTGGTTTGTTTGTGGCTGGCCTGTCGCCGCTGGCGAATATCGTGTTGTTCCCGCTCGAGCAGCGCTTTCCTGCCAGAACACCAGCGGGTATTGCCGATCCGGTGGCCGGCATCATCGTCCTGGGTGGGGCGGAAGATGGCTGGGTCTCGGCAGGCCGAGGCAGCCTGGCGCTCAACGAGGCCGGCGAGCGCATCACCGAAACGCTGCGTCTGGCGCGCGCCCATTCGCATGCAAAGGTCGTTATCTCGGGAGGTGTCGCACGCCTTTATGGTGACGACCAGGAAGGCTCCAGCGCCGTGGCAACACTGCTTGAGGAACTGGGTGTCGACGAAAACCGGGTTATTGTTGAGACGCACGCGCGCAACACTTATGAGAATGCGACAAAGACGCTGCCGTTGATCGCTACCAAGCCCGGCGAGACCTGGCTCATTGTCACATCGGCCTATCATATGCCACGCGCGGTGGGTGTGTTCCGTAAGGTGGGGCTCGATGTGGTGGCTTATCCCGTTGATTTTCGCATGCGCGGCCAAGAGGACCTGAGCCGCTGGTTTGCGAGCTTACCGGCTGGATTGCAGCGCTTTGACCTTGCAGCCAAGGAATGGGCCGGTCTTCTCGCCTATTATATGACGGGTCGCTCGCAGAGTTGGTTCCCCGGGCCATAACGCCCAGATCGGCGCTCTAGCTCTTTGGTTTGGTCGCATTTTCTTCGACGAACCGGTGTCCACTTCGTCGGAAAATGCGCTAGGGCCTGCGTTTGGGTGCCTTTTGTCCAGGTCGAATGAGCCGCGGCGTGCGCGCCGAATGATCCATCTTCAACTCGGCCTGAAGATCATAGTGCGGGCAGCTCCGTGCAATGAGGATCCGGTTCATCGCATCAAGTTTGGCAAGGTCACGGCCCCTGTCGCCCGCCGCATCAGTGCCACGGTGCGTTCCACCGATGAAGGGCACCACCGCGCTCTGTAGCCCCTGAGCGGCGCTCGAACTCTTGCGATTGGCCCCACCACCGCGATTTTCCAGGATGCGGATCTGCATTTGTCCAGCCATCCGCTTGCAATTGAGTTTCACATCTTGCTGGGACAATACGCCCGACGAGATCGCAGCCTGTTCTACATCAGTGATTTTGGTCGGCGCTGAGATCTTCTTTTTAGCGTCGGCGAACGCAGATGAACCTTGTGTAATAGTGCCCCCGATTGCGGCGAGCGCCAAGGCAAGAGCCGAAAAGACGATATGTTGCTTCATGTGACCACCTCTATCCCGGAGGGATGTTGATACCTCGATCGGGGCAGGAGTTGGACGCGCCCTCATAGCGGCAAGCCGAGAAAGGCCCGTTAACACTTGCCAAGGCAGGTTCGCCAACGCTTGACGGGGTGTCGGTCAGCGCTCATAACCACGCCATGAAACGATGCGCGTCGAAAGAAGCTGTCAACGGTTGTTGCGGCATTATTATTCCGGACTGACTTTCCCGGCTGGTGCGCGCCTCATCCCATGTCTTCATCGGATCGCAGACCGCCCCACCAGCCGCTAGGCAAGGTGTGTGCCCGTGCGCGGTGCCATGAACGGGCTGGCGCCGCGTCGATGTGTCTGAAAACGATGTGCCAGGGGGCGATGTGCCAAGGGACGATGAGAAGGGGCTGAAATGCCGCTGCAGCTCTACAACACGCTGACGCGCAGCAAGGAAACGTTCGAGCCGATCGATCCGGCCAACGTGCGCATGTACGTATGCGGACCAACTGTTTACGATTATGCCCACATCGGCAATGCGCGCCCGATCATCGTCTTCGATGTGCTGTTCCGTCTGTTGCGCCACATCTATGGATCAGGTCACGTCACCTACGCCCGCAACATCACCGATGTTGATGACAAGATCAACGCGCGCGCCGCCCAGGAATTTCCCGACCTGCCTTTGAACGAGGCGATCGCCAAGGTCACCGCCAAGACGACCGAGCAGTTCCACAAGGACATCGCGGCCCTGGGCGTGCTGGAGCCGACGGTTGAGCCCAAGGCCACCGGCCATATCGCCGAGATGGTTGCCATGTGCGAGGCGTTGGTCGCCAAGGGGCATGCCTACGTCGCCGAAAACCATGTTCTCTTCGATGTCGGCTCAATGCCCGACTATGGCAGGCTGTCGAACCGCTCGCTGGAAGAGATGGAGGCGGGCGCCCGCGTCGAGGTTGCCCCCTACAAAAAGGGGCCGATGGACTTCGTCCTGTGGAAGCCGTCCAAGCCTGGTGAGCCGGGCTGGCCATCGCCGTGCGGTATTCCGGTCAATGGTCGTCCGGGCTGGCATCTGGAGTGCTCGGCGATGTCGAAAAAGCACCTCGGCTTGATGTTCGACATCCACGGCGGCGGCATCGATCTGGCTTTCCCCCACCACGAGAACGAGATCGCCCAGTCACGCTGCGCCCACGAAACGCCGATGATGGCAAAATACTGGATGCACAACGGCTTTCTGCAGGTGGAAGGCGAGAAGATGTCGAAGTCGCTCGGCAACTTCATCACGATTCACCAATTGCTCGATACCAGGGACTTCGGCGCGGACCAATGGCACGGTCGGGTGATCCGTCTGGCGATGCTCGGCACCCATTACCGCCAACCGATCGACTGGACGGGCGAGCGTCTCATCCAGGCGCGCAATATGCTGTCGGATTTGTCCAGACTGCTCCGCGATGCGCCCGTTGGTGAAACCCCCAACGATGAGGTGATCGCGGCACTCAGCGATGACCTCAATACGCCGAGCGCAATCTCCATCCTGCATGGGCTGATGAAGTCGGCCGCCCGCAATGAGGATGCACGCGCAACGTTGAAAGCCACCGTGCAGTTCATGGGGCTCTACGACAACGAGACAAAAGAAGAGCTGAGCCCCGGCTTGGCGGCCATCACCGTCGACGAAGTGAGGATCAAGACCCAGATCAACGCCCGCCTTGAAGCCCGCAAGGCGAAGAACTGGGCCGAAAGTGATCGCATTCGCGACGAACTGGCTGCACAAGGCATCCAGTTGAAGGATTCCAAGAACCCAACGAGCGGCGAGATCGAGACGACGTGGGAAGTGCGCGCGCTCAGCACGATGGAGGCGAAGCGATGAGCGCGCTTCCGCTGCGTCCCTTCCTGCTTGCCGATACGCCGCGGCTTCAGGACCTTTACGCCCAGGCGATCGAGGAGTTGACCCAGGACGAGTACGACGATGAGCAGCGCCTTGCCTGGATCACGCGCGCCGCCGATGCGCAGGAATTCGCCAATCGGCTGGGCAAGAACGTCACCATTCTCGTTGAACAGGGCGGCGAGATCCTGGGCTTCGCCAGTCTTGCAGGTAACAGTGAGATCGACATGCTCTACGTTCATCCTTACGCCACCGGTCAGGGCGTTGGGTCTGCGCTTGTCGATGCGCTGGAGCGCCTCGCAAAGGCGCGCGGCGCCGAGACGCTGATGGTTGAGGCCAGCGACACCGCTCATGAATTCTTTTCTCGCCGCGGTTATGCCGATGTGCGCCGCAATACCGTGCCGATGGGCGAAGTGTGGCTGTCCAATACGACAATGATGAAGCCCCTCGCCAAGTCGGCCACCGCTTCCTCAAGGAGCCATTGAGATGAAGGAACGCCTCTATCTCTTCGATACGACGCTGCGGGACGGTGCGCAGACGACCGGCGTCGATTTCTCGGTTGCGGATAAGCGGCGCATTGCGTGTGTTCTCGATGAGCTGGGCGTCGATTATGTGGAGGGTGGCTATCCCGGCGCCAACGACACCGACACCGCGTTCTTTGCCGCAGCGCCAGATCTGAAGTCGGCTATCTTTACCGCTTTCGGCATGACCAAGCGTGCCGGCCGTTCGGTCGACAACGATCCGGGCTTCCAGGCGCTGTTGCAATCGCAGGCCAAGGCCATCTGCCTCGTTGCCAAGTCCTGGGACTATCACGTGCGCGTCGCGCTCGGTATCTCCAACGACGAGAACCTTGCATCCGTGCGCCAGTCGATCGAGGCGGTGAGCGCCAGCGGTCGTGAGGCAATGCTCGACTGCGAGCACTTCTTCGATGGCTACAAGGGTAACCGTGATTATGCGCTGGCTGTTGCACGCACCGCCTATGAGGCGGGTGCACGCTGGATCGTGCTGTGCGATACCAATGGTGGCACGCTGCCCCATGAGGTGAGCCGCATCGTGGAGGACGTGGCCAGCGTAATCCCCGGCGATCATCTGGGCATCCACACGCACAATGATACCGAGAATGCCGTCGCCAATACGTTGATGGCCGTGCGCGCCGGATGCCGCCAGATCCAGGGTGCGCTGAACGGGCTTGGTGAGCGCTGCGGCAATGCCAACCTCACCTCGATCATCCCAACGCTGCTCTTGAAGAGCGAGTTTGCCGAGCATTTCCAAACGCGCGTTACACCCGAGCGGCTGACGCGGTTAACCCACGCCAGCCGCGTGTTGGACGAAATTCTCAATCGTGCGCCGAGCCGTCACGCGCCCTATGTCGGCGAGAGCGCCTTTGCAACCAAGGCCGGCATCCACGCCTCTGCAATCTTGAAGGATCCCGAAACCTACGAGCACGTCGCGCCAGAAGCGGTCGGCAATCGCCGCCATGTGCTGGTGTCCAAACAGGCCGGCAAGTCCAACGTGCTCGATGCGCTGGAACGTGTCGGCATCGCCGCTGACAAGAACGATCCGCGCGTTGCGGTTCTCCTTGATGAGGTGAAGGCGCGCGAGGCTGCCGGCTATTCCTACGAGGCGGCGGAAGCCTCCTTCGAGCTGCTTGCCCGGCGTATCCTCGGCAACGTGCCGCGCTATTTCTCGGTTGACAGCTTCCGCGTCATGGTCGAGCGCCGCCACAACGCGCGCGGCGAACTGGTCACCGTTTCCGAAGCCATCGTCAAGGTATTCATCAACGGCGATACCGAGCCGCTATGGACGGTGGCCGAGGGCAATGGTCCCGTCAACGCGCTCGATAGTGCCCTGCGCAAGGATCTTGGCCGCTACCAAAAGCACATCGAGCACGTCGACCTCGTCGACTACAAGGTGCGGATCCTGACCGGCCTGCATGGCACTGACGCGGTAACGCGCGTCCTGGTGGAAAGCCACGATACTTCGACGGGCGAGCGCTGGTTCACGGTTGGTGTTTCGCCCAACATCATCGATGCAAGTTTCGAGGCGCTGCTTGACGCCATCAACTTCAAACTGGTCCGCGATCATGCGGTTGCCAGCCACGTCGCGCGGCCGATTTCGGGTGCTGCCGAATGACGCCGCGCGGGCACACCCGTTGCAAGACGTCACGCCCGTTGCCAAAGTCCCAACGGCGACTTTGGCTTTATTGATCAGATAGGATACGTGCTGCCGCCACGTCGACGGGCGTGCGGCCGGAAAGAACCTCATCGGCGAGAAGATCCAGCCGAGCGCCTTTTCCCGCGCGAATGCGCTGGGCAATCAGGTCGCCAGCCGCACGCGCGATGAGGTAGCGTGCCCGCCGCCGCCGCCGCTCGCTGGTTGCGATCGCACTAACGCCTTCGCCGGCGCGTTCGATGGCTGTAAGCAGCGTATCGACGCCTTCGCCGCTGGTGGCCGTGGTCTTGATTACCGGCACCTTGGCCGCCGCCCCGGCGCGGATCGAAAGCGCACCGGTCAATTGCAGCAGCGTGCGCTCTGCGCCCTCCCTGTCGCCCTTGTTGACGACCAGGATGTCGGCAATCTCCAAAAGTCCCGATTTCATCGCCTGGATATCATCGCCGAGCCCAGGCGCTGAAATCACCACACGAACATCGGCCACCTCGGCGACGTCGATCTCGTTTTGTCCGGTGCCGACCGTCTCCAGGATAATGATGTCGTAGCCGGCCGCATCGAGCGCGTCGATGATGCGCACTGCCGCTGGCGACAGACCGCCCAGATACCCGCGGCTTGCCAGTGAGCGTACGAAAACGCCATCGTCGTCGAGCGCTGCCGTCATGCGAATGCGATCGCCGAGGATGGCGCCGCCCGATACCGGACTGGATGGGTCAACGGCGATCACGCCGACTGTCTTGTGCTTGGCCCGCAGCACCTTGATCAAGGCGTTGACCAGCGTTGATTTGCCAGCGCCTGGTGGACCGGTAAAGCCGATCACCAGCGCCTTGCCGAGATAGGGTTGCAGCGCGGCGAGCAGTTGCGGCGCGCGCGGCGTTAGCCGCTCCAGCTCGGTTATCGCAGCCGCGACGTAGCGCCGCTCGCGCGCGCGCAGCCGCTGCAGGGCCTTCACACTGGTCAGATCGTCGGTATCTCGCGGGGCGCGCGCCATGTTGCGTGTCGTTCGTGGTGTCATGTTTGAGTGACGAAGGTTCGGACCCTGGAGCATTTTCCGACGAAGTGGATACCGGTTCGTCGAAGAAAA
>ERZ795053.7638-NODE-7638-length-10360-cov-4.769141_pt1 | contig 10360 bp, 8 predicted proteins | sample MGYA00375137_ERZ795053 | MGnify/ENA primary metagenome ERZ795053 (study PRJEB30182, sample SAMN05720284) | activated sludge metagenome | isolation source: Anaerobic digester | place: Hong Kong | collected 2014-12-17 ... | reverse complement strand
CCAGCTCGCGCACGAGGAAGCGCACCGGCTGGCGCTCCACCCGTCGCCGCCACTCGTCCTGCGCCGCCAGCACCACCCGCGGAACCGCCCCGAACGATCCATGATTAAGAAAAGCCATATCCGGGTAGAGCAGAAACTCCCCCCGCACCGCCCGCCCCAGTTCCACACCAGCCATCCCGCCGACTCCAATTCGTCATTCGTCATTCGTCATTCTACATTTTCCGTACGGGCTTTCCGCGAACGGACGCGCAAACCGCTCCTCCCCCAGCAGCACGACCGGCACCGTCTTCACCAGGATCGCCAGGTCCATGAAGAGATCGTGGTGCGCCACGTAGTACACGTCATAGTGAATCCGCTCCTCCCAGCTCCGCGTCGCGGCACTGTTCACCTGCGCCAGACCTGAAATTCCCGGCCGCACCAGCAATCGCCGCCACGCGTAGTCGCTGTACGCCCGCGTCTGCTCCGGAATCGTCGGCCGCGGCCCCACCAGCGACATCTGCCCGCCGAGCACGCAGAAGAGCTGCGGCAACTCGTCCACCTTCAGCCGCCGCAGCCAGCGCCCCACGGGCGTGATCGCGCTGTGCCCCAGCGGCACGATCTCCTTGATGTCGTGCTTGTGATCCGCCCGCATCGTCCGGAACTTCGGCGGATAGAACGGCACGCCGTTCCACCCGGTCCGCTCCTGGCGAAACAGCAGCGGACCCGGACTCGTCAGCTTCACCGCCAGCGCCGCCAGCACCAGCACCGGCGACACCAGCAGGATCACCCCGGCTGACACCACCACGTCGAACGCGCGTTTTCCTCCCCGCGCCCACGCCGACCGCGAGACAAACCGGGATTGATCTGGCCGCTCCGTCACCCGCACGTCCCCACCAGGTCACGCGATTGCGTGACAGTCCTGTACCACCACCCTTGCCTGCGGCTGCAACCCGCGTACGATCCGATTGTAATAGGGACCGGGAGATGCTGCATGCTCGATAACCAGACCGCGCCGCCCACCATCCAGGCCCTGCTCGAGGAGATGGTCCGGGCCGACGCTTCCGACCTGCACCTCGTCCCCGAGCACCCGCCGATGTACCGCGTGCACGGCGACCTGCTGCCCAGCAACCTCGCGCCGCTCGCGGCCTCGACCGTCACCGACATGATCGCAGCCGTCGTGCCCGCGGCCCTGCGCGATCGCTTTCACACGGCGCTGAACCTCGACTTCTCCGTCGAGATCGATGCAGCCGATGGCACCCACCAACGCTTCCGCGGCAACTCCTTCCGCGCCCAGGGCGCGTTCTGCGGGTGCTTCCGCCACATTCCCGAGCACATCCCCTCGTTCGAGTGGATGGGATTTCCCCGCCACGTCGCCGAGGAGATCGCCGAACTCACCAATGGACTCGTCATCGTCACCGGCATCACCGGCTCCGGCAAGTCGACCACGCTGGCGGCGATCGTCAACCTGCTCAACGAGCGCGGCGGCTTCCGCATCATCACCGTCGAGGAGCCCATCGAGTACATCTACCGCCGCACCGAACGTTCGGTCGTCACGCAGCGCGAGGTGGGTATCGACTGCGAGTCGTTCTTCAGCGGGCTGAAATACGGCCTGCGCCAGGACCCGGACGTCATCCTCGTGGGGGAAATCCGCGATCGCGAAACCGCGCAGATGGCCCTGTCCGCCGCCGAGACGGGCCACCTGATTCTCACCACCATGCACACCAAGGACGCCAAGGGAGCGGTCTCGCGTTTCGTCGATCTCTTCGAGCCCACCACCCACGACGACATCCGCGCCCAGCTCGCCTTCAACCTGCGCTACGTCATCGCCCAGCACCTGCTGCCCAGCGCCAAGCCCGGCGAGAAACGCGCCCTAGCGCTCGAAACCATGCTGGTTAATAACCCCGTCCGCGCCGGCATCAAGCTCGGCAAGCTCGAGGCCATCGAGTCCGCGATCCAGACCGGCCGCGCCAACGGCATGATCCGCCTCGACGACAGCCTCCAGGCCCTCCTCGCCATGAACAAGATCTCCCTCGACACCGCCCGCCGCTTCGCAAAATCCCCAGACACCATCGCCCCCCGCCCGGTCTAACCCGCAAAGCGCGAAGCATCCGGTGTGCCACTTCTGTTGAGCAGTGCCGCTCCGCAGGGGCACAGAGCCGCGCCCGTAAGGAAGCGGACGAAATCAGGGCCGCCCAAGCAGCGCCCGAAGGAAGCGCGCTCAAACGCCCGACTCTCCACAGGAGCGCCAGAATGCAAACAGTGGGTGAAGCGAGCCGCAGGCGAGCACCCCGCCTGGTGGCACGAGGCGAGCGCAACTTCTGGACCACTACCGTGTTCGCTCCCACTGGCCCGGTAGGGCCGAAGAGGTTAGCCAGGGGTGAAGGCCGCCGAAGGCAGGCCGAAACCCCTGGTTTCCGCGCCACCCAACAAACCGAGCCCTGCCAAGGGCGACACCTCGGCGTCACGCATCCCTTGGATTCCACTCGCCCCCATGCGACAATGCCACCAATGCTCGACGTTCAAGACACCCCGCGCACCTGCGCCCACTGCGGCTACATCACCGACCACCTCGCCAGCGACCGATGCCCCGAGTGCGGCACACCGGCCGAAACGCCGTCACCGCCACGGTCCCTGCGGATGCTTGCCGGCTTGACGTGGTTGACTGCTGCAACCTGGATTCTCGCCTACTGGAATCCCTTTAACCTGTTGCTCGGATGCGCCGACGAACTCCTGCATGTCACCTGGCTCATCAGCATCTTGTTGTTCCTTTCCTGGGTTTTCATCGATGGTTTCCGGTGGAACCGCGGCTTTACCCGCCTCGAAGGCTCGGCGATACTCGTGGCACTGGCGATCGCACTTGCCCATATTCTGCTTCCAGGCTGAAACCTGCGGTCGCTGACCGACCACCACACGACCCTCCGCCCATTCATCATTCATCATTCCGCATTCATCATTCCGCCGCTAACATCCCGGCAGGAACGCATAACTGGAGCCCAACGATGTCCCACACCCTCATTGCCATTACCCTGATCGCCGCCACGCTCGCCCTGTTCGCTCTTCCCCCCTCCGCCCGCGGCGGCGACCGTATCACCGGGGAAATCCACGCGACCCGCTCCGAGGTCATCGCCCGCCACGCCATGGCCGCAACGTCCCAGCCACTCGCCACCCAGGCGGCCCTCGACGTCCTCCGCCGCGGCGGCAACGCCGTCGACGCCGCCATCGCCGCCAACGCCTGCCTCGCCCTCATGGAACCCGTGAGCTGCGGACTCGGCGGCGACCTCTTCGCCATCGTCTGGGATGCGAAAACCCAAAAGCTCTACGGCCTCAACGCCAGCGGCCGCGCGCCCGCCGGACTCACCCTCGACGAACTTCGTAGCCAGTGTGGCCCCACCATCCCCATGTACGGCCCACTCCCGGTTACGACCCCCGGCTGCGTCGACGGCTGGTTCCAACTCCACGACCGCTTCGGCCGCCTGCCCATGGCCGACGTCCTCGCCCCGGCGATCGCGTACGCCCGCGAGGGATTCCCCGTGTCCGAACTCATCGCCCACTACTGGGCCCTCGGCGGAGAAGCCCGCCGCGATCAGCCCGGCTTCGCCGCCACCTACCTGCCGGACGGCCACGCGCCGGCCAAGGGCGAGATCTTCCGCAACGCAGCGCTCGCCGACACGCTCGCCGCGATCGCCGCCGGCGGCCGCGACGCCTTCTACCGCGGCGCGCTCGCCGACCGCATCGACGCCTTCTGCCGCGCGAACGGCTGCTACCTGCGCAAGACGGATCTGGAAAACCACCACTCGGCTTGGGTGGAGCCGTTGAGCACGAACTACCGCGGCTACGACGTGTGGGAGCTGCCGCCCAACACCCAGGGCGTCGCGGTCCTGGAGATGCTCAACATCCTCGAAGGCTACGATCTGCGCGCCATGGGCCACAACTCCACCGACTACCTGCACACGCTCGTCGAGGCGAAGAAGCTCGCCTACGCCGACCGCGCCCGCTACTACGCCGACCCCGACTTCGCGAAGGCCCCGCTCGACGCCCTCATCTCCAAGGCCTACGCCGCCAAGCGCCGGGGCCTCATCGATCCCCACCACGCCGCCCGCGCGTTTCCCCCTGGAGATTTTTCAAGCGCAGCCGGCGACGCGGCCCTCCGCTCCGGCGATACGATCTACCTCACCACCGCCGACGCCGACCACAACATGGTCTCCCTCATCCAGAGCAACTACGGCGGGTTCGGCTGCGGCCTCTGCCCCACCGGACTCGGCTTCGGCCTGCAGAACCGCGGGGCGCTCTTCAACCTCGACCCCGACCACCCCAACGCCTACGCCCCCGGCAAACGCCCGTTTCATACCATCATCCCGGCCTTCGTCACCCGTGACGGTAAACCCTACATGAGCTTCGGCGTCATGGGCGGAGACATGCAGCCGCAGGGCCACGTCCAGGTGCTGTGCAACCTCATCGACTTCGGCATGAACCTGCAGGAGGCCGGCGACGCCGCCCGCTTCCACCACACCGGGGACCAGGAGCCCAATGGGGAAAACACACCCACGGCCGATGAGCCCGCGACCGGCGGCACCATCGCCCTCGAATCCGCGATCACCCCCCAGACGCGCCGCGACCTCATCGCCCGCGGCCACCGCGTCGTCGACCGCACCGGCCCCTTCGGCGGCTACCAGGCCATCCGCTACGACGCCGTCAACAGCGTCTACTACGGCGCCAGCGAGTCCCGCAAGGACGGCCAGGCCGCCGGCTATTGACCCCAGAAACAAGTCCGCAAACGCAGGGTGGACACTGCCCACCGATTTGCGAGTTCACAATCACCGAATCTCGCGGAAATCGCAACACCAACCCGACCGCCTCCTCCTTTCTCACCTTCTCACTTTCGCACTTTCGCACCTCCTCACTTGCCGTCCCGCCGCATGAGCGCCCCGAACAACCGGCTGCGCTCGATGATCCCCGCCTTGAAGCACCGTCCTTCCCGGCACGGGTACGCCCCCAGGTGCGACTGGGACGCCGCCAACGCCGCCTTCAGGCTCTCGTGATCCAGCACGTTCACCGCGTACTGGCCCGCGACGTCGCACGGCGTGCACAGGCTGCCGTCCGGCATGATGTTCGGCACGCCATAGGGAAAACAACGAAACGGCGCGAACGAGCGGATCCGCCGGTAGTAACCCGTCGAGCCCGCCAGGTGCGGCGCCGACCCGCTGCGCCGCAGGGCCAGCAGCGCGTCGATCAGTCCCTCGTACGCGGGATTGCCCACCAGCCGCGCATCCGGACCGCCGTGATCGTTCGCCGGCACCAGCTCCAGCAGACACCCCCGCGTCCTCGTGAATTCCACCATCCCCAGAACCGTGTCCAGGTTGTCCGGATTGATCACGCAGTTCACTACGACAGTCAGCGGCCGCGAACCCGCCTCCGCCCGCCGCGCCCGCGCATACGCCACCACCTGGTCGAGATGGGCAAAGGCCTTCTCGGCCTGGGCCACCGGCAACGCCAGGTTGCGCGCGTGCACCGCCACGTCCGGCGAGTGGATCGAGACCGAAATCGCGTCGAGATGCTCGAGCACCTCCACCCGCCGATCCAGCAGGATCAGGTTGGAACTCATCCCCACCGCCGAGAACGCCAGCCGCCGCGCCTCCTGCAGGATTTCCACAATGTGCGGATGAACCAGCGGCTCACCGCCGGAAATGTAGAGGATGTCCACCGTCCGGCGGATCCGCGCCAACAACGCCCGCGCCTCCGTGAGCCCGAGCGGTGGCCAGCGCTCCTGCCCCGCGCGAATCTCCGCCGCCTTGCAGCAGAACGGACACCGCGCATTGCACGAGAAGTTCGTGAACCAGCACACCGCCAGCGGTGAGCCGGCAAATCTCTCATCGAACGGCGCTCGCGCAGCCCCCCGCACGATCCGCCACAGCGATCGACCCGACATCATCCCCACGATGTCGCGCGACCTCAGCCGTCCCCCCGCCGACGCAGGCTGCACCATCGCCACGCCTCCGCCTCCGCGCAACCCCATGAGCCCACGGCTCCATCTTACCAGGTCCCCCCCACGCCCGAGAACGACATTCCCTCCCGGCCCGAAACACACACCGCCACCAGTGAACCAGCCACCCAACCCTGGACGTCATCGGAGCGGTTTCTGTGGCTGACTGGCCCGAGACAACTGCAGCAGCAAGAGAGTCGTCACCCAATGGAGTTCCGCCTCGCCGCTTGTGGGGAAATACGCACAAAGGCCAGAAGCACGCCGGTTGCTGTCATCAGGATCCCCAGGCCATGGTAGGGCAACGAGTCGTTCCACCAATAGCACAGGCCACCAGCCAACGACAGGCCGCTCAACAACTGCTTTGCCGCCACGAACTGCTTCTCCGTCACGCGACCCCCCGCTTGATCGTGGGGATAATAACCCTCGTCTTCCAGGAAGATCTTCGTTCGGTCGAGCGCGGCGGTAACGACTACCCGCGTGGTCACGTACCGTGTGTAAGCGTACGTACAGATGTTGGTGCCCGCCACGAGAAGCAGAACGCACAGGAATCGCTGCATGGCCTGAACCCTTCATGAACAAGCCGCCACGATGAGCCCCCTATTCCCTCTGGCCAATCACTGACCACAAATAACTGAAAGCGCGCCGGTTTCTTCAATAGGCTTGGTGCCAAACCCCGCCCATTATCAAACGCCGGTCAGGTAGTACGGAATAATCAGAATATGGCCGCACGGGCAGCCCCTCCGCCCTCTCACCGAGAGTATCGCAGCCAAACCCCGGCGCCGGCGCAAAATCCGCCGATTTAACGATTACCCCACTACCAGCATTGCCAGCCCCGTATGCCTCAATCCCCTGCTCGCCGCAGTTCAACACCCCGTTTCGACCCCCTTGTACGGCCCGAAACCGTTCGCTAGGATCCCCGGCCGTGGGGCGCCAGGGAGACCGCCCCCGGGCATCTGCACACTGAGTGCACGGGAGAGAGGGAATGCTCAACTTTCGATCTTCACAGGCAATCGGTACGGCCTGCGCGGGCCTGCTGGTATTCGCCAACGCCGCGCCGGCCAACATCAACTTCGTCAACACCGGCGGCGGAGGCGGCGACCGCGTCGACCTGACGGGCATCGGCGTGCAGCGCGGCGCGGTCGGCTACAACTACACCTACGCCGACCTGATTACGCCCACGCTCACCGCCGCCAATATCCCCGGCCCGGGCACCACCGGCGTGCTGCTCTACGCCGACCCGCTTGATACCAACCGCGACCAGGCGCTCAGCGATGCGCACCTCAATACGGGCTTTCTCGACACCGGCGAAGGGACCGGCTCATTCACGGCGCCCGGTGACAAGTTCATCGCGCTGTCTTTTCCCGAGCCCGTGGTCAACAGCGCCGGCCCGGACCTGCTCGTCTTCGGTTTCGGCTTCGAGTTCGACTTCGGCGTCTCCTCGACCTCGTCGAGCTACATCTCGTTCGACGGTACGACCGTCCACCACCTGGAGCGCGCCGCCGATTTCGCCCTCGCCACAATCGACCCGGTGCCCATGTACGCCTTCAGCGGCGGCATCACCACACCAGCCGAACTGAACTCCAAGTCGCCGTCCAACGTCGGCTTCCTCGGCAACCCGCCGACCGCCCTGCTGCGGCCTGTCATCCATGAACTCGACCTCTCCGACTACGGCATCGCCGCCAACGCCAGCATTAACGCACTCTACGTCCAGGACGACGCGACCGACGACCGCGACCTCTACCCGACGCTCGTCGCCGGCCTGCGTCCCGTACCCGAGCCGACGAGCGGCGCCCTGGCCGTCCTGGCGGCCGCCGGCCTGATCCGCAGGCGCCGGCGCTGTCCGGTTGAGTAGATTCGATCCCGACAAAAAACCGGGGCACGAAGCGCTGCGTGCAGCGCCTCGTGCCCCGGTGTTTTCAGGATCCAATCCGCCTGGGCGTGCTAGGTCATCGCGTCCGCCAGCGGCCGGTACTGCAGCGCGTAGAACATGTTGAGATACTTCCGCGCTTCCTCCCGCTCCAGGTTCGTCACGTACCGCCAGAAGCCGTACACCCGCGCCAGCGTCATCATCCGCTCGCCGTAGAGCTTCCACGTGTAGTGCGATTCGATGCGCTGCAGCGCCCCGTCCGACATCATCTTCCAGTAGTCCGGCGAGTCCTTGCAGCGCTCGAAGAAGTCCGCGAGCTTGTCCGCGGCCTCCGTGCCCCGCAGGGGGTTGATGTGAAAACCCGAAACGCCGTCGACGATGATCTCCGACGGACCGCCGAAACACGTCGCAAACGTCGGCAGCCCGCTGCTCATCGCCTCGATCACCGTCAGGCCGTATGCCTCGAACAGGGCCGGCTGAACGAACACGCCCTGGTGGTCCGCGATCGTACGGTACAGCTCGCCGACGAGGTTGCGGTCGGTTTGGAAGCCCACCCAGCGCACGCTGCCCTCCATCCCGTGCTGATCGATCAGGTGGTGCATGTGCGCGATCTGCTCGCGTTCCTCGTTGTCGCGCGAGCGGTTCACGTCGATGAATCCGCCGACGATGAAGAGATTGGCCTGCTCGCGCAACCGGTGGCTCTGGCCGTAGAAATCCGCGAGGCCGGTGAGGTTCTTGATCCGGTCGAACCGCGCCATGGTGAAGATCAATGGCTTGTCGGGATCGACGAACGCGCCGCGGTACGGCCGCCCGCCGTTGTCGCCGAAGATCATCGCCTGCAGCTCGTCGCGCAGCCCCTTCAGCCGCCGCTCGGCATCCGCGTACGGGAAATACACGTCCGGGTCCGCGCCCGGCGACACCACGTTGAACCGCGGATCGAACACGTCGATGCCGTTGGCCACGCGGTAAAGCCCCGGCATCGTGTAGCTGCCGTAGCTCTCGTACTGGCCCACGCTGTCCGACGTGCCCGCGATCTCCTGGTACGTGGAGGTGATGATGAAATCGCACGCGTTCATCGCGATCAGGTCGGCGGTGAAATGGCAACTGAAGTGGTAGCGCCCGTCGTTCTCGCGCCAGAACAGGTCGCTGAGCAGGTACTTGGTCTTTTCCAGCGCGTGCGCGATGTTGCACTGCGTCACGTGGAGCCGCTGCGCCATCAGCGAGGCCACCAGGTTGCCGTCCGAGTAGTTCCCGATGATCAGCGCCGGCCGCCCGCCCAGCTCCGCGAGCATTTCCTTTTCCGCCTCGAGGGCGAAGCGCTCCAGGTACGGCCAGATCTCGAACCGTGAAATCCAGTGCGGAACGACCACGCCGTCCGCGTCGCGGAACGGCACGCGGAGAATCTGCGCGTTCTCCGTCCCCAGGATGTGCTCGCGCGGCTGATCGCACGTCGTCCCCTCCGCCTCGGGGATCAACCGCGTGATCACCAGGATGCGCGGCTCGATCTCCACGCCCTGCTCGTCGAGCCGCAGGCGCATCTCCGCCTCGAGCGCCCGCACCTGGTCGAGGATGTAGACCACCTGCCCGCCCGTATCCGGTTTCCCCAATACGCCGGCCTGCCCGAAATAGCCGTGCGGCGAGAGGATCGCGATGCTGAAGATCATCGGGATGCGCGCCAGGAACTTCTCGAGATTGCCCGGGTCGGGCGCCTCGAGAATGTCGAGCAGCAGGTGCAGCGTGTCGCGCATCCGCGCCGCCGTCCGGCCCCACCCCGGCTCGAAGCCGAGCTCCTGCAGCCCCGCCCCCACGTCCTTCCACTCGGCGTCCGCCGGCTGATCCGCGAGATACTCCTCCGCCTGGCGCAGCCCGCGACGCAGCTCGCGCGTGTTGCGCAGGCGGTTGTTGAGCATGAGCTGCTTGCCGCGCACGTTGTGCACCCGCAGAAAGTCGTGCAGCCGATCGTCGCGGTCCAGCGTCTGGAACAGCTCGCTGGAGAGGCGCCGATTGAGAAAACCAACGCCGTGCCCGATCGAACGCGGCTCGCGCAGGCGGGGCAGGTCGCGGTTGAACGGCCCCAGGTCGATCTCCAGCGGCAGCGGATTGCCGTCCATCGAACCCGCCGCCCGCTCCTTGAATACGAGGTACTCGCCGACCTCGATCTCCTCGCCGTCCACCGCGTCCACCTGGAACTTCCAGTGCTCCCACACGCCGATCCGCGGCCGCACCGCCAGCGCCACCCACGGCGCGTCCACCGTGGCCTCCTGGGCGCTGCGCACGAGCTGGGCCAGCGGCGAAGAAGCCAGCGTTGTGCCGTCCGCACAGCAGGCGGTCAGGATGTCCTGCAGGTCGGTGCGCAGCAGGAACGTCTTGCCGGCACCCAGCAGGCGGCGCAGCAGCGTGTAGGCCTCGTCGCGGTGGTCGCTCAGGTAATCAGACAGCGATGGCTTCATTCGTCGGCTCCATCTCCGGAATGCGTATATCACCCAAAAAGTCGTAGTAGTTGACGCCCTCGAGAATGCCCGCGGCATGATGCG
>ERZ795053.7636-NODE-7636-length-10361-cov-3.707840_pt1 | contig 10361 bp, 8 predicted proteins | sample MGYA00375137_ERZ795053 | MGnify/ENA primary metagenome ERZ795053 (study PRJEB30182, sample SAMN05720284) | activated sludge metagenome | isolation source: Anaerobic digester | place: Hong Kong | collected 2014-12-17 ... | reverse complement strand
CAAGGATTTCGCCAGCGCCAAATTGGCTGATCTTTTGGATGCCGACATGCTCGTCATTCTGACGGCCATCAACAAGGTGAAAATCAATTTCGGTAAAGAAAACGAAAAGTCGATTGATGGCATCAATGTTAATGAACTTAAAAAATTGATGGATGAAGGTCATTTCCATAAGGGAAGCATGCTGCCAAAAGTAACCGCATCGATTCGATTTGTCGAACAAAAAGTCGGTAGAATCGCCATAATAGCCGATCTAGCCGAAGCAGCCCAGGCTGTTAACGGTAAAACTGGAACCATAATACATAACTGAAAAGGAAAGGAACATCAAAACATGAGAAAAAAACCTGTAAAAATCGCCATTTGGGGATTTGGAGCCATGGGCTCTGGTATGGCGAGGATGATTATAAGAAAGCAAGGATTCGACATTATCGGAATTTGCGACCGCAATCCCAATATTGTCGGAAAAAGCATTTTCCCTTTATTGAAGGAAACCAATCCCTATAAACATGACGTCCTTATTTCGGACGATATCGATAAATTGCTGGCTGAAGAAAAGCCTGAACTTGTTCTTCTTGCCACCGACTCGTTTACCAAAAAGGCTTTTCCAAAATTGATGAAATTGATTGAAGCGGGATGCGACGTGATATCTACTGCCGAAGAAATGGCTTATCCCAAAGCCAATGCCCCCGATCTGGCTGAAAAACTTGACAAAGCCGCCAAAGAAAAACATGTCACGATTCTCGGTACCGGCGTCAATCCCGGAATGATGATGGATCTTCTCGCCATCGCCATGACCGGTGTGATGACCGATGTCTTCTCCATGAAGATCAGCCGCGTCAATTCGCTTTCCCCGTTCGGAGAAACCGTCATGCAGGAACAGGGAGTCGGATTGACACCCAAGGAATTCGCTGAAAAACAAGCGTCCGGAGAAATTTCCGGTCATGTCGGTTTCCGCGAATCGGCAATGATGATCGCCGATGCCATCGGTTTGAAAGTAACGAAATTTACTCAATCCATGAATCCGATCATCACGAATGTCGACCGTAAGTCTCCTTACGGTTTCGCTGCCAAAGGGAATGTCTGCGGAGTCGCCATGAAGGCCAAGGCCGAACTGGCAAACGGAATGGAAATAGAACTCGACCACCCCCAACAAATCGAACCGGCCAAGGGTGGAGTCAATACCGGGGATTACATCAAGATATCCGGACTTCCGCCGATCAATCTTTCCAATTCGCCGGAAGTCGAAGGCGGTCTTGGAACCATCGCCATTTGCGTGAATATGATTCCGATCGTCATCAACGCCACCCCGGGTCTCAAAACAATGATCAATCTTCCTGTTCCCAGGGCGATCGTCGGAGACGTACGCAATCTGATTGAAACGAAGTGATTCTGATGAAAATAGAAAAGAATACTTGGGTACAAATTCATAAGATTCTTTTAAACCCGGCAGAAAGAACCGCCAATTTACCGGAAGACACCAAAAAAGTTCCGTTGGAAATGTGGGTCAAGGGCTATTTGCTAAGCAGTGCGAATATCGGTGACATTGTTATTATCAGAACCCGTACCGGCCGGATTGAAGAAGGCACATTGGTTGCGGTTAATCCTTCCTATATGCATAATTTCGGTCATTTCGTTCCCGAATTATTGAAAATCGACGACATTGTAAAAAGTGCCGTGTTTGGAAGTGAAAAAGATGCCTGATATGAGTTATCAAGCCTTAATCGGCCGTAAAAACGAGATAATGAAAAAATCCGTAGGCATCGATTATTCCCAATACGAACGGGGAAATATCGCCTTTGATTATGAAAAACTGCTTTCTGATTCCGGCTATTCTTTGGATGAAATCATGAGAATACAACATCAAAGCGGGGTCGGAAACACTCCCTTGAAAGAACTTAGAAACATTACTGCTCTGGCCAGAAAAGCGGCAAAACCGGGATTCGGAGCCAGAATCTTTGTCAAAGACGAATCGCTGAACGATTCTGGCAGTTTCAAAGCCCGCAGGGCTTCCATTTCCTGTTACCATGCAAAAAAAAGCGGATATACCGGCGTAATTGCCGCCACATCAGGCAATTATGGCGCTGCTGTGGCTTCCCAAGCGGCAAAATACGGTCTGAAATGCATAATTGTTCAGGAATGTTTTGATTCGCGTGGCATTGGTCAACCGGAAATCATCGAAAAAGCCAGGGCTTGCGAAGCTTATGGCGCCGAGGTCATCCAGTTGTCCGTCGGACCTGAACTTTTTTATACTTTCTTGAGGCTGTTGGAAGAAACGGGGTATTTCAATGCTTCTTTATATTCTCCATTCAGCGTCAAGGGAATCGAAACCCTCGGTTACGAGATAGTCAAGGATTCCCTGAGGCTAAACGGAAGGGAGCCGGATGCCGTTGTCATCACCAACGCCGGTGGCGGCAACCTGACCGGGACCGCCCGGGGAATGCTTCAAGCGACGGATAAAAAAATCGAGACAATCGCCGCCAGCGTCAATCTCAAGGGATTGCACATGGCCAGCGATCATGATTTCAACCGGAAGAGTTTCACGACCGGACATACCGGATTCGGCATTCCTTTCGTGACGCTTCCCGATCGCAGCGATGTTCCGCGTTCGGCCGCCAGACCTTTGCGTTACATGGACAGATACGTGACGGTCAATCAGGGAGAGGTGTTCTTCATGACCGAAGCCTTGACCGTTCTCGAAGGAATCGAACGGGGACCGGCCGGCAACATTTCATTGGCTGCCGCTTTTGCCATCGCCAGGGAAATGCCGGAAGACAAGATCATCGTCGTCCAGGAAACCGAATATACCGGAGCGGGAAAACATCATCAAGCCCAACTGGATTTTGCCAGACAGAACGGCATAGACGTCCGTTTCGGCGATCCGAAAGACGAAATACCGGGTGAATCCATCATTCTTCCGGCCCGTATAGAGGATATCCGGGTCGAGGATATCGATCTTGACGGATTAAGGGATTCCTTCATCCGTAACGCCGTGAAAAACCATACTTCGGTCAATGATACGGATATCGATTATCTGTGCGAGGAAACCAGAGCCACAAGAGAATTCGTGACATCTTTCCTGGAACAATCGGGAATAAAACGGGAGGAGGATTGACATGGACAAAAAAACGGTCAGACAAGATGATTTCGAAACCAGGAGAAAACATCTAAAAAACATGAGCGATGCAAAACTGAAGGAATATTTCTGGAGTTTGGCGACAAAAACCGTTGATCCGCTCATCGATCTTGCCAAGAAAAACACCAGTCCGGCCATCGAGAGATCGGTTCTTCTCAGAATGGGTTTTTCCAGTCTGGAAGCCAAAGCCATTGTCGACAAGACCATCCAAAACCAGTTGATGGGAAAGGGAGCTGGCCATGTCGTCTATCGCTATGCCAAATTAAAAAACATCGGCATCAGGGAAGCCGGCTTACAACTCATAAACAATGAAGGCTGGGAACAGGTCATGGCCAGTTTCGGGGTGGAAAAATGCTGAAGCCCGATAAGAAGATCTCGATCGAGGAAATCTTGAAGGATCTCGACAAATACGAACCCAGACGCAGAGGATGGACCTGGAGAAAACCGACTCCCGGAAAGATTCTCATCGACCAGCAATACGACGACATCTCGGAACCACTCAAGCATTCCGTTCCGCTTCCGGCAGCCAAATACTTCGAGAACATCGACCCGCAGCCGATCCAGGTCATAACCACGGAAATCGCTTCGGGACGTTTCGAAGACGACATTAGGAGAATGCGGATGGCAGCCTGGCACGGGGCCGATCACATCATGGTGATCAGAACCGCCGGACAATCCCATTTCGACGGTCTGATCGAAGGAACTCCCCAGGGTGTTGGAGGTGTGCCGATTTCCCGGAAACAGATCCGGGCCCAGAGGAAAGCCCTTGACATGATCGAGGACGAAGTCGGCCGCCCGATCAACTATCATTCCTATGTATCGGGAGTCGCCGGACCGGATATAGCCGTCATGTTCGCCGAAGAAGGCGTGAACGGCGCCCATCAGGATCCCCAATATAATGTTTTATATCGCAATATCAACATGGTGCGTTCTTTTGTGGATGCCGCCGAATCAAAAAAGATCATGGCCTCCGCCGACATGTTGCAGATTGACGGAGCCCATAATGCCAATGCCACGGCGATGGTAGCCTGGAAAGTCATGCCGGAGCTCATGGTCCAGCATGCCATAAACAGCCTGTTTTCCGTCAAATCGGGAATGAAAAAGGAAAACATCGCCCTGTCAACCGTACCGCCAACCGCAGCTCCGGCTCCTGATTTACGGGTCAATCTTCCTTATGCGGTCGCTTTAAGGGATCTGTTCGAGGGATACCGCTTCCGGGCCCAGATGAATACCAAATACATGGAATCATCCACCAGGGAAGCGACCGTCACCCATGTTCTCAATATGATCATATCCAAACTCACAAGCGCGGACATCCAATCGACGATTACCCCGGACGAAGGCCGGAACGTTCCCTGGCACATGTATAACGTCGAGGCTTGCGACACAGCCAAGCAGGCGCTTGTCGGAATGGACAGCCTCTTGGAAATGGTAGAGATAAAAAAGGATGGTTTCCTGCCGGAAAAAGTCCGGGAACTGAAAGAAAGAGCCGTACTGTTTTTTGAAGAGCTTCTAGCGGAAGGCGGTTATTTCGAAGCGGTCCAGAAAGGATTTTTCATCGACTCGGGAATCTATCCGGAAAGAAACGGCGACGGCATCAGCCGGATGATCAACGGCGGTGTCGGAAACCATACGGTTTATGAAAGGGATGCGGATTATTTCGCTCCGGTCCCCGCTCATTTCGGATACAACAACGTCGCACAATACGGTCTGACGGAAGCCGACAACCCGGCCGACCTCATCGGTGGATCGACGTTCGAAAAGCGCGAGAAAATCCAATACATCGATGAATTGGATAACGAGGACAACGTTTACATGCGTTTGCAGGAAACCGCCAAATATAGAGATTCTTCACTTATCAAGCCGGAAGTCCAATGGTTGGCTGATGGGGTTTTGGTAGTAGATTTGACCCTGCCGGTATCCGCGGATTACGCCGAAGCGGCAGCGTTGGAAATAGCCAAGAGGATGAATCTGAAGGACGCGGAAGTCATCCATAGGGAAATCCTGCATCCAAGCGAAGCAACCAGAATCCAGGTCCGCGGCACCATCGACTTTGACGTTGACTTAAACAAACTCACCCTGCCGCAAAAACCGATGCTTCTATCCGATCAGGAAATCCGCGATTACGTCAAGGACCATCCTTTGACGATAGTGGCCGGAACCGTCGGGGAGGACGAACACTCGGTCGGACTACGGGAAATAATCGATATCAAACACGGGGGCATCGAGAAATACGGAATCAAGTGCATTTATTTGGGCACTTCGGTTCCGGTTGCCAAGTTGGTCGACGCCGCCATCGAGACCAAAGCCGATGCGATTCTTCTGTCGACCATTATTTCCCATGACGACATCCATTACCGCAACATGAAAAAAACCAACGATTATGCCATCGAAAAAGGCGTGAGAAACAAACTGATCATCATTGCCGGCGGGACGCAGGTCACTCCGGAAATGGCAAGAAAGCAAGGGATGGACCAAGGATTTGGCCGCGGTACCAAGGGTCAGGACGTTGCTTCGTTCCTTATAAAAAAGCACAAGGAAATGACCATAAAATGAAAATCGATGCCCTGGTAGCCGAAATCGGGTCGACCACGACCGTCGTCAATGCCTTTGATAACCTATCGGGTTCGGATCCGGTTTTTTTGGGTCAGGGTTTCGCTCCGACCACCGTCCTTGACGGCGATGTGACCGTCGGTTTGAAAAACGCCATGTCCGATCTTGCGAAAAACCTTGGGGCAAACACCATTGAAGCCCGGGAAACATTCGCCAGCTCCAGCGCTGCCGGCGGACTCAAAATGAGTGTCCACGGCCTGGTCTACGACATGACCGTCAAAGCGGCGAGAGAAGCGGCGCTTGGTGCCGGAGCCAATCTGAGGCTGGTGACGGCCGGCCTTCTTTCGGAAGATGATGTCTCTTATCTTGCCAGTGGCAAGTTAAATATCATCATGATCGCCGGAGGCGTTGATTACGGCGAAACGGAAACAGCGCTTGAAAATGCCAAAAAGATTGCTTCGCTGCGTCTCAATGTTCCGGTCATCTACGCCGGAAACAGCCAGAACCAACCGGCAATCAGACGGATTTTCCGGGAAGTTGGGCAAGAGGATTACCTCTTCGTCACGAAGAATGTCTATCCCAGCATCGACAAACTGGAAATCGAGGAAGCCAGGAAAATCATCCAATCCGTCTTCGAAAAACACATCATCAGGGCTCCGGGAATGGAAAAGGTCCGGGAAGAAATCTCTTCCGACATCATTCCGACTCCGGGAGCGGTGATGGAAGCGGCCATTTTGTTGTATAGGGAAATCGGCGACCTTGTCGCGTTTGATGTCGGCGGTGCCACCACCGACATCCATTCCGTCACAGCCGGAAGCGAGAAAAACGAAAAGATCATGCTGGGACCGGAGCCGTTTGCCAAAAGGACGGTTGAGGGAGACCTGGGTGTCTATATCAACCGGGACAACATCATTGATCTTGTCGGCAAGGACAAATTGGCGGATGAATTGAAGATTTCGGAACAGGATCTCGACGCATTGCTGTCCAAATACAAAGCGATTCCCGATCCGGATCTGTATCCGCTGGTTTCGATTCTTACCTATGAAGCCCTGAAATGCGCTTTGGAACGCCATTCGGGGCATTATATCCATCTTTACGGAGCCAGCGGTAAAACCACGCTCGCCGAAGGCAAGGATTTGTCCGCCGTCCGCTATGCGATCGGCACGGGAGGCGCCCTTACACGCCTTCCGGATAAACATAGAATCATCTCCAGGGTGCTTTCCAACAGGAACGACTTGTTGATGAAACCGCCTGTGGATGCGACGATTCTGATTGATGAGGATTATATCATGGCTTCCTTGGGGGTTTTGTCCCGCAAACACCCGGAGGCGGCTTCCATCATTTTGAAAAAAAGTCTGGGAATCGGGTGATACGATGTATCCGAAACTGGTAATCGACTCTGCCAAACTGACCGAAAATGCGAACAATGTTTTGAAAACATGCCATGAATCCGGCATTTCTTCGACGATTCTCGTCGTCAAGGTCTTTGCCGGTTATCTGCCGGTTGTCGCCAAACTGGCGACTCTCGGTTTTGATTATATCGGCGACAGCCGTTTGGAAAACCTCGAGCGTTTCCATGATATTCCCGTGCCGAAATGCTTGGTGAGAATCCCTTCCGCCAGCCAGGCCGGAAGGGTCGTCGAGTTTGCCGATTTATCCCTGAATTCGGAAATCGAAACGATCAGGGCTTTGAATCAGGCTGCCAAACAATCCGGGAAAAGCCATGACATCATCCTGATGTTCGATCTCGGGGATTTGCGGGAAGGCATCTTCTTCCTCGATGACTATCTGCCGATCGTCGGGGAAATCCTGGGTATGGACCATATCAATCTGAAAGGCATCGGAACCAACCTGACCTGTTACGGTGGAATCATCCCCACCAAGGAAAATCTGACGATTTTGGTTGGTATCAAAAACAGAATAGAACAGATGTCCGGGAAAAAACTGGATATCGTGTCCGGTGGCAATTCCTCCTCGTTTCTGATGTTGAAGGAAGGCCTCGTTCCCAAGGACATCAATAACCTCCGGTTCGGAGAAATCGTCTACATGGGCAGGGAAACCGCTTATGGCACTTACCTTGAAGGACTGAATCGCGATATCTTCACTTTCCGGGCCGAACTGATCGAGGTCAAGAAGAAACCAAGTTATCCGATCGGCGAAATCGGGATGAATTCCTTTGGCATCAAACCGGACATCATCGACAGGGGAACCATGAAACGCGGGATTCTGGCGATCGGAAAACAGGATATCATTCTCGAAAACCTGACACCCAGGGATAAATCGATCAATATCATCGGGGGAAGCAGCGACCATCTGATCGTCGATCTGACTGATACAAATTATAGGCTGGGAGACGTTTTGGACTTTGATGTCAATTATCCCGGGCTTTTGCATCTGATGAATTCCCAGTATGTGGAAAAGGAATTCAGCCGATAAAAAACGGCCGTTTTGCGGCCGTCTGTAAATCAGCTTTTGTTCCGGATGTGGATTACGGTATTGACTTTTTTCACTTCGAACTCATTCATCTTCTCAAAGAAAGCAAGCGGTTTGATGTTGGTGCCGTAGTTCCGCGGATGGAATCCGGGGAATTTCCTTTGGAACAACTGGGCGATCAGGCTCCAGTAGGCCCATCCGTCGTCTTCCAGGTTGTCATTGATGATGTTCTTGAGTTCCAACTTGATCTTCGACAACGGCGGAATCGAACTTTCCTGTTTGCCGTTGGTCTTCTTCTTCGGGGTTTTCGTTTCTTCCTTTTTCTCGGATGCCGCTACGATGTCCGGGTGCTCCGCCGCCAACATCTTGTCAAGATAGGAAAACGTCTCACAGGAATTGACCAGGGAGATCGGGGTTTTGCTTTCTCCCATTCCGAAGACGAACATGTCGTCTTCCCGGAGTCTGGTCACGAGTTTCGTGAAGTCGCTGTCGCTTGACACGATGCAGAAACTGTTGACCTTGCCCGAATAAAGAATATCCATCGCATCGATGATCAAGGTGAAATCGGAAGCGTTCTTGCCTGAGGTGTAGGAATACTGCTGGACCGGAGTCAGGCCGAATTCGCTGATCCGTTGCTTCCAGGTGTTTAATTGCTGGGTCGTCCAGTCGCCGTAGACCCTTCGGTAGTTGATTTTCCCGTATTTGTTGGCTTCGTCGATAATAGTCTCGATATAATTGGGAGAAATATTCTCGGCGTCTATCAACAAGGCGATGCTTTTATTTTCTATTTCCATATTTTATATACCTCGATTCAATATATTATATTATCATTTCCCAGCCGATAAAACAAGGATACGTCCCAAATGACGATTGAAAACAAGGAGAAAAGACGATGAACAAAGAACTGGAAAAATGGATTCAGGAAATCAGCGATTGGTGCAAACCGGAAAATGTCGTATTCTGGCACGGAACGAAGGCCGAATACGATCAATTGTCCGAAGATGTGATCGAGTCAGGCAAAGCTCTCCGACTGAACGAGAAAAAACGTCCGGGTTGCCTGTTGTTCCGTACCGATCCGTCCGATGTGGCGAGAGTCGAACAACGGACTTTCATATCCACTACCTTGAAGAAGGATGCCGGTCCAACCAACAACTGGATCGCTCCCGACGAACTGAAAAAAACCATGTGGGCCAAATACCATCAGGCGATGAAAGGCCGGACGATGTATGTGATCCCCTTCTCCATGGGACCGGTCGGATCGCCGTTTTCCAAACTCGGGGTCGAGCTGACCGACAGCGCATACGTTACCTTGAACATGCATATCATGACGAGAACCGGAGACAGGATCATGAAACTCCTCGATGAAGACGGCGAATTCGTCAAATGCCTGCATTCGATCGGTTATCCCCTGGAAAAGGGACAAACAGATCCCGTATGGCCCTGTGCTCCGATCGAAGAAAAATACATCTCCCAGTTTCCGGAAGACGATATGATCTGGTCATATGGCAGCGGTTATGGCGGCAATGCCCTCCTGGGCAAAAAGTGCTTCGCCCTGAGAATCGCTTCCTATCAGGCGAGAAAGGAAAACTGGCTCGCCGAGCATATGCTTATCTTGAAACTCACTTCTCCGGAAGGAGAAACCAAATATATCACCGGAGCGTTTCCCAGCGCTTGCGGCAAAACCAATCTGGCCATGATCAGGCCGACCTTACCCGGTTGGAAGGCGGAAACGGTCGGCGATGACATCGCCTGGCTCCGTTTCGGCAGGGACGGCAGACTTTATGCCGTGAATCCCGAAGCCGGTTTCTTCGGCGTCGCCACCGGAACATCCTGGGAATCGAATCCCAACGCCATGGAATCGATCAAATCCGGTACCATCTTCACCAATGTCGCCCTGACCGACGATGGCGATGTGTGGTGGGAAGGCATGACAGATGTTGCGCCAAACCATCTCATCGATTGGCACGGCCTTGACTGGACACCGGAAATGGGTGTGAAAGCCGCCCATCCGAATTGCCGTTTCACGGCTCCGGCCGCCAACTGCCCGTCCATCGCGGACAACTGGGAAGATCCGCTCGGCGTGCCTGTATCGGCGATGCTCTTTGGCGGACGCAGACCTTCGACCATTCCCTTGGTCCACGAAAGCTTCGATTTCAAGCACGGGGTGTTCCTCGGTTCCATCATGGGCTCGGAGATAACCGCCGCCACCATTTCCGACCAGATCGGCAAGGTGCGTCGGGATCCG